>Ga0209614_1000347_pt1 | contig 42261 bp, 36 predicted proteins | sample BlaSprsedimmetaG_FD_185484 | JGI IMG/M metagenome (GOLD analysis project Ga0209614, IMG submission 185484) | Hot spring sediment bacterial and archeal communities from California, USA to study Microbial Dark Matter (Phase II) - Blank Spring... ...
ACATTCCCCGGCTGGCCCCAGGCCCAAACCACCGCCCCGGCCACGTCCGCCGCCGCGTCCTAAACCTCTTCCGGTGCCCGGCCCTTTTCCTGCCGGTCCGGTTCCATCTCCCTGTGGCATATCTTCTCCTCCTTTAGCGCCAATGTCCTTCGACATTGGGGGCTTTAGCATATGAAATTTCGCCTCTTTTAAATTTTTCGATTGCCTCTCTGACCGTCCCGCTTACATTAACCGCCACATCGATCTTGGCAGCCTGCAGGGTCACAAAAGCCTTTGGCCCGCAATGGCCTGTAATGAGCACGTTTGCTCCCTCTTCAGCTATAACCCGTGCGGCCTGAATGCCGGCACCCTGCATGGCCTCGATATTTTGCCTGTTGTCCACAACCTTGAATTCCATGGTTTCGGGATCAACTATAATAAAATAGGCTGCCCGGCCAAAACGCGGGTCAATCTCATCATCTAACCCTTTACCTTTTGCACTAATCGCTATCTTCACACCGTTCACCTCCTCTTCCTCTTTGCCGTTCTACATTTATAATTGAAATTGCGTACCTTATATCCTGCCTCTCCGGCACATGCCGCGTCCTTTGCCCGGCCCTCCGCCCCCTGCCCAACCATGATCCTGGAGCGCTTCGCGAATGTTTTTGCCCTGACACTTCGGGCACTCAACCGGCCCACCGGTGTCATAAGGAATAACCCATTCGTTTGTGCAGTCCGGACATAAAAAATATCGTTGCATCATTTGAACCGCCCCGCCTTCGATCTTTAGCACCTTGGCATTAACGATTGCATCCGCAATTTTCTTGTGGGCAGATTCAATGATATTGCCAAAGGTCTGCCGTGAAATGTTCATCCGCTTGGAGGCTTCTTCCTGATACAGCCCCTCTAAATCAGCCAACCGGATAGCCTCAAATTCGTCGACAGTAAGGTTGACTTGTTCCAGGGCAAATACAGGAATTCCTGCAGGCTTGAAGTAAGCTGCCCGGGGAAGACCGCAAACCCGTCTGCATTTAAAGGGTCGCGGCATAATTGTCTCCTTTAATTATTAGCATATGCCAATAATATAGCACAAAAAATCCCCCTGTCAATAAAATTAACAGGGGATGTCAAAAATATCTATAACACAAATTTTATAAACCGTCCCTAATACACCAGCCTGGATGTAAAAAGGTTGATTTAATTACCAAAGTTTATTAGAATCGGTCACATTGCAACTATAAATCAGGCAGAGGTTAATCCATGACAGAACAAAATACAAATATCGAAGACATCATCAGTTCTCTCGAAAAAGAGGCGTCGGAAAATCCTAAATCGGTCATCGCACTTAGCCGCCTGTCCCTGGCCTGCTGGAAGGGCGGACGCATTGACGATGCCATTCGGCATACCCAAAAGGCGCTGGAGATTGACTCGACAAATGCCTCGCTATATGTCAATCTCGGCGGCTTCTATTTTCAGAAAGGTGATTTGGACGGAGCCATCAGGGAAAATGAAAAAGCCCTGGAGGTTAATCCTTATGTCACACAGGCCTACGGCAATCTCGGCTTTGCCTGGATGCAAAAAGGCGAATGGGGTAAGGCCATAGAATTTTTGAAAAAGGCGGTGGAACTCAACAGCGATTTCTCCGAGGGCTGGGCCAACCTGGCTACGGCTTATATCGAAAAGGGGCTTTATGATGAGGCCATCGAGGCTGCTGATAAGAGTCTTCAGAAAAAACCTGACTTCGCCATAGCCCACAACAACCTGGCCGTGGCCCATTACTTTAAAAAAGAATATAAGCTGGCCGCTGAACACTGCAGCCGGGCCGTGGAGTTGGGCTATCAGGTCCATCCTGATTTTGTTAAAGAAATTCAAGCCAAATCTAAATAGAAATTCTTATAAATCGACAAGAAGGATGGCATGAGCATTATAACAGAGGCACAGCCGCCAAAGTGTCCTTTCTGTGGCGCCTTGATTGACAAGCCGCGCGAATTGAACATCAAAAGGCTTACGGAATTCGCCATGGGCAGGTGTCAATGCGGGGCGGTCTATGCCTGTGATGTCACCGGACACAACGTGGGAGCCGCCATGGTGGAGGCCCTGGTATTTGCCTGCGGCGGGGACTGGGACCTGGCCTGGCAACTTGAACCGGAAAAAGACTATATCGAAGACCGGATAGAAAACTACGATGAGAGAGAGCATAAAGTCGTAGCCAGGATAGCCCGGGCCCGGGCTGTTCTCCTTTTTATCAGATTGGGAAAGGAGATTAGAGAGGTATCTGAGGAAAAGGTGCAGGCTGAACTGGCCAAAGCCCCGGCGATAAACGACGCCTCATCCGGCGAACACCCCGGGCCATCAAAATCGTTTTCTAAAAAACTCATCCAAAAGTTAGTTGAAGAGAACCGGGAAGAAGAATTGCTCTCCATGGCCCTGGAAGATAAACGGGTACTGGCCGCGTTGCAACGGATTTTGTACTCTCCGGATGAGCTTTTACGCTGGCGGGTCGTGGAGATATTAGGAAAAACAGCCGGGCATGTGGCAGACAAAAAGCCACAAGCGGTCGCCGATCTGCTTAGGCGTCTGCTTTCGTCTGCTGCCGACTCAGCCGCCACAAGCTGGGGCTTCCTCGAGGCCAGTGGAGAGATAATAAGTATCAGGCCCGATCTCTTCACCGGCTTTATTCCTCCCTTTTTCGCCTTCTTAAAGGATCAAACCTCCCGCGCGGCCGCCCTCTGGGCTATCGGCAGAATAGGCAAACGGCACCCGGAGCTATTAAAAGGCTCCCCATTTTTCAGTGTTTTTGATCTCCTGGATGCCCCGGAACCTGCGGTGCGGGGCCATGCCGCCTGGGCCCTGGGGCACATGAAGGCCAAAGCGGCCGTAGGCAGCCTGAAAAGGCTTAAAGATGATCAGGCCCGGATCAGAATATACGATGACGGCAGAGTGGAGGAAAAAACCGTGGGAGAACTGGCTTCCCAGGCCATAGAAAGGGTTACATGTTCATCTTAAGCGCCAGGGGAACCGGTATTAATTTTCGAGCCTCTTCACATGCCTGCCGGTAGTCATGTGCTCCCCAAAGTTCAACGGACAGAGTAAAGAGTTTTTCATGGATTAGATCCAGATTTACAGTGGGATAAATTGTCCCCTTCTCAAAGCCGGACTTCCCGCAGGTATGGCCTACTCCGCGGATAGCCGTTGGTATCCCATAAAGCCGGCAGGTGATCGGCCTGTATTCATAGAGCAGGCAATGGCCATGGTCACTGAGTAATGGACACCTGATTCTGGCTTCAGCCATCTGAAGCACTCCGCTTTCTTTATCTTTGATCCCTTCCTTTATCCCGGTAATCTCCACAAGGGCTTTTTCAGCCCTCCGCAGGACTTCCCGGCGCTCCCTGCGTTTTAAGCGCTGATGAAAGTGATAGCTCAAATATGCAGCCTCAATGGGAAATAATTCAAACACTGCATAGCAACAGTCAGTGCAGCCAACCTGACATCGCACGCAATCACTGTGTGTTTCCTGCACCCGCTGGAAGACCCTGCCTATCTCGGACAATAACATTTCGTATTTTTGAAATAATCTGCTAAGATTGTCGGCCATAGTGGCTTTAACTATACAAAGATATCGACAAACGATCAATCCATATAATAGGCAAGGTCACTGGTCATTGGTCATCAGTCATTGGTTAAGTGTGGAAAATTTTTAACTATTGGTATCTTTTGCCAGTGACAAATGACTATTGACTAATGACCTTCACTACAATTAACATGGGTGTCAGCGCCAAGAATCTTCAATGGCCACAGGATGGACGATGATGTCCTCAGCCAACGCGTACGAACCGGAAATAAGGTACCTCTCTTCCTCCCCTTACGGGGATATCGTCCCCGATAAAATTGCATTGGAGTCTCCTTTACCCCTACGTCTGTCTGATATCGACGGAGCCGGGAAAAGCGGCCACAGAATCGGATTGACCTACGGCCAGTATCTGGAAACGATAAAGGCATTTCTATCCAGAGATTCTTACCGGTTGTTAATAGACGCCATGAAAAAGAAAACAGGAAAGATGATTACCTTACAGGATATTGACAGCCTTGCCATCCGCACGGAAAAACACGGAGCCATGTATCATATATCCAGTATAGACGTCATCACCGCGAACGACTTGAACAAGTTTGTCGTAACTGCGGCCCTGTCCGAGACGGGTAAGCTTTATCTGGAGAATGATTTTCACTGGCTGAACTACCTGAATAATAAATTTGCCTTCCCGTATCTGCCCCATGTATATCACAAGGGCGAGATGAAATACCGCACCCCTCAGGGCGCCAACGATACTATGCTGCTATCCCTGGGAGAATGGCTGGAAGGTTACCACGAATTTCATCTGTCGCTAGACAGCAAAGACCAGGGCCAAAAGATCATCGTCTGGGATTACGATAACGGTTACCGGTATCTATCCGGCAGGCAGAGCTATAAACTATATCGGCTGGCTTCGAAGATTCTCACCCTCTACTACGACAAGGATACCTTCCATCAAATATCCTTGTGGCATCACGCCGCCGGGGACTTCATCGTGCGAATAGAGGACGAAAATATCGACCTGAAACTGATCACCGTGCGGCGGTATGAGCCTATGATCTCTTTGGCAACGAACGAAGAAAGCGATAAAATTGCCGCCCTGCTCCATTTCTTTTTACACCTGTCCATCAGGATGCGCATTGACCGGCTCGACGGTGTCGGGGATGTGGCCTGGGCCGACAACTTTTGTCTGGATGCGGTTATGAAAGGGTTTTATGAGGCACTGGAGATAAAAGAGAAGACGGGGCGTCCAGCTTCCATCGATAAAAAGGAGTTTCTCTCCTCCCTCAAGCGTTTCACCAGGGATGACTGGAAAGATATGGCGCACGCCACGCTGCAAACCTGCCTTCAACCCGAGGCCGACATACCTATTATAATGCGCAACTTAGATAAACACGTTGAGATACTGCATGCGTTAATTCAGTCTTTTCAGCCAGATTCTCCGGCAAGCAACACAAGCCCGGCAGACCCAATACCTTAAGAAAAGAAAAAGGTACAGGCTGACCCTCCTCAGGCCAGCCTGTACCTCTCACATTTAACCGTTTAAACAGTTTGAACGGCTTAAACAGTATAATTAATTAAGCCATCCAGCCTAACCGTATTCCTAATTAGGATAAGGATAATCTTACCGGGTCACAGCAGACGATTATTCTTCGTGCTTGCCCATCTGCGCTTCTTCGGTTATACCCTTTCCCTTTACCCCATACATACTGGTGCTGCCACTGGACCAAAGTTCCAGCTTTTGTTCCTGAACCAGGGCGGTAACCGCCTTTTTAATCTCTCTAAGGCCTACCTCAGGGGCCGCCTTGCCTATATCCTTGAAGTAAAACTTAGGCTTAGTCGACTTCTCAGCCCATTCCATAATCTTTTTCTTTAATTCTTCTATGTCAGCCATTTTAAAGCTCCATTTATACTTATTTTTTTCACCTGAAAATCCCCCTGTATCCCCCTTTTCCAAAGGGGGAATTGATGGGCCCCCGTCTTTTCCCAAAGGGGGGACTTAACGATTCCCCCCTTTAGTAAAGGGGGGATTGGGGGGATTATTTCCATTGTCCTTTGTCCGCCGCAGGCGGATGTGTGTTTCATCTAAATTACTTCTTAAGAGAACTTGAACTGCGTCGTCGTCCGCAAGGTATTATAAGCCAAGGTATAATCATCAATCGTCTTGACGTCGAAGGGGAGATTGCACTTCTCAAAGAATTTCTCCCATCCGATCCGCTCGACCCACTCGCCAAGGCGCTCGTATTTGTTGGCGTCTTTGGCGTAGGTCTCCAGGATATTTCTGACCGCGGCCACCACTTCCGGCCAGCGGGGCGGGTTGCTCGGAAGGGCGGGGATGACTACCTTGGAGAACTTCGGGGCGCTGATGCGGTTGGATATCTTTCCGCCTACCATGATAACCACGCAGTCGGCCTCGGCATCCATAAGCGGCATGGCCGGGCACATGGTGTAGCAGTTGCCGCAGAACATACAACGCGCCGCATTGACGCTCACGCTCTTCTTGCCCTCTACCGTGGCCGGCTTGATGGCGCCGGTGGGGCAGGCCGCTACCGCCAGAGGAATCTCGCAGATATTGCTGATAACCTCATGCTGCACAAAGGGCGGTTTGCGGTGGAATCCAAGCATGGCGATATCCGAGCAGTGGACCGCGCCGCACATGTTCAGGCAGCAGGCCAGGGCGATACGCACCTGGGCCGGCAGGTCCATGGACTGGAAATGTTTGAAGAGATCGTCCATCACCGACTTTACGATACCGGAGGCATCGATAGCCGGGGTGTGGCAGTGGATCCAGCCCTGGGTGTGGACGATATTGGTCACACAGGCTCCGGTGCCACCAATCGGGAACATGGGGTTGGCCTTCAGATCAGCCTTCAACGGTTCCAGTTTGGATTTGTTATCTACCATAAACTCGATATTGTTACGCGTGGTCCAGCGGATGTAGCCCTCGCAGTGTTTGTCGGCGATCTTCATGGCATCGCGTATCAGCTCAATGCTCATCAGCCGGGCGGCGCCTACCCTTACCGTATAGACCTCGTCGCCGCTCTCGGCCTTGTGCATCAGGACCCCGGGCTCGAGTATCTCGTGATACAGCCACTTGCCAAAGTTCTTCTTTATCACCGGCGGCATAAACTCTTCGTAATGCCGCGGGCCGATATCTGTTATCCTGTCCTTCATAGGATTCTTCGGATCATAAGGCATAATTCTCTGACCTCCTAGTGTAGTAGTTATATAGATATTTTCTCATCATAGAGGATGTTTCTTTCTGAATGCGGCGAGATCCCGCGTCCAGCCGCCGGGCACGTCTTTCTCTTCCCAGAAGATGTAGGGGTTCGAGCGCGGCTCTTTGACCATCTGTGGAATGGCCTTGACTTCGATCGCCTTGAGGAATTCCTTCAGGCTCAATCGCTGGATGAGCTCGCCCAGACGTTCGCGGTTCTTGCCGTGTTCCATCCACCAATCAAAGACCTTCTCAATGAGGGCATGGACTTCTTCGTAGGGCGGCTCCATTTTTATGAAGGGAACGACCAAGGTAGCCAACCGCTGACCATCAAGGATGGGGGCCTTGGCTCCAAAGAGGATGCTGCAGCCTTTGTCCAGACCCGGACGCAGGGCCCTGGGCATGACATTGATACAGTGCATACATCTCACACACTCTTTATTATTAATCTTGAGTTCCTTGCCGTCCCAGCTCATACACTTAGTGGGACAGAGATTGATCACTTCCTTTACGATATCAAACTTACCCCAGTCGCGGCCGGCATGGGCGCCGGCATTCGGTTTTAACTCGCCTTTTACATAGCCCTGAACGGCGGCCTGGTCGATCCGGATGTCATCCCGCCAGGTGCCGATATAGGCCATGTCAGAGCGGGCGATGGCGGCCACGCAGTCATTGGGGCAGCCGGAGAACTTGAATTTGAACTTGTAGGGGAAGGCCGGCCGGTGCAGCTCGTCCTGATAGCGGTTGGTCATATGATGGCAAGCGGCCTGGGTATCAAAACAGGCCCACTCACAGCGGGACATCCCCAGACAGCAGGATGGGGTGCGCAGGTTCGAACCTGAACCTCCCAGGTCGGTATTAAGATTATGGGTCAATTCCCAGAATACCTCTTCTAATTGAGGGGTGGTCGTCCCCAAAAGGACTATATCACCGGTGGAACCGTGCATATTGGTCAACCCGCTCCCACGCCTCTCCCAGATGTCCAATATCTGTTCCAAATACTTGGTAGAATAATACAGACCGGAGGGCTGGTTTACGCGCATGGTGTGGAAGTGGGCCACGCCCGGGAACTTTTCCGGCATATCGGAATACCGGCCGATGACGCCGCCGCCGTAACCGAAGACGCCCACGATACCGCCATGCTTCCAGTGGGTTTCCTTGTCCTTGTACGAGAGTTCCACCTGCCCGAGGAGGTCCTCCAACACAGGTTTCTTTTTGGCCTGGCGCTTTATGTCCGAAACAAAACTCGGCCACGGCCCCTTTTCGAGTTCATCTAACAACGGAGTTTCAAATTTGGCCATTACTTCTTTACCTCCTTACATTATTGTGTCTATCGCCGATTGTCGATAATTCTTACTTAACCTGTTCTATTGCCCCCATCTATTCTCTTATCGCTCAATAATTTCTCTAAATTGCTAAATATACACCTCCTCCCTACTTTTGTAATAATCCCGATTAAATAAAGGATAGCCTACGTTCCTTTCTTTTTAAAAGAAAGCGCTGGTGCACAAATACGAAATTACAATGAGTATTGAATCACCATTCAGGAATGTATTAACTTGTATAAACCTGCGCTATAATTTTGTCAATAAAAAAATCTTGGAGGCATGTAAAATTACAAAATTATTACTCCGGCAGGTAAACACATAAAAAATGTCATGCCGGACTTGATCCGGCATCCAGTTCCTTTACTGGATTCCCGCTGGAGTTTATCCCGTACTTGATACGGGGCGGGAATGACGGCATTCGGGTATTTTGTTGCCGGAGTAATAATAATGCACGTATTTGTTACTACTTTACCGTTTATCCCAGAAGAGCTTGAGTCGTTCTTTCTTAAGCTCTCTAACGCTGTATAAAATCTTGAAGGTATGCAAGCCGAGCGCTGAGATGAGCCTTTTCATCACCTGATCACAGGCAGCCCTATCCCTGGCATGTACCATGGCATACAGATTATAAGGCCAACCAGGCGCGGGCACACGGGAGTAGCAATGCGTGACCTCAGGTTGGGTAGCCAGGAATTGTCCCTGGCGGTCTATTATCTCTAATGGACACTCCCAGGCCACCATGGCATTGGCTAAGAATCCTGCCTTGCGATGTCTGAGAAGGGCGGCAAATCGCCGGATAATCCCCTTTTCCAAACGTGACTTAATCCAATCAATTAAATAATCCTCTTCCAGCGACAGACTCCCGGCCCAGGCAAAAAACGGTTGCTTTATCAAAGGAAGGTCTTCCTGTATGCATCGTATGATGTTAATATCTTCTGAGTCAGGAAGAGATGGTGTGAAAGTGCGCGCCTCTCCATCCATTTCACTTATTTTTCTGCCTTCTTCCTCTGAATTCTCCTCTTCCATATCCATCACCACGGCGATCTTATAAAGTTTCACCGCCGGAAGGGCCAAGGTCTTCCGTGCAGCAGCAGCAGCCCCCAGCCTCCCGACCTCAGATTGCAGGTCGGCCCCGGGAGGCACGGCTATGGTGAACCACATATTAAATTCATTTTCGCGCAGGTAGTTATGGCTTATACCCTGTTCCCGGTTGATGACCTGAGCCGCCTGCTCTACCTGGTCTTTGTCAACCGCCATAGCCACCAGGCAGGTCTGATAACCCACGGCCGGGGGGTCAAAGATGGCGCTGATCTGGCGGATGATACCCTCTTCTTTCAAACCGGCTATCCTGCTGATAACGTCACTCTCTCTGGAATGAAGCGCCGAGGCTACCGCCGCGTAAGGCTCCGGGGTGAGGGGAAAACTGCGCTGCAGGATATTCAAAAGATTACGATCAAAAGAGTCCACCGCTGCCTTTCAAAACAATTTAGTTTTCATCCGGAAAGTCCTCAACCCCCCTCCCTCGACGGGAGGGGGTCAGGGGGAGGGTGAACAATCTGAAATTACACAACCTTTTCACCCCCACCCTAGCCCTCCCCCGTCAAAGGGGGAGGGAATATAGGGTTTCCGGATGGAGACAATTTAGTAATATTTAACGTATATAACCTAACAAGCGTGCGGTGTAAATGAATAAATCGTCTCCGGTCTGTTGCTTGTTGTCTATTGTTTGTAGTAAGATGAATTAAAAATCGTTCATCTGGACCTAGGAGGGCTTTACATGAGAGAGTACACCATATATCCCCTCACTGTAGGGGCTAATGAAACCGACCAGGGGATAATGACTTACCAGCGTTACTACGGAAAACGCATCTGGATCCCTATTTATGTCTTTTATATTGCCGGCGGGGGAAAAAATATACTGGTGGATACGGGGCTGGAAGAATTTATGGTGCCGCCTGAGATAGGCGAAAAATACGGTCTGGAAATCATGAATTTTGAAGACTCCCTGGCCAGGGTAGATATTAAACCAGAAGATGTGGATATCATCATCCATACACATCTGCATAATGATCATTGTGAAAACGATCATAAGTGTCCGAAGGCAAAGGTCTATGTACAGAAGGCTGAATGGGACTTTTTCCTCTCCCCGCATCCCATCGATCATCGATACTATTCGGATTTACTGGACGGAATGGATATTGTAACCATCGAAGGGGATCAGAAAATTATGGAGGGCATCCAGGTTGTCCTCACACCCGGGCATACGCCTGGTGGCCAATCGGTAGTTATAAATACATCGCAAGGAAAGGCTATCATAACCGGTTTTTGTTGTAATGATTTAAACTTCCCCAGTACAGGGCCGGTCATTGCTCCCGGTGTACATATAAATGCTATCGAGGCCTATGAAAGTGCACGCCGGATTAAGGAGATGGCCGATATATTGATTCCTTTACATGATCTTTCTATCGGCCGGATGAAAAAGATCCCGGCCTAAAAAATATTTCCGATAAAGGGGACGGGAATATCAGGGCTTAAAAGAAGGAAGGGCCAGTTCCTTATCTATCTTTTCCGGGTCACCCGTATTATAGTACATTATGTTTCTTAAGTGCTGAAATCCGTCTGCATCTATCTCCGTAAATTGGATACCCATACCTTTATCGTCCCTGCGTACCACTACTCCTTTTAAACCTATGACGGCCTCATCATTACTATCAAGAAGGCCGATTAGGATATCGCAGTCTTCACCTATATTAAAAGGGCTCCGGGTATAGGCATACAGGCCCCTCATACTTAAATCCCTCAAATCCATACACTTAAATTCGTCGCCGGGTCGGGCTATTTCCACCTTTATTGAAAAATCAACCCTTGTTCTCTTTCTTTTCTCCATTGTTTGAGGCCTTTTTTATATTAAATAGAAAATTGTAAAGCCTTTCGCGTTCTTCCGGTGTAATATCAAACAGCTCTACCCCAAAAGTATGATTAAATTGGGAATCATTTTCTTTCCGGTCATACCAACTTATCCGGCCTTGAAAACTGATCTTTCCACTGTTATCCGGCATCTCCAGGGTTAATTCCAATCTGCGATACGGGTGGTTGTTGACATCGTAAAAAAGGTGCAACCCGTTGATAATGACCGCGTTTACCTCAACGCGTGCCCCCGCCGGCGTCAAGTCGCATAACTTACCGGTAATACTACTGGTAACCGGCCTCAAAGGCGCGGTTTCTACAACACACAAGTGGACCGGCAAGCCAATGTCTAACCTTTTAAATTTCCTCTTCTCACTAAATATTATTCCCAATATTCCAATCACAAGCGCCCTGGAATCTATAAAATGGTTTTATCTGGCAACTCCAAACTTTCCTTATATTAATATCGGAAAAAAAATTAAATACTTAACAACAATCTTAAAGTTTTTTAAAAATCCTGATAGGTTAACAGGCTATGGCTCCTGGGCTTTGGGCTGGGATTCCCTGGTGGGGGCAAGGAATTGAATAAGAGATTCTATCGGTGTCAAACCATGTTCGGTACAGTAAGTCGTGGGCTCTGTTCCCGGAATAAAAAGTTCCATTTTCTTCTGAGGACAGGCCTCTGCCGCCAGAAGTCCCGTAGCTGGATCGATTTTCTGCATAATTAATGTCTCCGGCATTATAAACGGAGTAGGCGAGACATAACGTTTGGCTTTACACATGAACTCTGCCCATATCGGGGCACAGACAGCACCGCCGGTCAAGGCCTTTCCCATGCTCCGCGGTTGATCATACCCCACCCATAGACCTGCCGCTATCTCAGGGATATATCCTATAAACCAGGCATCGTTGCAATCATCTGTGGTTCCTGTCTTGCCCGCACAGACATCTTTAAAGCCATATACCCGGACATTTTTGCCAGTGCCGTAGTCCACTGCCCCTTTCAGCATATCGGTAATCAAATAAGCCACTTCCGGGCTTAGGCCCTGAGAGATACTTGGAGCCCCTTCAAAGACTACATTACCTCCACGGTCAGTAATTTTTAAGATGGCAAGCGGGCCTGGCACCTGGCCATGATTGGCAAGGGCGGCATAGGCATAGACTAATTCCTGCAGACTCACCTCGGAAGTCCCCAAGGCCAGGGATAGATTATATTCAAGCTGGCTCTTAACCCCCAGCCTTCCAGCTACATCCTGGACCGATGCAATGCCAATAGCCTCCAGTAACCTGATAGTAACGAGATTATTGGAATAGGCCAGGGCGTCACGCAGCGATTGGTGACCAAAGTATTTGTTGTCATAGTTGGATGGCTTCCACACCTTGCCCTTGTCGATATCGTATAATAAGGACTCGTCACTCCAGATCGAAGAAACCGGGAAGCCCTTTTCCAGGGCCGCCGCATAAATAAAAGGCTTAAAACTGGAACCCGGCTGACGCCTGGCGTAAAAAGCGCGGTTATACGGGCTGGTATGGAAATCCCGTCCACCAACTACCGCCTTTATGTGACCATTTCGTGGATCAATGGCCAAAAAAGCCCCTTGCAGGCCAGCGGCCTGGGAGCTTTTCCCTTCTACACGCTTCAATCCATCAGCCAACGCCTGCTCCGCTGACCTCTGGAGATCAAGATCGAGTGTAGTATAAATTTTATATCCACCAGTACGAATGACACCTTCTCTGAAACGGTCAATCAATTTTTGTCTGATATATTCGGAAAAATAAGATTTGCCTGGTTGATTTGCCACCGAGAGAGGGGATTTCAGCGCCCCGGAGGCCCTTTTCTTATCCAGAAAGCCGTGTTCAACCATCTTAGCCAATACAAGGTTGCGTCTTTGTTTAGAACGAGCCTTGGCGGCAAATGGATTAAAATTATTCGGTGACTTAGGGATACCGGCTAAAACTACACATTCTGCCAGAGAAAGGTCGCTGACATTTTTGTCAAAATAGAGGCGGGCGGCCTGTTGTACTCCCCAGGCCCCATTACCAAAATAGACATAATTAAAATACATCTCTAATATCTGTTTTTTCGAATACTTCTGTTCAAATTCCAGGGCCAGCATACCTTCCTTGAGTTTACGGGACATAGTCTTTTCGTTAGAAAGTAACATGTTTTTTACCAGTTGTTGGGTGATGGTAGAGCCCCCTTCTACCACCCTCCCCTCGATAATATTTTTAACCAGGGCCCGTCCTACACCGAGGACATCTACTCCATGATGGCTGTAAAAACGATGATCCTCAACAGCTACCAGGGCATTTTGCAAATCGATCGGAATCTGGTCTATCTTCACCATTTCTTTATGACCGGGAAGCAACCGGGTAATAAGCCTCTCTCTGGCATCGTATATCTTTACCGAAGAAAAATGCGCTCCCGGCCTTGTCCAGATTGTATCGGTCGGGTAGGGAGGTTCATCGGCATAGGCGTATGCTACTACAAAGATGAAAAATAGAAAAAATATGCCTTTGAGTGTAATTTTCATTTGGTACCCCAACCAATAATTTTTATACCCTATTGAAGTATAACATCACAACCTTATATTACATAAACTTAATGTCAAGGGCTTAAGTTCTTAATGCATTCATTGCACAAGAATCAGGTTGGGCGATACGGTCGCTCAGTGGTTCTGTGCTTTCGTTTGCTCCAGACATGTGCTAAATTTATCAGTTACAAGGATAGAGGTTATCGCACTGAAAACATTTACTTGTTGGCCCTTATCCATGGCCTTGGGAAATTTGAATTACCAAAAACTCGGCACAAATTCTGTTGAGGACCCATTTTTATTATAAATATTATTGAAATTTTTCACACAAATATAGGAAAATATATTAAGCTTTTATTAACTCGCAATCCGGGGTTATAACAATGGCCAGTTTTTCAAAATCTTCGATCAAGTATGTGTTATTCACTTTCGTCACCGTCTTGCTTGTTTCTATAAACCTGTCTTTGAGTCTTGCCGAACCTAAAGGGATACCTATATATATTGGTTCTGATGTCTGCAAGGGCTGTCATGAGAAGGAATACCGCAGTTTTATGATGTATGCAAGAAAGAGCAGGTCATTCGAGAGCATTGAGAGGGTCAAAAAAGGCCTAACTGAGGAAGAGATTAAAGGTTGCTATGACTGCCATGCTACCGGATATGGCAAACCAGGTGGTTTCATAAGTCCAGAAAAGACGCCCCACCTGAAACATGCGGGCTGTGAGGTATGTCACGGTCCGGGTGAGTTTCATGTGAAGACAAGGGATCCCTCTTATATAAAGAGGCGTTTCACCACAGAAGACTGCGAGGTCTGTCATACCGAGGAGAGGGTAAGGGCCTTCAGATATAAGCCCTTGATTCACGGGGGGGCACATTAAGGATGTTCGGTTTTTTAAGAAGGCATTTGAGTTACAAGATAATGGCGGCTATGGTGATCAGTATATTGCTGGTTCTGTTGGCCGAAATCTACATGCGAATTTACTTCGGCACTAAAGATAGGTTCGAGATAGTGGCTATAGTCGAGAGGGCGTTAATTAATTCAATCTATGCCGGCATAAGACATCCTATGTCGGTGGGAGACGCTGAGAGTATTATAAAAGAATTATCAGAGATAAGAGAAAAGACAGAAGGTGTCGAGGTATTTATCTGTGACCCCGGTCAAGAGATAACCTATTCTACACATCAGGATAAAGTAGGAACAAGGTTAGCAGATTCCATTTTCGATAAGGCTACCCTTGAGAGCCTAAACGAGACTTTAAAGACAGGGATTGAACTACCTGGACCACAAAAGCTACTTGAGGATGAGGTCGCCGGGAAAAGACATTTTGTCTTCATACTGCCTATCCAGAACGAAAAGGACTGCTATCACTGCCACGGCTCTTCCAGAAAAGTCCTCGGAGGCATAGTAGTAAGGACAGAGGGTGAGCGAGTCTATTCTCAAGTTGCCGCCCAGAGAAACCGGACTGTTGTCATAGCTATATTCACCATACCCCTTGCGGCCATCTTTATCTATCTGATGGTGACTAAATTGGTAAGACGCCCAGTGGAGAGTTTAGCTGAAAAGGCAAAGAGGTTTGCAGGGGGAGATATGTCTGTTTCCGTAGCTGTAAAGACAGAGGATGAGATTGGAGTCCTCGGCAGGACCTTCAACTATATGGTCGAAAGTGTCACCTCTTTCAGTAGAAGATTAGAGGAAGAGATAACAAGAAAAAGCGCCTTATTAGATGAAAGGACAAGGCTCATAACACTTTTAGAAAAGGCTAACCGGGATCTCAGGGAGCTGGACAAACTGAAATCCACTTTTTTAGCCAACATGTCTCACGAACTTCGCACTCCCATGAATGCTGTCATCGGCTATACAGACCTATTAATAGACGGGGTTGATGGTCCTATTAACGAAGAGCAGGAAAAGAGCCTCAAAAAGGTTGCTGCTAATGCCAGACATCTCCTACAAGTGATAAATGATGTCCTCGATATTTCAAAGATAGAGTCAGGGAAGGTAAAATTAGAGCTAAAAGAGTTAGACCTGAAATGGCTCATAGAGTCTGTCATTCCTACCTTTGAACCTCTTTTAAAACAAAAGGGCCTTTCTCTCGCTGTTAATATCGATGAGACGTTACCCTTGATCTATGGCGATGGGGATAGGATAAGACAAATTTTGATAAATCTCTTATCTAATGCCGTCAAGTTCACCCATAAAGGAGGAATCACCATAACCGCCAGGCCCTCTGAGCGTGGTATTGTGCCTGGGGAACCGCCCATATTTGCAGAGGTGTGTGTTGAAGATACAGGAATAGGGATAAAGGAGGAGGATATCGGCAGGGTCTTTGATAAGTTCGTCCAGGTTGATCTCACTACTGTCCGTGAGTACGAAGGCACTGGCCTCGGCCTCAGTATCGCCAGGGGACTGGTAGCATTACATAAAGGTGTAATCTGGACAACGAGTAAACATGGAGAGGGCAGCAAATTCTGTTTTGCCATTCCTTTGAAGAAAGAGATATTCGAAACTGCTGAACCGGTAACAGAGACAAGGATGGCCGAAGCCCTGGCCGATTATTTTGGAAGACCCGTTGAGACCTTTCTGAAGGAGCCACAGTATGCTGGCAAACCGATAAGATGCTGGGAATATGTGCGTTGTGGGCAGCCCAGTTGCCCTGCATATGGAAGTAAAGAAAGTAGATGCTGGTTAATCCTCGGGACCCATTGTGCGGGCATGAAAATAGCCGCCTATCCAGAAAAGGTAGATTTCTGTAAGGGCTGTGAGCTCATAGAAAGCATCGTGCTCGGGCCAGAAGAGGAATATAAGCCTGTGGAAGCTGAATCGCCAGAAGAAGTAGCTAAAAAGACTGTATTAGCTATAGATGATAATCCAGAGGCTATTGATATTGTAAGGAAATATTTAGGTGAGGAATACAGAGTAGTTGGCCTTCCCAGTGGCGAAAAGGCGGTGGAGAAGGCAAAGGAGATCAAACCCCTGGCCATTACCTTAGACATCCTGATGCCAAAAAAGGACGGATGGCAGGTGCTACGGGAGCTAAAAAATACCCCCGAAACCCAGGATATCCCGGTAATCGTACTTTCCATCGTGGATGACAAGAGATTGGGCTTCAGCCTTGGGGCGACTGAATATATTGTAAAACCAATAGGAAAGCAGGTTCTATTAAGGAAATTGAGAAACCTGGATAAGAGGGGGAAGATTAAACGAGTGCTTATAGTCGATAATGAGCCAGAGACGGTAAGATCAATCGGTACTGTCCTTAAAGAAGCAGAATATCAGGTAACAACTGCTTATAATAGTAGGGATGCCATCAAATCTGTACAGGATTTTAGACCTGACCTTGTCGTCTTAAATCTGACCATGCCGGAGGTGAGTAGTTTCGATGTGATTGAATACCTGAAGACAGAAAAAGGTGTAAAGGATATTCCCCTTATTGTCCTTACCCTCAAGCATCTAACTGAAAAAGAGATAGATAACCTGAATGGCAGGATACAGGGGATATTAAACAAGGGCGTGCTTACTAAAGAAGATCTGTTGAAAGAACTGAAGGATACTATTAGTAAAGTCAGCGAAGTGCAATGAGTACAGACCTCGTTGAGTGGTTGAGTGGTTGAGTGGTTGAGTGGTTGAGTGGTTAAGTGGTTAAATTCACGGGCATAGTTGTTATTAGCAAGAAAATTGGACATTCGCCATTTTGATATTTGTAACCCACTGAAAAAAGAGAATAATTTTCCAACTTAACCACTCAACCACTCAACTATTTGACTATCTCTGGAGTAAAGGAAGGAAAGATGGAAGAGTTAAAAAGTGGCTTGCCAAAAAAGATACTGATCGTTGACGATAATCAGGATAGCCGGGAACTGGTAGTGAAGATACTTAAGACCAGGGGTTATCAGACGATTGAGGCTGTTGATGGAGAGGAGGCATTACAAAAAGCAATAACAGAAAGACCAGACCTGATCTTGATGGATCGCTCACTCCCCAAGGTAGATGGTTATGAGGTCACGAGGAGGCTTAAGAGCCAGGAGGAATTTAAAGATATCCCTATAGTGGCCTTAACTGCCCATGCCATGAGGGGAGACAGAGAAAAGGCCCTTGAGGCGGGTTGTCAAGGATATATCTCAAAGCCTATTAATGTCCGTGAATTACCCGAACTGATAAGGTCTTATCTGAGAGGCAAGAGGGAGAGCATCTTAGGTGGAGAAGAAAAGTAAAATATTAATTGTAGATGACGCTGTAGACATGGTGGAACTTCTAAAAAAGAGGCTTCGCTTTGAAGGATATGACACAGCAAAGGCATACGACGGTGAAGAGGGTCTTAAACAGGTCGCTGAATACAATCCTGACTTAATTATCCTCGATGTCATGATGCCCAAATTAGATGGCTATGAGGTGTGCCGGAGGCTTAAGTCAGATGAAAATACAAAATATATCCCCATCCTTATGCTTACTGCGAAAGGCGAGGTAGAGGATAAGGTAAAAGGACTGGATATCGGAGCTAATGACTATTTAGCCAAGCCCTTCGATTATAAAGAACTTTCTGCAAGGGTTAGGTCATTAGTGGCCATAAAGGCAGCCAGAGAAAAATTGGTGGAAGAGGAAAAATCAAAAGCATTGGACCAAATGATGGAAGCGGTGGCACATGAGATAAGAAATCCCCTCACCTCTATCGGGGGTTTTGCACGCAGGGTTTATGAGAAGCTCCCTGAAGGTGACCCTAACAAAAAATATATGGAGATAATCATAAAAGATGTAGCCAGATTGGAAAATATGATAAGAGGGCTGGTCGAGTTAAAAATCACAACAATATCTTATAGAGAGCTCACAAATATCAATGATGTAATTATGGAAGCCCTAAAATTATTTGAACCGGACCTTGAAGATAAAGGCATAGAGGTAAAAATTGAGTTAGTCGATAATCCTCCCCTTATCTCTGTAGATAAAGAACAGATAAAAATGGCTCTCGCCAATCTTATCAAAAATTCTATCGAGGCCATGCAAGAGAAGCTTAAGATACTGAAGATTACCAGTCATATAAGCGACGGACGTATGGAGATACAAGTGTCTGATACCGGAAAGGGTATCCCAAAGGACAAAATCAAGAACATCTTTGACCCATTTTTTACCTCAAAGGTATACGGACCCGGGCTCGGCCTTACTTTCACACTAAAAATAATTCAGGAACACAGGGGAGCTATTTCTGTAGAGAGTGAACCCGGAAAAGGAACCACCCTTACGATAACTCTACCCTTGAAAAGACCCTGACTTTCCAGGGCCTATTCATCACATTATTTACCTCTTTGTTAACCTCAGGGTTCTTATCCTTGCTATTCCCTCCTGATAGCCGCAAAGGTCGAGGAAAGACGAAAAAGCGCCCCTGGCCTAAACCAGGGGCGCTCGCCGAAAGAGGAAACTTTAATAAACCAAATGGTGCCGAGACCCAGAATCGAACTGGGGACACCCGGATTTTCAGTCCGGTGCTCTACCGACTGAGCTATCTCGGCGGAAAGTGGACGCATATTATTTATCAGCAGGTAATTTGTCAAGGCTTTTTTGCCCATTTTTAGCCAGGCCATCACGTCGCAATCCAGGACTCTAACGGCCTGGAGATACTTGACAGAATGCCCCTAAAGTAATATAAGGCGATAGCTTAGATACATACGCAAACCTCGAGTGCCTGGGTGGCGGAATAGGTAGACGCAAGGGACTTAAAATCCCTCGGTGCTTGTCACCGTGCCGGTTCGATTCCGGCCCCAGGCACCATTTTTGTCCGGGAGAATGTACATTATGCCAAAAGGACTGCGCAATAAATTTATCTTTCTCTTCTTACTCATCCTATTAGCTGTATTTTTTACGCTCCCGTCTTTTAATAAGAATCTCCCCTCCTGGTGGAAAAAATACCTGGGTAGTGAAGGATTCAAGCTCGGGCTGGATCTTCAGGGTGGTATGCACCTCATACTCCGCGTGGATGTTGAGCAGGCTATTAATAACACCCTTGAATTCTCGGCACGCGACCTTAAGGAAGCGCTTCAGAAAAAAGAGATTACGGCCATGCAACTGCAAAGCAATAATCCGCAGCAAGTCATTTTTTCCCTGCCTAATAAGGAAGCAGAAACCCAGGCTAAAAAAATAATAGCGGATGAATTTCCGGATCTGGGAATAGTCTCCTCAAGTATCGACGGGGCATTTCCCCGGTTAACACTGGGCCTGAAAGATGCCGTCCTGAAAGACATCAGCGACAACACCGTGGACCGCAGCCTGGAGATTATACGCAACCGTATCGACCAATTCGGGGTAGCTGAACCGGTCATAGTCCGTCAGGGCGAAGACGAAATAGTAGTACAACTGCCGGGGGTCAAAGATCCGCAGAGGGCCCTGGCCTTAATTGGTCAAACCGCACTTCTGGAATTCAAGCTGGTTGACGACCAGACGCAGTTAGACCTCAACCGTCTGATGGATGAGGCCAGGCGTTCGGGCCGGCTAAGGGAGGGGTTCAGTCCAGCAGATCTTAACAACGCGCTGCGCCCGTTTATCCCCGCAGACAGAGAGGTTTATCTGGAAAAACGAGAACGCAAGGAAACCGGCACCGTAGAAAAGATACCTATCCTCGTCTGGAGCAAGACCATGATGACCGGTGATGCGATCAAAAATGCCCAGGTCAAGATTGGAGGAGATTATAACGAACTCTACGTGGCCTTAGAGCTGAATGACCGCGGGGCCCGTATCTTTGAAGAAATAACCGGCGCCAATGTAGGCAAACGGCTGGCCATCATCCTGGATGGGGTAGCCCGTTCAGCGCCGGTAATCCGGGAAAGGATCGCTGGAGGACATGCCCAGATCACCGGCTCTTTCACCTCGGAAGAGGCCCGTGATTTGGCCATAGTTCTCAAGGCCGGAGCGCTGCCGGCCCCGGTAAGGATCATTCAGAACGTAACCGTCGGTCCGTCTCTGGGGTTGGATTCTCTTCAAAAGGGGTTTATGTCGGGCATCGTAGGCACGATACTCGTTGTGATTTTCATGATCTTCTATTACCGCTTTTCGGGTATCCTGGCTAATATTGCTCTCATGTTGAACGTCCTGTTTCTTTTTGCTGCCCTCTCTTTATTTAATGCCACCCTTACCTTACCAGGCATCGCTGGCATTATCCTTGCTGTTGGTATGGCCCTCGATTCTAACATCCTTATATTCGAGCGTATGCGTGAAGAATTCGCCTTAGGAAAACCCCTCAAGGCAGGCATCGACGGTGGCTTTGACAAGGCATTCGGGACGATTATTGACTCCCACGTAACCACTCTGATTACGGCCTTTGCCCTCTTCCTCTTTGGCACCGGGCCGATCAAAGGCTTTGCGGTGACCCTGAGCGTGGGCGTGATATTCAATCTTTTCACGGCCTTATTTGGCACCAAAATCGTCTATGACTATCTGAATTTCAAACGCCTGCTTAAAAAACTAAATTTTGTCAGTTTCCTAAAAAAACCAAACCTTAATTTCATCGGCATGCGGCGTTATGCATTTATCCTGTCCGGTATTGTTGTTTTTCTGGGGGTGATAGCCTTTATTCAGATCTACCGGGGGCAGGCCAATCTAGGGGTTGATTTCGCCGGCGGGACAATGCTACAGCTCAAGGCCAAAGAACCTTTCGATCTTAACGAAGTACGGCAAATCCTTATCAAAAACAATCTCAAAGATTGTGAACTTCAACAGGTGACCGGGGAAAATATCCTCATGGTGCGGGTAAAAAGATCTGAAAACGTGGTGGGTAACGTCGCCGAAACTATCAGCAGCGTCCTTGCACGGGAGATGCCGCAGAAACAGTTTGCCCTGGAAAGCCGGGCAGAAATCGGCTCATCCGTCAGCAAGGTATTAAGGGGAAAGGCCCTTATCGCCATTGCCATATCCCTGGCCGGAATCATCGTCTATCTGGCCATACGCTTTGACCTCAAGTTTGGGGTGGCGGCAGCTATAGCTACGTTCCATGATGTCCTGGCCGTCCTGGGCATTTTTTATATCCTGGACAAGGAAATTACCCTGCTAATCGTTACGGCCCTCCTTACCCTGGCCGGTTATTCTTTGACTGACACAGTAGTCGTCTTTGACCGCATACGCGAAAATATGACAAAACAGGTCAAGATGTCCTTTGCAGATATTATCAATCTCAGTGTGAACGAAGTGTTGGCACGAACGATCATTACTACAGCCACCGTTTTTATTGTACTGGTGGCCCTTCTCAGCCTGGGCGGTGTAGTCATCCGTGATTTCGCACTGGCCCTCCTCATCGGCGTTATGGTGGGCACCTACTCCTCGGTATTCGTAGCCAGCCCTATTGTCTATATCTGGCGAGGGGAAGGCCTTGGCGCATCTACGAAAGGCAAGGCGCTCAAAGATAAGAAAAAATAAAGGCCGGCCATCCATATCAGGAATAGCCAGCCTTTACAGGAGCACGGCAGACAACGCAGCGGCCGTTAATCTCTAGTCGTGGAAATGTCTCAGTTTCTCCCTCCGGGTAGAATGACGCAGCCGGTTGAGCGCTTTTTTTTCGATCTGCCTTATACGTTCACGCGAGACGTTAAACCGCCTTCCAATCTCTTCAAGTGTATATTCAGCATCCTCCCCAATCCCAAATCTCAAACGGATGATCTTCTCCTCGCGAGGACTGAGAGTGCACAAAATACTCTTGACACTCTCCGACAGTTCCTGTTCTTTTACTGTATCATAAGGAGATAAGGATTTTTGATTTTCAATAAAATCTCCCAGCGTACTGTCTTCATCGCCTACCGGAGTCTCTAATGAAATCGGCTCCCGGGATGCTTCCAGAATAGCAATAATCTTATCCATGGGAAGAGCAGTCCTCTCCGCCAGCTCATAAGGTGTAGGATCTCTGCCCAATTCCTTGAGAAGAGCATAATAAACCTTAAAAAATTGGCTGCGTAACTCCAGGAAATGCACCGGCAGCCTTATAGTCCTCGTCTTGTCCAGGATAGCCCGGGTTATGGCCTGCCGTATCCACCAACTGGCGTACGTGCTGAATTTATTGCCCTTACTATAATCGAACCGGAAAACTGCCCGCATAAGACCCATGTTTCCCTCCTGGATAAGGTCAGCCAGGCTTAGTCCCTGGTACATATACTTCTTGGCAATGCTCACCACCAGACGGAGGTTAGCCCTGATCATTTCATCCTTGGCCTTCTCAATGGCTTCAATTTCTTTGGTTACACTGGCCAACAACTTCTTAATTTTTTTTGGGTCAGGGTACCGGGCGGCCAATTCTTTAACATTTTTGAGAAGGTAATTGAGATGCTGTTTTTTAGGTTTAAGCGAGGGGTCCCGTTCCTTCCAGGTGTTAATTCGCTCATGGATGGCCTTTAATTCTGGCTCCCTGCCACGGGTCTTGATCACTACCTGGAGAAGCACTTCGTAACCCGACTGAATAATGCGGCTCAACTCCTCCTCTCTTCCAGGTGTAAGCAAGGGGAACCGCCCCATCTCCCGCAAGTAGGTAGTCGTCACCTCAAATGGTTCTTCAAACTCCTCGGTTTCCTTTTCAACAAGTTCAGCTGCTTCCACCACTTCTTCCACCTGTTCCTTATCCCTGCCCTTCGGCCATTCAGCTTCGGCAGAATCAAGCCCCTCTACTGCAGGGGCTTCTTCAACCACCTCGATATCGTGCTTACTCAAAAATTCGAAAATCTCTTCAATCTCGTTGGGATCGTTGATCTCTGAAGGCAGTAGTTCGTTCAGATCCTCGTACATAATCTGCTCTTTTTTACCAACAGCTTTCAGTAATCTTGCTTTATCCAGTTTATCCATATTCGCGTATGGCTCACCAATTACTAAATCCATCAAAACAAAATATCCGGCAAAATTTACTTATTTATTTTATATTAAACTTTAACCACTTTCTGCCAGCTTGTAAAGCAATAAAATTATATAAAGTTTTGTAGCTTACCACCGAATTATATATTATGCAACTAAAAAATGGGCCATTAAACAGACGCTCCTCCTTCCGGCAACTGTTAGTTACGGATAATAGAGAAAAAAGCGGTAAAAACAAGGAAATATCCAGACAAGTAACTCAAATTACAAAAAACTCAACCGGTTGCTGTACAGAAAGATAAACATATCCATAGGATTTTCAACCCGGCCATTGCAATATTTCTTTAGACAATCCTATCCTTAGGGCAAAATCTTCAAAACTTTTTCGGAGGTCAGGCTCGGGTCTTGCGCATTCAGAACAAAAATCCAGAAAAAGATTCTGTGACCGCCAGAGATCTACCGAAATATTGAATATCCTGGCCACCTCTAGTACCTCATGCGCTGACGCCAATACCGGTTTGGGATCTAGTTTTCTGAGTTTTTCTAAAACTTCTTCTAATTTCAGGGTTAATATCCTATTAAGCTTTTCACGGTGCGGCTGATAATTCCAACTCCGGCCATGCTCCCATAGGGTGCTTATCTCCTGAAAAGTCCCTGCCGAAGGTAGTGCTTGTGCTGCCCGCACCAGCTGCCAGTCAAGGCCATTGGAGATGGCGACCAGCATCTGCCTGGGAATAGGGTAAGATAAACCTGCCAATGAGCGGATCGTACCTTCATCCTGCCTGGCCAGCCGTTCGAAAGTCTCATTATATTCTTCAAGGCGAGGCTTTAGGGCTATCTCGATCAGCCTGCGCCGTTCCTCAACAAAGATATCCTTCAATCGATAGGCCCTCTCCGGAAACTCTTTAATCATAACAGCATAAACGTCCCCGGGAGAACCGTCCTGGAAGTTTTTAAAAAGTTGCCTTTTAAGTCCCCCATATTCCTCAGGTGACTTGGATGGACGGAGGGCGCAGTGAAAATCAAGGCCGCCGAAATGAAGAACAGCATAGGTCATGTCCTTTTCTTCCAGAGTTAATTGGGAAGAGGCGGAAAGCCTGCCTACGGCCAGGTCGGACGAACCGCGTGAATCTACCTGTACATCATGACAGGTTATGTCAAAGCAGTAAATCTTATCCTGATCGATGCGCTCATGATAAATGGAACTTATGGCATAGTGCGCCAAAACCCTTTCCAGATCAACCGTGGCCGGTTTGATAATTTTCTCCCAAACTCCACGGCCATTTATGTATTCATGGGCATTACTCGGGGATTTTTCCAGAGATGTAACAAATTCATCTTCGAAGTCCTCCCCAAAAGCACGCGCTAACTGGATGGCGCGACAGGCGTATTTTAAAATCTGTGTCGTCTCAAGACCGCTAACTTCATCAAAAAACCAGCCACAACTGGTGAACATGAGCAAGGCATGCCGCTGCATTTCAAGTAGTTTGAGGGCGCTCACCTTAGATTCCTGACTCATCGCCTCCTTGCTTTGTTCCTTAAAAAATCTGTTTATTGATTCCAAACCGCGATCAAGGATAAGGTTAATATAGGCATTACGCGCGGCCCACGGACTATTAAAATACTCTGCACCTTTTAATTCAAAAAGCCGGTCAAGCCTCTCCTTAAGGCTATCCAATGCCAGGCGGAGAGGTGCCCGCCACCTCTGGTGCCACCCTGGATGCCCGGTATTACAGCCACAGTCCGCCCGCCAGCGCTCAACACCGTGGACACAACTCCATGATGAGTCTTCATGGATCATGACTTCCCACTGTGGAGGATACTGTTCAAGAAAACCGGCATAATTGATTATCTCTACACGGGGATCCTTGTGGATCTGGTTCAAGGCATAGGCCAGGGCCATATCCCCGAAGCGATGGTGATGGCCATAAGACTCACCATCAGTAGCGACATGGGCCAACTGAATATTGTCCTCTTCCCAGTCAAAGACAGAGAGAAACCGATTATAGAAGTTGTCACCATTATTCAATAACCCTTCAAAGGCCACGGAGTGAGCGATAGCGGCATGGTAAAAGAAAATGGTAATTTCTCTTCCTGATGGCAAACGGCAAAGATAGGGAACCCGAGTATCAATATTACCATTCAATGCCACCCACATCTTTTTGCCAAGCGGTCGGCATTGCTTGGCCTGCCGCGAAGCCAGTATGGTAAAATGGATGCCTTCAGCAGCCAAGGCTTCCAGTGTCGCGGTATCCACAGCCGTTTCCGCCAGCCACATCCCTTCCGGTTGGCGGCCAAAGCGGTATCGAAAGTCAGCTATGCCCCATTTAACCTGCGTCTCTTTATCTCTATCGCTGGCCAGCGGCATGATAAGGTGATTATAAACCTGGGCTATGGCATTCCCATGTCCGTTATGCCTCTCGCAACTGAGGCGATCACCTTCTATTATCCATCGCAGAGTCTCCGGGGCATATTCAGACATCCAGGAAAGAAGAGTCGGGCCAAAATTGAAGTTTATGAACTCGTAATTATTGACAATATTTATTATGTAGCCCTCATTATCAAGCATTCTCGATCGGCTGTTTGGGGCGTAGCACTCATGCGCTACGCGTTCATTCCAATCGTGGTAAGGGGAAGATGAATCCTGGATTTCAATGGCTTCCAGCCAAGGGTTTTCCCGGGGCGGCTGGTAAAAGTGACCGTGTATACAGATAAAACGTCTGGAGGAGTCTTTCTTCATTTTGGTCTCAGCGATTCTATCCCTTGACGGGATTTTACAGGAAGGATAGCACAAGGAATGTCCCCCTGGCAAGAAAAGCCTTATCCCAGGCAGTGAAGATATGATACATTACACACAGGAAATTATACCTTGAATTCCTACTGCAGAGGCCCTAAAATGAAACACACATCCGCCTCAGTCTGTTTACGATGATACAAGTAGCCAAGGCCGAAAAGTGTCGGAAGGTTGCCGGACGTGCTATAAGGCATACGGCATCTAAGATTGAAGCTTTCCGCTGCCCGCCAGGGTCGGCGTTCTCGTCTCCGCCTTAGGCGGAGGATCCGGATGGCAAGCAGCGGGGAATGCGCTCGCTATGCATGTTCAATCAACCACATTTCCCTTTACTACTCAGGCTTGAGGTTGTAATTTATAAGCACGAAAATCCTGCTTTTCGGAATGGAGAAGGATACCATGGGAAAGACGCTTTTAGTCATAGCCACGCGCAACAAAGGTAAGGTCGCTGAATTCCGGGAGATGTTTAAGGACTTCCCGGTGGAAATAAAGAGCCTGCTTGATTTCGGCTCTATCCCTCAGGCGGGAGAAGACGGCGAGACATTTGATGACAATGCCTATAACAAATCTTCCTTTACGGCTAAGATACTGGGTATTCCGGTGGTCGCGGAGGATTCGGGGCTTGTGGTCGAGGCCCTGGATGGCGCTCCCGGCGTTTATTCCGCCCGCTATGCCGGCGAAGATGCCACGGACGAAGAAAACATCGCCAAACTTTTAAAAGAAATGAAAGACAAAATAAACCGGGCCGCATATTTTGTCTCCGTCATCTCCGTAGCCGTACCTTCCGGCCCGGCCCTTACCTACGAAGGCCGCTGTGAAGGCCTCATTGCCGAAACCCCCTCCGGGAAAAATGGTTTTGGCTACGACCCCGTATTTTATTACCCGCCCCTGAAAAAGACCTTTGCCGAGATGTCAATCGAAGAGAAAAACGCGGTAAGCCACCGGGGCAAGGCCCTGGCCGAACTCAAACGGGAATTTGACAAGGCGCTTATCTGGATTAAACAAAGGCTGGCTGAAGTTAAAGCACCAGGTGGATCTCACAATCACGACCACTGAATTTATTACTGTGGGGTCTTTGTATTGGCCTGGAGGATTCTTCTTTTTGCTTGCTTTGGATAGAGAATACGCATAGAATATAATAAATTCGTAAAGTTGGAGGTCGTCTTGTGATCGACACCACCACCATCATCTTAGGGATTCTGGCCCTGGTAATCACTATATGGACCGTTTTTTTTGTGCTGATATTCCGGCAAGCCAAGCGCATGGCCGCAGCCCTGGAAAACTTTCTTGATAATATACAGAGAGACCTGGCGCCACTCATTACAAATTTAAGTAATGCCTCGCAGAAGATCTCGCAACTGTCGGAGAATGTAGATCAAAAGCTTAACCAGACCAATGACCTCTTTGCCGTCATAAAAGACACGAGCGAGGCAATGGCCACGGTCTCCCATCTTATCAAAGAAGGGGTGACCGCCACAACCACATACGTTAGAAGTGCGGCTGCCGGCTTCGGGGCCGTCTTCGAGTTCTTATCCAAACACATAGGCAAGGGAGGTGGCAAACATGGCGAGTGATGACAGCGGTTATAGCGCAGGGGCGGTAGTTCTTTCGTTCTTTATTGGCAGCTTGGTCGGTGCGGGCCTGGCGGTTCTTCTGGCTCCCGCTTCAGGGAGAGAAACGCGGGAAAAGATCAAGGGATGGGCCGACACCGGTAAAGACCGAATTGCCGGCCTCGGCGGAGAGCTGAAAGAGAAGGCCGCGCATGTTTTTGAACATGGCAAAGAATATTACGAACAAAGGAAACAGATATTGTCTTCGGCCATTGAAGCTGGTAAGGAGGCCATGGAAAAGGAAAAGTCGAGGCTTTCTGCGACAGAATCAGAGACTACTACCGCAACAGATTAGACGAAGGGCTCCGGCTTAGGCTCCATAAAGAGGGGGAGAGGGGAAACTAAATCTCCTGTTCCCCCCACTTCAGTTTGTTACGTAATATAGAGAAGTAACCTCTCGCCGGTGATTTTACTATGTGCAGCAGCCCCTTTGCCCGGCAGATATTCACAGTTATGGATTCACCCCGCCCCAACTCATAGTTAACCTGCCCGTCCAGGATCAGGTGTACATCCGGAGACTTGGCGGTTACTTTTACTTTTATATTTGCCGAATCAGGAAGTATGATCGGACGGCTGCTCAACATAAAGGGACAAATGGGCGTCATTATAATCAGCTTTAGTTCCGGATGGACGATAGGCCCTCCGGCCGAAAGGTTGTAGGCCGTCGAACCGGTGGGCGTGGAGATGATCAGGCCGTCACCCTCGTAGCTAGTGATAAGCTCGTCATCTTCCCAGACGGAAATCTTAATCATGTTGGAAAGTGCCCCCTTACTGATAACTATCTCATTCAGGGCGCTGCCGGTCCAGTGTCCGGAAGTTTCTGAAAATACCGTAGCATGGAGCATCATCCTTTTCCCCACGGTGAAATCACCGGCCAGAAACCGCTCCAGCATCGCGTAAAGGCGCTTATCATAGCTGACTTCGGTCAGAAAACCGAGGCCGCCCAGATTGACCCCCAACACCGGAATTCTTTTGTTACCAAGCACCCGGGCCGCTCTAAGCAGGGTCCCATCGCCTCCCAGGACGATTACGGCGTCCAGGTCAGGTTTAGAAATGTCAGTAAAAACCTCGACACCGTGTTGCCTAAGCCATTTTTTCAGACTGCGAGCTACTTGTTTTGGTTTTCTATCCTCTTTTATCACCAGACCTATCTTCCGCATGTATCACCTCAATATAACTGCTCAACTAATTTCTACCTATAACAAATGGCCTTATCCTCAGGCAAGCTAAAAATAGCACGTCTGCCCTGCTCCATTAGAAAGTTATTATCTGAAGGCTACTATCAAACTAACTGAAGTTTCCTGAGTTTTTAGGGAAACCCTGTGTTTCTGAGCGAAACTTGCTGGAGCAGGGGGGGGCACCCATTGAGGGCGAGCGGGAAGGGGAAAGCCAGCCCTTTAGTGGCTGGAAGGGGCAAGCATTCCCCACCTGCGAGCCCCGAAAGGGTCGCTGCGCAAGCCGTGAAGCAAAGAGACTAATGGGTTCACTTAAGAAATGCAAAATTAGCGATAAGATTATATTATTATGAAAATACTTCTTAAAGAACTCTGGAAACTCCAGTCAAAATAATATTCCAATATACCTGGTTTTTAAGGTATAAGATATTCTGTTTGTTGAGCACCATACAGTATTCATAAGGCATTAGGATCATTATGTACTTTCTGACCCGTTATTTTTTGTTAGCCTTTGTCGCTCTGGTAGTCCTGGCTTCCTGCTCTGAGCCGCCCCGAAAAGAGATAGAGGCGGCGGATAGGGCCTATAAAGCGGCCCTCAATGCCCGGGCTGAGATTTATGCCAGGGAGAGGCTTGGCTCAGCGCGAAAGGCCCTTGAGCGTGTCCAAACGGAGATAAGAGAGGGAAGGTATAAAGAGGCGAAAGAGGCTGCGCTCCTGGCCAGGGTCCGGGCTGAAGCAGCATTAAAGGCAGCCGAAGAGAATAAGGCCAAAGTGAAAAATCAGGCTGAAAAAGGATTGACTGAATTAAAAGTCAACTTAGACAAAGTAAGAAAGATGCTGGCCGGGGCATCTAATCTCCGGGACAAGCACAGAGACAGGTTTAATTATCGGCTGGAGGATATAGAACTGGCCCTGTCTGAGCCTGATTTTCAGATTAAAAGGGGTGGATACCCGGTGGTCTTGGAAGAGAGCCAGAGGTTGAACTCTGCCCTTTTGGGATTGGAGAAAGAAATTGAACTGGCTATAAAAAAGACCTCCATTCCAGATATTAAGGCCAAAAAGAAAAAGAGATTTAAAAAGTAGCTAATTTTACGAAGGTAATTTTGGCTGTGACCGGCCCTTTTTACGCCTGCGCCATGGCTGCTTCTTTGCGCTGCGTGTCGGCTTATAAAAAAGTCCTGTGGTAGATGGTGAAACTGATTTCTCTTCGGCCTCTGCCGCCAGCAAGAAGAGCCTTATGGCCTCAAGGGGATACCGGCGCGGCCTGATGCGCCGGGGAATCTGTCCGCTGGCCGCTATTTCTGAAAGGACAGGCTGCGCGGCAAGAAGGTGGGATGCGTTTTCCCGATCAGATCGTTTAATATCAAAGATTCCTAAGGCCGCGTGTACGGCCTGGCGTATATCTTCTGTAAACCAGGGGTTGGGGGGGGAAGCTGATGGTGACCAGGCCAGGCCGGATGCACGGAACCAGGGGAGTAGAAAAAGGGCAAACATAAAGGCCTGGCTAACCGGCGTACCCTCGAAACAAAGCCTGTCCAGTCTGCGAAGGAGCGCCAGGAGGAAAGGGGTTAATTTCTCCGCTTCTTTCTTAAGCACCGGTTCGTAAAAGGGAAAGAGGGAGAAAAAGAAGCCGGTTTTTATCATTAAGTCCACACATGCGGCAGCACTGCCGCCGGTGAAATCCCTGAGCCATTCATCACGTATTCTCGATACCGGACAGAGCCAGATCCTGTCCCTGTGCCTCTCTATGGCCCGACAGGTATTTTCTTCTATGGTAAAGCCGGTGCGAGTTGCATGCCGTATGGCGCGCATCATGCGGACCGGATCCCTAAGAAACCGGGACTCCGGTTCTCCGATGACCCGGACGATCCCGTGTTTGAGGTCTTCTACCCCGCCCACATAGTCCAGCACCGAAAAATCGGCGATATTATAGAAAAGGGCGTTTATAGTCAAATCGCGGCGTAAGGCGTCTTCCCCCGGCGTTCCATAAGTATTATTATCCTGTAGGGCCTCATCGGCAGGGTCAAATTCTGAACGGCATCGAAAGGTCGAAACCTCTACCACCTTAGCTCCTTTAAAGAATACCTGTACCAGCCGGAATCGGCGTCCGATAAGGCGACTGTTACGGAATAGTTCTTTAATCTCGCTAGGCCGGGCATTAGTAGCCACGTCAAAGTCCTTGGGCTTTCGGCCCAGCAAAAGGTCCCGGACGCTTCCTCCCACCAGATAGGCCAGATAGCCATGGTTTTTTAGCTTATAAAGCACCCTTAAGGCATCCGGGTCAATGTCTTTGCGCGAAATGGGGTGCTCTGCCCTGGGGATGACTGCGACCGGGCGTTGTTGTGTTGTATTTCTGCCCCGGCCAATCACTACTCAGCCTTTCTTTCGTTGTATAAATCGGCCTTTGTTTCTTTCAAATGTCGCAGGTGCCGATGGACGTACCATACGACGGCGGCTACACCCACCAGGCCGATTACCACATCGAATTTATGGAAGTAGTCCCGCAGAGAAGGCCAGTTGTGTCCAAGTTGCAGTCCCACATAGGCCAATCCCAGGCACCAGGGGAGTGAGCCCAAAAAGGTGTATATAATGAAACGCCAGAAAGGCATGCGGGCTATCCCCGCGGGCAGGGAAATAAAGGTACGAATTACAGGCAAAAGACGGCTGAAAAAGATAGCCGCTTCTCCATAACGGCTGAACCATTGGTCGGCCATTTTGATGTCCCGGTGTGAGATAAGGATATAACGGCCGTATTTCTCTATCCAGGGCCGGCCGCCATAAATACCTGCCGTATAGGCCACAACCGAACCTATTACACAGCCCAAAGCACCCATGAAGCCTGCAATCCAAAGATTAAACTTCCCTGTTAAAATCAGATAGCCGGAGAAGGGCATGATGATTTCCGAGGGCAGAGGAATGCAGGCGCTCTCAATAGCCATGAGCCAGACAATACCCCCATAGCCTAAGACATTGATTGTATCAATAATAAACCGGCTTAAGATTTCAATCAGCTCAGCGATCATGATTATTTTCTTCCCAGCCGCATTCTCCGATGAGGCTTACAAAACGTACTCCACCCAGATCTTCTTCTCTGATCTTATCGCCCTCTTTTATAAGTCTTATAAGTGACTGGGACCAGCGGTCTCCCACCGGGATGACCAGCCTTCCCGGACTGGCCAGTTGGTCGATTAGAGGGGGAGGGATGGCCGGAGCGCCTGCCGTGACGATAATGGCATCAAAGGGGGCTTCTTCTTTCCAGCCCAGAGTCCCATCTGAAAATTTGATAATGACATTCCGATATCCCAGCGCATCAAGGGTCCGGCGGGCCCGGATGACCAGATTATTTATACGTTCTATGGAGTAAACCTTATAGGCCAACTCGGCCAGGATAGCAGCCTGGTAGCCTGATCCGGCGCCGATCTCCAGTACCCGTTCAGTGCCTTTTAGTTCCAGGGCCTCAGTCATTAAAGCCACTATGTAAGGTTGAGAGATAGTCTGTTTTTCACCAATAGGCAAAGGATAATCACTGTAGGCCTGGCTGTACAGGGCTTCTTCAATGAAGCAGTGGCGCGGCACCTTACGCATGGCCTCGATAACCCGCGGGTCTTTTATACCCCGGGCTATAATCTGAGTTTCCACCATCCTGTGGCGGGCCTTATCGTAATCTATAGGGATATCAAGGAGCATGATTTTACGCCTGGATTTAATCTGCACTTCTATCGAAAAAACCAGATATAAATCACTATACCTGGAAAAGACAACTGTGGAAGGGTTTGATCTGGCTGAGTTATGTAAACATTGCCCGATCCATGTAATCTATCACAGATTACCGCAGTTCTTCTTTCACCGTGTAATAACAATTAGAGGCCACTTCACCTGTAAATTCGATTTTGATTGTCTCTATCTCTTTCTTTGCTAATTTTTCTCCCAGATAGGGTATCTTACCCATGAGATCCTCTTTGACATTATAATAATGCCAGCATTCAGAACCGTCCGGCCGATTTTCTACGCTGTTCGGCTGGCCGAACAGCGCCAGGATATCCTTTTTGGTCGTTTCCCCCTTTTTAACCAGACAGGCGTCTGAGGCATAGTATTTTACCGGCGTACCGCTACACGCCGACAAAAGGGAAAGTACAACCATCAACGACAGATAGAAACCAAAATGCCTTCTCATATAACCCCTTATGCAAAAACTATTTTTAAGCAATTAATATATATAAGTTACAAAAAATGCAATTAGTTTCTGGACAGATAGTCCCGGCTGGTATTAACGAACTCTTGTGGGTAGAGACAGGCTGATCTTACACAGTCCGCAAAAAAAGGTGGCATTGGCAGTCTTTGTGATGTAAAAAACACATGAACTTAGCGCCCTTCGGGCGGACTTTTTGACAGGATTAACGGGATTTACATGATTTCTTTAGTTTTCTCATATCCTGATTATCCTGTATATCTTGTCAAAAAAAGGAAATTCCTATACTATTAAATTAAAGAAAGAATCATCCGGGAGGACCAAAGTGTTAGCTGAAAGAATCGGGAGAGACCAATTCGGCATATTGTGGCGGCAGATCATGACCAGCCTGTTAAAAGCGGCGCATTCCAAGGCCAAATTAAACGAGGTAATAAAGGCCGTGGAGGAGGATCCTGCTTACAAAGAGATTTATCAAAAATGGGATGGCCTTACCCTGGAAGAAATGGCCGAGGCCTGGCAGAAGACGAATGCCTTGATGACGAAGGCGATTTATGCCACCCGGCCTTTTTGTGTGCGCTGTGGCGATTGCTGCCAGGAGAGTAGTCCTACTCTATACGAGGAGGATTTAGCTCTTTTGATGAACGGCATCTTAGATAAGAAAGATATTCTAACGCTCAGAAAAGGCGAGGTCGGCTATTCACCGAAGGAAGGCCGTACGGTGATCCTGACCGAGGAACTGATAAAAGTAAAAGAGAAAGACGGCGAAGGTCCGTGTATATTTTACAAAGACAAGGTATGTGGTATTTATGAAAACCGCCCCCGGCAATGCCGGACGTTGGAATGCTGGAATCCGGAAAGCTTTGAGGTGTTTTCATCCCTTAAGCCCCTGGACAGAAGGGCAATCCTCGCCGAGGACCACCCTCTTTGGGAAGTGATCACGGCGCATGAAAAGCGGTGTTCGCACGAGGTATTGAGTTCCATCCTGGAGAACAGGCAGGAGATGGATCAGACATCTGAAGATAAGGCCCTGGACATAATTCTCTACGACCTGCACGTTCGCATGTTTATGGAGGAAAAGGCAGGCATGCAGAAGGAGGAGATGGATTTCTTTTTTGGACGCCCTGCCCTCCAGACGCTGTCTGCCTACGGTTACCGGCTGGAGGGTGAAGAAGGTCAGCCCACGAAAATTGTTAAAATAAAGGTGAACGAGTCGGCTTCAGCTTGAGCGGGCTGGCGATATACGGGCTGCTTTTGCCTGGAGCTAATGACAGATGAAGATGTGAGCCCGGTTACCCAATTTATACCCGGTTATACGGTGCAGTGAGAATATCATGAAACAGCGGATATTCATCAGCAGCGTGCAGAAGGAGTTCGCCGAAGAACGGCAGGCTCTCAAGGCGTACATTAGGGGCGATGCCCTGCTGAGCCGCTTCTTCGATGTCTTCCTGTTCGAAGACCTTCCCGCGGCCGACCGCCGCGCCGATGCCGTTTACTTGGAGGAAGTTCGTCGCTGCGACCTCTATCTGACCCTGTTGGGCGATCAATACGGATGGGAGGATGCCGACGGCCTCTCGCCGACCCACCACGAATTCAACGAGGCCACAAAGTTTGGCAAGCCACGCATCGTCTTCGTCAAAGGCGCTGACGACACTGACCGCCACCCCAAGATGCGCGATCTGATCAAGGCGGCGGGTGCGCAGTTAATCCGCCGCCGGTTCTCGACCTCCGCCGAATTGATCCCTGCCGTTTATGCCAGCCTGGTGGATTATCTGGCCGCGAAGGAATTGCTCCGATCCGGCCCGTTCGATGCCGCGGTTTGCCAGGATGCCGCGTTGCAGGATTTGTCCGCTGAGAAAATCCGGCGTTTCGTGGGAATCGCCCGGCGCGCCCATGGATTTCCGCTGGCGGAGGACACGGTAGCGGAGGAAGTTCTGGAACATCTCAACCTTCTCAAGAGAGGAAGACCCACCCACGCCGCCATCCTCCTTTTCGGCGTCGCGCCTCAACGATTCATGATTTCTTCGGAAGTCAAGTGCGCTCATTTCCACGGAACGGAGGTCCGCAAGCCGATCCCGTTCTATCAGGTTTACAAAGGAACGGTCTTCGATCTGGTGGACCAGGTGGATTTTGTTTTGTCTAAAATCAACCTCGCGGTCGGCACGCGGGAACACAGCACACAGGCTCCGGTGGAGTATGAGATGCCCCCGGAAGTGGTTAGAGAAGCCATCGTTAACGCGGTCGCGCACCGTGATTATACAAGTAACGGCAGCGTACAGGTGATGCTCTTCGCCGACAGGCTCGAAGTCTGGAACCCCGGCACATTGCCGCCATCCCTCACGCTGGAGAAGCTTCGCCTCCCGCACGGCTCGGTACCCGGAAACCCTCTGCTGGCAGAACCGCTTTACCTGACGAAATACATCGAACGCATGGGAACAGGTATCCGCGACATGATAGAACTTTGCCAACAAGCCGGCCTTGCCGACCCGGAATTCAGCATCACGGATGGTTTTGTCGCCACCATCCGCCGCAGGCCGGAGCGGGCATTTGAGGCGGTTGGAGGAAAAACGCGGCCAGAGTCGTTTAGTGCAACAGGGGAAGTCACAGGGGAAGTCACAGGGGAAGTCAGAAAACTGCTGATGATCTGCCGCGACGCTATGACCCGCAAGAGATTGCAGGAAGCCCTGTCACTGAAGGGTGAGGAAAACTTCAGGAAACTGTATCTCGTTCCAGCACTTGAAACGGGCTACATTGAAATGACCATCCCCGACAAGCCCAAGAGCAGTAAACAGAAATACCGCCTAACCGCCAAGGCCCGGGCTTGGCTCGCCGCGCATGATTCCAAACAACAGGAAAAAGGTAAAGACACCCCGTGAGCCAACAGCGGAAAGCAGAAGCCCACGCGGAGACGCAGAGAAACAAAGACCGCCACATCATCCAGCGACTGGGTAACGTTGTCGTTTGGCGAAATCTGCCAGCGTGTGCAGAATGCCGCAATGCCTTCCCAAGATGGAGAACGGCTTTACCTCGGGCTCGAACATCTTGCCTCTGGGCAACGTTTAGGAAAAGAGCAAGATATAACGTTGTTTCTTACATTGCTTTTCTTTTGATTTCAAAAAGAGTGTAAAAGGAGTAAACTCCGTCAGTATTGCACAAGCGATTGGATAGAAGGCGGATGGGTGTTATGCAACGTAAGAAACAACGTCCCGGTCGACCGCCATTCCTTTTATTGGCCAAACAATCTGGCCGCCCAGGCGGCTTTATTTTCTTCATCTGGCACAGCTAATACAAGCAGTCGGCGCGGCCTGGTAATCCCAACATACACTATCCTAAGTTCTTCTTCATCGAAAATTTGAATGTTGTTATTGAGCATTGTTTTATACAAGCTTCCAAAACCCTTCGTTTTCAGGATGACAAGAACAGCTTCGAAGGTTTCACCCTTTATAGAGTGGATGGTCCCGATACGACAATCGCTCTCTGTGATGCTTTTATTGTCCAACCCGAAGAGTTGATCAAAAGTGAGATATCCTTTGGACTTTTTTATTTTGAGTTCGATTTCTATGCTATTCTTCTTGAAAATCTTGTTAGCGCCAGCAATCCACTCTCCGATTGTGCGGTTTGTGTCTGGTAGCATCGCTAAAAGCTCATAGACCTCTTTTCTGAATTTTACAAATCCATTAAGCTCAACAACACGTTCCAATTCGCTTTTCGAGCAATAACGAGAGCCACTCAATCCTTTAATAATTGCTTTTTCTATAAGCCGAAAGCCACTTCTGAAATCGCCATGACAACAGAAATATTTACCTCTAGCAAAATCCTTTGCATATGAAAATTTGTCCTCCCATGGCTCATTGTTAAAGCCTATTTCCTTTATACCAGTGATTGTGTTGAAAAGGTTATTGCTTCTGAATATGATAGCAGTATTTTCCGGTGTTATATCAATATTGAAGTCAGAGCATAGATTTCTGAAATATTCTAATAACTCATCCATATTATCAATTTCATAGGTTCTCACGATTGGAATAAATGCGCAGCCTTTCACATCCTCATTGATCGCGGTAGAAGTCCCTTCTAATGATGACAACCGACAGGTACAGTCGCAAATATTCTGAGAGCTGCGCCTGTTTTCGTTGAGAAGTATCGAGTTTTCCTTCCAGGCATTAAACTTCTCAATAAATAATTGAGGCTTTGCCCCATGCCATTCAAAAATCGCCTGGTCTGGATCTCCGACCAGCATGATATTTTCCAGGCCATTATCGATCAATAAGTCAATGATCCTCATTTGGATTTCAGAAGTGTCCTGAGCTTCATCGACCATGAACGATGGGAATCTATGGGTGATTGCCTTAGCGACATTTGGATAAGTTTCTAATACCTTCATCGCAAAATAATTCGCATCATCCTGGTTGGCGTACCCTGCTTTTATCAGCCCGTGTTTCATTGGGATAACATGCTTATTATTTTCCCATTGTCGGGGCATAGCTCTTTTATTGATAGGATAGATATTGCCATTTATATCGTAGGTCAAGTTTGGGAATAAGCCGTCGACAAACCATTTACCTGACCAAGGGCCATGAGGTTCTCCAACCAGGACGGGACGATCGGAACATCCCATAATCAAATGTCCGAATGGCAGGAATATGAACCGGTTTACAAAGCTATCAATGGTTCCTAAAAAGTGGGGGTATGGGATTGGTTTTGAGATATTGAAGTGGGTTGTGACTTGTCTCTCAATCTCTTGCCATGCAGCATTGGTGAAAGATATGGCCACGAGTCCCTGGTAATTCAAAGGCCATTTGGACATCCTGTCTGCAAGCCTGGCAGCGACAGAATAGGTTTTGCCACTACCTGGACATGCCCTGACAACGAACTTGCCCTCTTTTTCAAACACAACCCTACGTTGTGTCTCAGAAAGAGTGTCAAACATTTCATTCGCCTTTAACAACCCATTTGATCGCGGACTTAATATAATCCGGGACAGTGAATTCGTTTCGCAGACCTGCATCACTCTCAAGTCTTATGGCAAGGCAGTGGGCAAGCTCTGATTTGGCTTTGTTCGAATTGATCTTCTCAAGAAAGCTGTTAGCGTGTTCATCAATAGATGCCCCTTCCTCGATTCTGCCTGCCGCGGTCGGATGCATCTCTCCGAATATTTCGAGCAATATGTCCTTGTTATTTCCCGCTTTGAACAGCTCGATTTCAAATGTCTTTTCTGCTAACGCGACCCTTAATTGACCGTTCTCAAGCTCTTTAGCCTTGGCAGCTCTTGAACAAATATCTCCTCCTTCTGTGCGGTCATCGTCTGTCAAGTTCGCGCATCTACAATTCAATCGGATATTAGGATCATCTGAATTGAACAGTTTGCCGAAATGTTCAAAAGCGACTCCGTTCAAGTTGACCAATTCAATTCCCTTTTTTTCAATGCTATAATCCGATCCAATAATTTCTGAAAATACCGGGATCAAGAGTGCCTCTGAGATCCCCTCCACAAGTATCACCCCATTAGAAAAGAATAGCTGGCATTTTGTAACGTCCAGAAATTTCTTGAGGTATTTTTTATTGATATCATCCAGATTCGATTTCTTTATCTCAAGCGACGTTATCTCATTCTCTTGTTCCTGAAGGACTATAAGTGAGTCCAAGTCTGCCTTGGCCGTGATTGTGGGAGAATGTGATGATACAAAGATCTGGAAACCGATCTCATTCAATTTATTCAGGTAATTGAAAAATATATTCTGTAATTGGGGATGCAGGTGGGCTTCAGGTTCCTCGATTAGAAGGGCTACATAGGCATTGCTTTCAAGTTCCTTCTGTCGTTTCAGATCGCCCAAGACTGTCGCTATGTATATGAGGTTATTGTACCCCAGACCATTCTGATGCAATTCGAAATATCTTTGCTTGTCGCCATTCTCGATAATATCCTCGTTATAGACAGGAGTCTGTATTCTAAGATTATCCACAATCTTTCGGAACTCAAACGGAAGGAAGTCTATTTCAACGTTCTGCTCTTTGCCTGTTATTGTAGTTTCTTTGAGGTGTTCATTTACCTTGCTTTTGCCTTGATCAATCAATGTATTCCAATCGGTATCGCCATTAAGCACATTACGGACTTTCCCTGATAAGAACTCCTGGCGTTTTTCATCCGTTACGATTTTCGAATACAATTCACCTAACCTGTTGCCTCTCACAGGTCTCAAATGGTGTACAGCGTCTCTCAGGGCGTCTAAATGAATGAAATATATTAGATCAAGGACATCGGGTGTTATGGATTGCCCTTCATTATCACCACCCCAAACATTATAACGTACTTTCTTAACCCCGCTTCGTTCATCGATGTAATACCGGAAATGTAGCTGAAGCTCCTGCTTTCCACCATCACCAACTGAATGGAGCTCGTTGAATATCCCTGTCTCTACCTCATTTTCGATTTCAAAGAATAGATGGAATTCGATATCCTCTATATCAGCGTCAGGATTATTCTTATCTAAATGGAAATTGTTGACTGACACCCAAATATCCCGCCACTGCTTCCCGTAGCTGAGGCAAACCCTTAATGCGTCCAGGACAGCGGTCTTTCCAGAATTATTTTCTCCGATCAGGATATTGACCCCTTTGTTGAAATCTATCGAGGCGTATTTAATACATCTATAGTTCTTTATTTTGAATTTTTTAAGAAACATAACCGTCTCGCTTTGCCTACAGGGGTTTAAGGATTGCTGATGATATGTCTGCGTTGATTAATTACATAACCCTCATATTATCTATCTCATATGTGTATGCCCAACGCTAAAATCAGCCGGCGCTGTAAGCGATCGGCTGGATTGCTTTGTGTACGCCCGGCACGGGCGTGAACTTATGGGGTGCAAGTCCCCTGTACGTGAACCCTGCCCACGTAGTGATACGTTAGCAGAAGTACCAGCCGAAGGCAAGGGCGGAATCGTGAGAGACCGTCTAAAGGAAGCCGGAGCGCAAAGCTATGAGCCGACGAACAGAAACGGCATACAAGGCCAAGTCTCCGGGCAAGTCAGCACAACATGACGAAGCCCTGGGTTCGGGAGATATGGTAAATGCCGCGGTTGTGTAGCGAAAGTCCACGTCCTTATCCGGGGAGATCTGCTCAACGAGCGTCCTTGGATTGCTACGGGAGCCGGACTGAGGCCCATTTCGAAAGGAATGGATAAGCCACCGTACCCTAAGGCAGCCCAGGAAGCGTCCCAAGGGGTAACCCATGGGGTGATTGAGCAGGAGTCAGCAGACGGCATAGTAGTCCCTGAGTATCGGGACGAAGGCCGGAACGCGGAAAGGAGGAAGGGCATTCCATAAGCTTTGGGGCGGTTACGAGTCCGACCGGATGAGCCCTATTCAGGCGCGTTGTTACATAAACGGGGACGTTGTTTCTAAGTTTGCAAAACTTTTGACAGGCGATTTGGAATTCCTTAAGATCGCCATATGCCACGCCAAGCCCACCTTAATATTCCCGGCGTACGAGGGGTGAATTCATATCGACCGGGACGTTCGTGCAGAACGTGCATAAGTTCTTAAAGCATATCTTTTTCTCGCCAGTTTTGGTGCATTTAGCATCGCCATATTTTTCAAATCTACCGCTTATCTTACTACATCGAATCCGATCTCAACCCTCATCTTTTCCCAGTCCTCATCCAGGAGGAGAAAATAACCGAAATTGCAGTATCGGTACAGGTCTGGATCCAGCTTGGGGTCGTATGCCCTGGACATATCCGTAGCATAGAGAAGCTGGCCCATATAGAGGCCTCCGGCTATCTGTACTATCTCGTCGATACAGTAGTTATCCGGCGGGAAGGTCTTGAGCTTGGGCCAGCGATAGTTAAACTGATAGACCATTCGTCCCTTATTATCCGGGTTAACCGAACGGCCCTCCCGGCCAATAAAAAAGAAGCCTTTCACGTCATAGTCACGGGTTCTTATCTCTTCGGCTGTAGCCGGCTCTAATCCTACGTGCAGGGCCTTCATGGTGTCCACGGCCACTTTCTGGCGGAACGTCCGGGTGCTGTAGGTATTGGAACCCCAGTTCGTCGGGACTTCGCCGGTCTCAAAGCCATCGGTTATATCTTTAAGTTTTTGAGGATCGCACGTTTCAAAAGTCTTGCCGGTCCAGGGCGAAAAGACCCGGGCCAGCGGCCAGGCGAGGTTGAGGACGTTTACATCAAATATCTTCATAAGTTCTTGACTTTGAAAGGCGATAACCGCCCCGTGCAGGTAACCATCCATCTCTTTGGGCGCCATGCTGCAGTCAAATATCTTTTGGAGTTTGTCAAAATACGGTGACTTTGTGCCTATGTCCTTTTGCAGCTCATCTGAATAAAATTTCATCAGGTCTAATACTGTCCCTCTTTGTTTCAGATCCCTTTCTATTTCCGCCAGCAACTGGTCTTTGGGGCCTTCCACGCATTCTTTTTTAAAAGTAAACTGGGTAAACTTTTCCGGTTGAGGCCTCAGGCCTTCTCCCTGCCTGCCGGCGACAGCGCAGGAAGAAAGAAAAATAGCCACAAGGCATAAGATAAGGGTATTGGTTTTCATCTGAAAATCCCCCTGTATCCCCCTTTTCCAAAGGGGGAATATGATGTGTCCCCCCTTTAGTAAAGGGGGGTGAGGGGGGATTATTTTCATCGTCCTTTGTGTCGCCATACGACATGTGTGTTTCATTCCGTTCCTCCTGGGCTAAGAAGATAGTTTTTTTCTTTGTTCCATTCGTTGTCCATTAATAGAAAATAGCCAAAATGTTCGTACTTGTATTCGGCTGCCGGACAACCGGGATCATAATCTTTGAGAATATTGTCAGTGGCAAAAAGCAGTTGCCCGAGATAAAGTCCGTCGGCGATCTCTACCAGCTCATCTATAAGATAGCGTAGGGGCGGAGGATTTTTAAGATTTCGCCACCGATAATTGAGCTGGAGAACCTGCTTGTCCGGTTTCCCAGGCTCTACTGATTCTGCTCTATGCGCTACAAAGAGTCCACCTTTTTTATCATACCCATATTTGATGACCTCGTAAAAAGTCATGCAGCTGTTTTAAGATCAAACTGAGAGCCAAGTGCAAATGAGGTCAGAATATTTTTAAATTGGCCCCAGGTAGTTTCAGTTTGCTCTTTGAAAACAAGAATTACGTGACGAAGACTGGGG
>Ga0209614_1000348_pt1 | contig 42149 bp, 31 predicted proteins | sample BlaSprsedimmetaG_FD_185484 | JGI IMG/M metagenome (GOLD analysis project Ga0209614, IMG submission 185484) | Hot spring sediment bacterial and archeal communities from California, USA to study Microbial Dark Matter (Phase II) - Blank Spring... ...
GGTGTGCGCCAGCACCGGTGTCTCCCTAGAAAATAGCCTGAGCGTAAGACAGGTTGGCAACCTGTCCTACATTTTTGTGCTGGATGGTGTGCGCCAGCACCGTCGTCTCCTTGAAAAAATTTGCAAATATCAAAATATTTTGTTTAGCGAACGTACCGCGAACTGAAGTTCGCTCTCAGAAAACCGACCGTAACGCGAACTAGACAGTTCGCGCTACATTTGTTACGTCTGCTCCGCGCGCCGCGCTACGGGGCGGTGTGGACATCGCCGTGGATGTACGCGCCGCCCTGGGTATTGATCTCCTGGTAGACGACGAAGAAGCGCTGCCCCGCATCGGGGAAGAAACCCCGCTCGTCCAGCAGCGCGCGCACCCGGTCGCGCTCGAGCTGCCCCGCCATCAGCGTCGGCAGGCCAAAAACGGCCTGCGGGAAGCGCGGCTGCACCTCGTCGAAGTCGGTGATGACGACGCCGCGATGCGCGCCGCTCACGTAAACCTCCCGCATCCAGGTGACGGCCTGCGCCAGCGCCCCCCGGCGTGCGGGGTCGAAGGCAGCGAAGGTGGCGTAGGCATCCTGCATGCCCGCGTACTCGCCCACGAAGGAGACCGCCACGTTGATGAGGTACTGCGTCACCTCGGCGCGGGGGCGCGGCAACACGTCCAATTCATCCACGTGCAGATAGAGCAGCGGCACGTCCCGCCGCTCCTCAAAGAAGCTCACCGCATCCTCCGGGACGTAGCGCATCTCCCCGCTCACCGTCACTGCAACCGCGCCCTCATCGAGCAGCCGGGCCTTGAGCAGCCCGTAGAAGCGGCGCGGGATCAGCACCGGGAAGCCCTCGTGGCAGACGCCGTTCGATGAGGCGGTCATAAAGTAGTGCGGCTCCCCCGCGATCAGCCGGGGCCGCAGCCGCACCGCGCCGATGCCGCCCCGCAACATACTGAGCTTCCCCACGGGGTTGAAGTAGGTCTTGCCATCGGGGCCGAGTTCCTTGTTTTGCATGGCCCACTGCCGCGCACTGTAGGCCGCCGGGGTGTGGAAAAGGCCCGGCGCAAGCGGAAACCACTCGAAAAGATGGAAGTGCTCCAGCGTCACGCGCCGGGTATCGTAGAGCCGTTCCTCGATAAAGAGCGCCCACGCCTCGGCGTTGGAGATGACGCGCTGGCTGTGCGCGGTCGCGGGCGTGGTGTGGCGCTCCACCATCGGCAGGTGGACCAAGTCAGTCTGATGCCCCACGATCTCGGCGAAGCCATCGCGGCCCAGCATTTGGCAGAAGCGGGGCAGCTCGCCCAGCGTGTCCGCCGCTGCCGGGGATGCGGGCCCGCCGCCGCTCATCCCTGGCGCGATGCGCTGCTCCCAGGGCTTGAAATCGACGGAGGGCGCGTGCGGATCAGCCGTGGAAAGCGGCGGGGACAGCGCCTTGAACGGGTCCGGCGAGGCAGGGGCAGGCTGCGCCTGCGCGCCGCCGTAGAAGGCCCCGCCGCCGGTGCTGACGTTCCCCCCGATGTGCGCGCCGCCCCCGGTGTTGATCTGATTCCCGGTGACGATGGTGCTGCCCTGCACATTCCCGCCGATGGCGACGCTGCGCTCCCCGCTGGCGGTGACGGTGCGCGTCTCGATGCGCTGCGTCCACGCGCCCGGCTCCGGCTCGATCTGCGGCGGGGTGGTGAAGGGCAGGCCCTTGGGCTGCGTTTCGCCTCCGGCGTAGTAGGCCAGCACGAAATTATCGGCGTGCTTGAAGTGGAGGACGGGATGCTGTCGCCCCTGCGTCCGCCCCGGCACGACCTGCCGCGCGTGCAGCGCCAGATCGGTCACGCGGACGTAGCCATCCTTCTTAGCGACCCCCTCGCCGGCGAGCGCCTCCACGAGCGCCAGCGTGAAGGCGCTGTAGGGCTTGCCCGCGTAAGAGAGCTCATCCTCTTTGGAGGAGGCGATGAGCACCCGCCCCGCCCCCTGGGTGAAGAGGGTGAGCGCCTCCGACGGCAACGGCGATTTCGCCAGCTCCAATCCGGCGGGCGCTTTTGCCTCCCCCACCCCACCCGCGTGGCAGCAATCGAGCAGCAGCACCAACCGCTGCGCAGGGATCGCCATCAGTTTGGCGGTGAGCTCCTGCCCGCTGATGGCGGTCTTGTAGAGCCAGTTGATATCATAACCAAAGGGCATAAGATAGTAGGCCGGCCCCAGCGTGGATTCCACCTGATAGCCATGCCCGGAGAAATAGAGCAGCACCGTCGCCTCTGAATCGGTGGTCTGCGCGAGATGATCCAGCGCGGCGATGACGCGCTCGCGTGTCGCCTCCGGCCCGGTGAGCAGCGTCACCTGCGCCGCCGGATAAGCGCAGCGCCCGGCATCGCGCAGGATGTCGGCCAGCCCGTGGGCGTCATCAACGGTGTTGGGCAGATCCGCCCCCACGCCGATGAGCAGCGCGTGTCCCTGTGTAAATGTCGCCATCTGTAGCTCTGGCATGATGCCCTCCTAGAAAATAGCCTGAGCGTGGGACAGGTTGGCAACCTGTCTTACATCTTCATCTTCGGTGGTATGCCGCTCACACGTTCACACATTCTTGCCCCCATTGTACCCCTATCCCACCAAAGTGCGAAAAAGAAGCGGGCATCGCGCTTGACAAAACCGCCCAAGATGTTGTATCATATAGATGCGTTGCTTTTACCTCCGACCTACAGCTCTCCTGCGCGCAGGAAGCGTAGGCCGTAGGGTGTAGGGAGTAATTCCTGCGCCTGCCGTTTGCAAAGGAGGTAGTGCGTGTGCTTTTATACACGCATTACCTCCTTTGCGTTTTATCAGGGTTTTACCCCGCCAGCCAAAAGGGGATTATCATTTACTGGATACAGCTGGCGTATCCGGTCACTTACACAGGAGGTTACATATGTGGATTCTGCGAATTGATATGAAAGACCGCACCTATGCTTTGGAGACTCCCCCGGAAAAATACCACCAGCTCGCCGGACGAGGTCTCACGTCCACCCTCATCTATGATGAAGTTGACCCGATGTGCCATCCCCTAGGCCCTAACAACAAACTGGTCATTGCACCTGGGCTGTTAGCGGGCACATCAGCGCCCACTTCGGCGCGCCTCTCCGTCGGGGCAAAATCCCCGCTCACCGGCGGCATCAAAGAAGCGAATGCGGGGACGCGCTTCGCCTCCTCCCTGGGAAAGATGCAGCTCAAAGCGATCATCGTTGAGGGGCAACCCGAGGAAAAAGGCCAGTACTGGCTGGCGCACATCAAATTGGGGGCGAACGGCAAGCCGCAAGTCGAGTTCACGGCTGCCGATACCTACACGGGCCGCGAGCTCTACAGCGTCTACGAGGAGCTCTACGAGCACTTCGGCGACAAAGTGGACGTGGCCGCGATTGGGACTGCTGGAGAGCTTGGCTACGGGGACTCCGGTGTCGCCTTCAACGATATGAAGAACAAGCCCACCCGCTATTCGGGACGCGGCGGCCTGGGCGCGGTCATGGGTAGCAAGGGCCTCAAAGCCATCGTCCTCGATCCCGCCGGCGCGCCCGGCGTTGAAATCGCCAACGAGGCGCTCTTCAAAGAGGGCGTCAAGAAGATGCGCGAGGCGCTGATGGAACACGCCATCACCAAGCCCAAAGGCGGTCTCAACACCTACGGCACGGCCATCCTCATCAACATTCTCAACGAGGCGGGCGGCCTGCCGACGCACAACTTCCGCACGGGACGCTTCGAGGGCGCGGCCAAGATCGCGGGCGAGGCCATCTTCGAGACGAATAAGAAGCGCCTGGGCAAGGAGCTCTACAACCACGCCTGCAGCCCTGGCTGCATCATCCAGTGCTCCAACACCCTCTACGACGAGAACGGTGAGGAGATCGTCTCCTGCGTGGAGTACGAGTCCGACTGGGCCTTCGGGGCCAACTGCGGTATTGACGACCTCGACGCCATCGGCAAGCTGGTCAAGCTCTGCAACGCCTACGGCCTCGACACCATCGAGACTGGCGATGTCGTAGCGGTGGCGATGGACTCCGGCGTCATCGAGTTCGGCGATATTGAGGGCGCGCTCAATCTCGTCGAGCAGATTGGGCAGGGCACGCCGATGGGACGCATTTTGGGCGGCGGCACGGCCTTTGCTGCCAAAGCCTTCGGCAACCCACGCGCGCCCGCCGTCAAGGGGCAGGGAATGCCCGCCTACGAGCCGCGCGCCGTCAAGGGCATCGGCGTCACCTACGCCACCACCACGATGGGTGCCGATCACACCGCCGGCTACACCATCGCGCCGGAAATCCTGAGCGTCGGCGGTTCGTCCGATCCGCTGGCCTCGGAAAAGGGCAAGGCCGACCTGAGCCGCGCCTTCCAATCCACCACCGCCCTCATTGACTCCAGCGGTCACTGCCTCTTCATCGCCTTCGCCATCCTCGATATTCCTACCGGCTTCGAGGGGATGATTGACGAGATCAACGGCATCCTGGGGACCGAGATGAGCGGCGACGACGCTGTGGCGATGGGCACGGAGATTCTGCGCCGCGAACGCGCCTTCAATGAAGGCGCGGGCCTCACGAAGCAGGATGACCGCCTGCCGGAGTTCATGAAGTACGAGCAGCTCCCGCCGCATAACGTCACCAACGACCTGCCCGACGAGGTCTTCGACGCGGTGTACGGCGACCTCTAGCATCTGAGGTAATCAGTCCAAAAATTACTCTAGCGCCCGTCGCTGGGACTTGCAGTAAATTTCTGGATAGATTCTAAGCATACTGACGTGGTGCGTGGTTCGTTTCACAAGAACGGATCGCGCACCACGTTTGCAATTGACGAATTTGCCGCTCTGCACTATCATAGCGTTGGAGGTACAGATGAACATTACCGTTAAACTTTTTGCCAGTCTGCAAATGTACGCCCCCGACGGTCAGGCCGCGGGCGAGCTTTTCCCGATGGAGCTGCCCGAAAACAGCACCCTCCGCGATCTGGTCGAGCGGCTGGGGATTCCCGACCGCGAGGTGAAGGTCATGTACGTTGACGGTCGCGCCCGCGCCGAAATCTTCCGCCTTCATGAAGGCGCGGAAGCGGGCATCTTCCCCCCGGTGGGCGGCGGCTGATGCGCATTGACGTCTGGCTCTACGGCGAGCTCGCCAAATATGGCGGCAGCGACGACAACATCTTCGCCAATCCCCAGGTAGACTTGCCTGAGGGGAGCCTCCTGCGCGATCTGTTGGCGCACCTGGGCCTGCCCACCGAGCAGCGCGGGATCACCTTCATCAACGGCGACCTCAGCGCCATGCCCGGCCTCCAGCCCGACCTGGAGCATCCGCTCGCCGACGGCGACCGCGTGGCACTCTTCCACCTCAAGAGTATGTGGCCCTTCCAATACCGTCACGACGTGGCCGCCATCGCGGAGTTCAAGAGTTCGCTGGCGGAGCGGGTAGACAGCGGCTTGCGCTCCCGCTACGATGACTGATCTGCCGCCTCGCGTTTGACAGAAGTCGCGTTCCCCGGTAGACTTCGTGCGGGAGGAGAGTATGACGCACGATCTAAACGCGCCATTTTTAACTGACCCCTCCGGGCAGGAGCATCGGCTGGCTGCCGAGCGTACCACCATTGGGCGCGCGATGGAATGCGACATCGTCATCACCAGCAAACGGGTCTCCCGCGAGCACGCCTGCATCCGCCGCGAGGGGTGGCGAACAATGTTGGAAGACCTGGGGAGCACCAACGGCACCTACCTCAATACCGAGCGCCTGCTCGAACCGGCGTCCCTCCGCGACGGCGATCAGATCAAGATCGGCGACGTGACCTTCACCTTTCACGATCCCGACATCACCTATCGTGAGACGCCCTTCCCCGCCCTGGAGATGGACATCGCCGCCGGGATCGTGCGGGTTGACCGCCAGGCGATGGAGCTCTCGCCCAAGGAGTTCGCGCTGCTCGCCCATCTCTATACCCATGCGGGCGAAGTCCGCTCCAAGGATGACATTGGGCAGGCGGTCTGGCCTGAATACCAGGACGGCGTCTACGATTACCAGATCGAAAATCTGGTGCGCCGGTTGCGCACCAAACTGGAACCTGATCCGGCCCAGCCGCAGTTGCTGCTCACGTTACGCGGCTTGGGCTATAAGCTGGTATTGCAGCGCTGAACAAAGTCACCGGATAACATCCCCACAACGTGGAACGTGAGTGCGCGTTTCACGTTGTCGCTTGCAGAGAAGTGATAGCCAACCCATAGCCAGCCGATAGGAAATCCCCATCGGGTACGTTTATCCTAAGCAGGACTTACACAAGCATCGAGAACCTAACCGCAGAGGACGCAGAGAGCGCAAAGATAATTATCCTTATTAGCACAAAGAAAATCGTCTTTTTGAGCAACTTCAGCTGTTTTTTTAGCAAAAAACTCTGCGTCCTTTGCGCGCTCTGCGGTTAAAGATATTGAGGCCGTGTGATTGCGTAAGTCCTACTAATGTCAGGAGGAAAACTTGAGCGACCGACAGCCTGCGACCGACCTTCCCGCCTTCGGGAACGACGATCCGGCGAGTGCGCCGCCCGCTGGCTTGCAGAGCGCCACACTGGGCAAATACCGCATCCTGGAGTCGGTGGGACGCGGCGGCATGGCCCGCGTCTATCGCGCCTACCATCCCCAGCTCGACCGGTACGTCGCCATCAAAGTACTGCGCTCCGACCTGGCCGAAGACGCCGAGTTTCGCGCGCGGTTTCAGCGCGAGGCGCGCGCCGTGGCCGCGCTGCGCCATCCCAACATCGTGCGCGTCCACGACTTCGACGCGCAGGACGATGTTTGCTATATGGTGATGGAGCTGCTAGAAGGTGACACACTCAAGACGCGCCTCAACAGCTACCGCCTCTACGGGGAACAGATGCCCTGGGGAGAAAGCATCCGCGTGCTGCTCGACATCCTCGATGGGCTGGCCTACGCCCATAGCGAGGGGATGATTCACCGCGACCTCAAGAGCTCCAACATCCTGCTCACCCGGCAGGGGCAGGCGGTCATCGCCGATTTCGGCATCGCCCAGATCGTCGGGGGAACACAGTACACCGCTACCGGCGCACTGATGGGAACCGTGGAGTACATGGCGCCGGAGCAGGGCCGCGATGGACACAGCGACGCCCGCAGCGACATCTATTCGCTGGGCATCGTCCTCTACGAGATGCTCACCCAGCATCCTCCCTTCGAGGCCGACACACCGCTCGCCGTGCTGCTGAAGCACGTCAACGATCCCCTGCCCCCGCTCCGCACCTGCAATCCAGCGATTCCCGAACCGTTGGAGCGCGTCATCCGCACGGCATTGGATAAGGAACCTGAGGCGCGCTATCAGACCGCTGCCGAGATGCGTCAGGCGCTCTTGGAGGCGGCGGCGACTGCGGAGATCGCCCTGCCGGAGCGCATCTCCCCGCCCCGCGCCTTCACCACCGCCGAGGCGCCCTCGGAATCCGTCATCGTGCTTTCCGGCAGCCACCGCGACCAGCTCGCCGCTGCTGACTTCGCCGACGATGATACCGATGTCACCCTGAACGAGAAACTATCCCAGGCCGTGGCCCCAGCATCCCCAGAGACGCCTGCCGCTCAGCCGCCCATCGCTCGCCGCGAAAACATCACCGGCAAGGCGATTCTGACGGCCCTCGGCTTTGTAGGCGTCGCCAACCTCACCGCCCTGACGCTGGAGCTATCGAGTGCGCGCTGGTCCATCTTTGCTACCGGCTGGCCGTTCGAATTCCTGCTGTGCAGCGCCGGGCTGTGCCTGATCATGGTCGCCACCCAATGTATCTGGCTCTTCATCCCCATCGTCCTCATCTTCGGCAACGGGGTACTTCTCTCCTACAGCACCCTCACCGGCGACTGGCAACGATGGAGCTTCCTGTGGGTCTTCGAACTCTGGTTGATTGCGGCAGCGGTATTGATCCCATTGCTGATCTACCGCCGCCGACCCTACGCTCGGCGCTTCAGCCGCTCGGCAGGGATCGTGTTGGGCATCGCCTCCGGGGTGCTGGCGCTCCTCGTCGCCGTGCTCGCTGCAGGCGCCAGCCTGTTCAATGCTCTGTTGTGATCGCCGATAAAAATGGCGTGTGAACGTGTACACGCTAAAGTTCGCGCTACGTTCGCCACAAGTGATTTTTAGATTTGCTGATTTTAGAGGAGACACCGGTGCTGGCGCACACCATCCAGCACAAAAATGTAAGACAGGTTGGCAACCTGTCTTACGACCACTATTTTAGAGGAGAAAACCGATGAACCGTCGCTTTAACATCCTGTTGGGCAGCACGCTGATCCTGGTAGGACTCTTTGCTTTCTTCGTAGCCCTGGGCGGGCCGCTCCTGCGCCTGCCCCTGGCCCCCGGAACCTGGCGGCTGTGGCCCCTGCTCATCATCGTGCCAGGAGTTGTCTTCGTGATCGCGCCCGTGCTCGACGGCGAGCGCCGCTGGCTGGGCAGCCTTTGCATCCCCGGCGCGCCCCTGCTGATCAGCGGCGGGCTGCTGCTTTATGCCAGCCTCACCGCCGATTGGACGATCTGGGCCGGAGGGTGGCCCGCGCTGGTGTGGGGGCTGGGGCTAGGCTTTCTCTGCGCCGCCTTCACGATGCGCGTGATCTGGCTGCTCATCCCAGCGCTCATCCTCATCGCCAACGGGATCGCCTTCCAGTACTGCGCCCTCACCGGCAACTGGCAGAGCTGGGTCGCGCTCTGGACCATCGAACCGCTCTCGGTCGGCGTCGCCCTGCTGCTCATCTACCTGCGCCGCCGCTACTCGGGCTTGCTCATTGCCGGGCTGATCCTCTGCGGCGTCGCCATTCTGAGCCTCATCGCCATGACGGTGCTCTTCCCGGAGTGGCTGCTGCTCAATCTGCTCGGCCCGGTGCTCCTGCTAGGGCTGGGGGCGGCGCTGCTCCTCGCCAGCTTCACCGAGAAGAAATCCATTGCAGAGGACGAAAAAGTAGCGCGAACTGTCTAGTTCGCGCTATGCCCGCGCCGCAAGCGCAGCCCGTTCAGGATCACGAGCAGTGAAGCGCCCACATCGGCCACAATTGCCATCCAGAGCGTCGCCAGTCCCAGCGCCGCCAGCACGAACACGGCCAATTTGATCCCTAGCGCGATGATGATGTTGGCGCGGATGATCGCTGCCGCGCGGCGGCTCAGGCGCAACAGAAAGGGCAACTGACGCAAATCATCGCCCATCAGGACAACATCGGCGGTCTCAAGCGCCTGCGCCGACCCCGCGCCGCCCATCGCAATCCCCACGTCGGCCTGCGCAAGCGCCGGCGCATCGTTGATACCATCGCCCACGAAGGCGACCCCCCGCCCCGCCGCCTGCCAATTTTGTACCGCCGCGACCTTGTCCGCGGGCAACAGCCCGGCCCGCACCTCGGTCACGCCCACCGCGCGCGCAATGGTCTGGGCCACGGTGGGACTGTCGCCGGTGAGCATCACCGTGTGGAGCTTCCCCATCGCCTGCAATTCGGCGAGCGCGGCCCGGCTCGCGGCCCGTGGCGTATCCGCCACTGCGAAGATCGAGCAAAGCACATCATCGTGGCCTAGCAACATCACCGTCTTGCCCTGCGCCGATAGCCGCTCGACCTGCTGACAGATGTCCGCCGCGTGGGGCAACGTCGCATCGAAGTAGGCGTGGCTCGCCACCGTCACCTGGGTAGGGCCGACCCGCCCGGTGATCCCGCGCCCGCTCAAAACGGCCACATCCGTCGCCGGCACGGGGATGCGCGGCGCGCTTTCCGCCGCCTGGAGCAGCGCCTGGCCCAGCGGATGGGTGGCATGCGCCTCGACCGCCGCCGCGAGCGGCAAGCCATGATAGTCACACCGCCCCCCGGCGCAGATGTCGAGCACATCGGTGGTCACGGGACGGCCCTCCGTCAACGTGCCGGTCTTGTCGAAAGCCACCACCTCTATCCGATTAAGCGCGGCCAACGTCTGCCCGCCCTTGATGAGCACCCCGCGCCGGGCGGCCTGCGTCAATGCGCTGACCACACTCACCGGGGTGCTGATCACCAACGCGCACGGACAGGCGATGACCAAAATCTGCAAGGCCCGTACCAGCCAGCCCTGCGGCCCCCAAAAAGGTTGCGCCCAGAGGAGCGGGGGCAGCACAGCGATCAGCGCCGCGAGCGCCGTGACCGTCGGCGTGTAGACACGCGCGAAGCGATCCACAAAGCGTTGGATGGGGGCCTGGCGCGCCTGTGCCTCCTGCACCAGCTGCACCATGCGGCTGAGCGTGCTCTCCTCGGCGCGGCGGGTCACTTCGACCTCCAGGGTGCCGAAGGTGTTCACCGTGCCCGCGAAAATGTCATCGCCCACGGTTTTATCCACGGGGAGGCTCTCGCCGGTGATGGCGGCCTGATCCACAGCGCTCTGCCCCGCGCGCACCACTCCATCCACGCTGACACGGTCGCCGGGGCGGATGCGCACCCGCTCCCCCACCGCCAGCGTCTCGACGGGCGTCTCCTCCACGCTCCCGTCGGGGAGCAGGCGCAGCGCCGTGGGCGGCGCAAGCGCGAGCAGGCTCGCCAGAGCGCCGCGCGCTTGCTCGGCGGCGTAGCCCTCCAGCGCCTCGCCCAACGCGAAGAGCACGACGACAATCGCGGCCTCGGCCCACTCGCCGATGAGCAGCGCCCCGGTCACGGCGATGACCATCAACGTGTTGATGCCCAACATCCACGCGCGGAGCTCCTGCCCCGCGTGCCGGGCCACCGGCCAGCCGCCCACCAGCACCGCCGCCACAAATGCCAGCTGCCAGATCCACGCGGGCGTTCCCAAAAGCGCCAACAGCAGGCCCAACAACGTCACCCCACCTGCCGCCGCCGTGGATGCCGTCTCAGCGCGGGTGAGGAGGAAGCGCGCAAACGCCACGAGCGCAGGGCCTTCCTGCGCGAGCGTATCTGGCTCCGTGACGAGCCGATGCCCGGTGGCGGCGACGATCTTCGCCACCGGGGTCACGTCGAAGTCCGGCGCAGCAACGTGAAGGGTCAGCGTGCCGGTTGTCGCATCCACCGCACAACCCGCCACGCCCTCCACCCGCGCCACCAGCGCCTCGATCCGCCCGGCACAATCGCTGCACGATAGTCCCCCGACACGATAGGTGCGCGTCGTCTCAGCCATGCTGGATGTGCTCCAACCCCTGTTGGAAAAGCGCGTAGATGTGCTCATCATCCAAAGCGTAGAAGACGTGACGCCCCTCCTTGCGGAAACGCACCAGGCGCAGTTCCCGCAGTGTGCGCAGTTGGTGCGAGATGGCCGAATGGCTCATCTCCAACGCCTCCGCCAAATCGTAGACGCAGCACTCGCGCTCGGACAGCGCCGCGATGATGCGCACCCGCGTTGGGTCGCTCAACGCTTTGAAGGTGACAGCCAGCCGCTCGGCGACGGCCTGCTCCAATGTGGCGGGCCGTGGTTGCCCGCCAACGTGTGTGTGGTGACAAACCGGCATCGTCATAGTATTTCGCTCCTTGATATATGAATGGCTGCTCATATATTACCGCAAAAAGGCACGGTTGTCAAGCGGAAAACAGAGCTGCCACTGGACAATCCCATTCGCCAGAATTGCCAACTGCGGTATACTTATAGCATGAACTTGCAATACTCACCCTATGCCGTTCCGCTCTTCGTGGCGGCGGCTATCGTTGGCGCGCTCGCTGCCCACGCGCTGCGGCGGCGCGATCCGCCGGAAGCCCGCACCTTCGGCTGGCTGATGCTGGCCATAACTGTGTGGGCGCTCGGCCAGGGGCTGAGCATCAGCGGCGCGGACCTGAACACACAACTCCTCTTTAATCGCCTCAAATACCTGGGCCTGCACTTCACGTCGCCGCTCTGGCTGCTGTTGGCGTTACAGTACACGCAGCGGTTGACATCCCCCAAATGGCAGCGACGCGCGTGGTGGCTCTTCGTGCCAGCCACGGCGTTGCTCCTGGTGGTCTTCAGCGATCCGTGGACGAACTGGTGGTGGCCGGAGGTCTGGGCCACCGAGTTCAACGGCTATCTGGCGCTGGGACGGACGCACGGGCTGGCCCATTACGTGAGCACAGCGGTCAGCTATATCTACAATCTCGGCGGTGTGGCGCTCTACATCTGGTTCTACTTTGAGACGCACGCCCTCTATCGCGCCCAGGCCGCGCTGATGGTGCTGGCAGGGCTGGCCCCCCTGTTGACCAATGCACTGCGTTTCGTCGGCTTCGAACCTATCCCCTGGGGGCTGGATACCTTCTCGTTTGTCTTCAGCGGGGCGATGATGGCGCTGGCGATCTTCCGCTTCCGGTTGCTGGATATTGTCCCGGTGGCGCGGCAGGCCATCATCGAGCAATTGCCCGATGGCATCGTGGTTGTGGATCGGCTGGGGCGCATTGTGGATGTCAATCCCCAGGCAGCGGCGCTGCTGGCCCCAGATGGGGAGAGTCTGGTGGGGGCAACGTGGGGCGAGGCGGTGGCGATCCCGGCGTTGCACGACCGCCTGGCGGCGCTCAGCAAGGCAACCGAAGCGACCGCAGCGGATATCACACTGCCGGATGGCGGGGTGTTCTCAGTAGCCATGTCACCGCTGACCAATCGGCAGGGCCGCATATTGGGAAAATTGTTCATGCTGCGCGATATCACCGCGCGGATAGCGCAGCAAGAGGAGTTGGCGCGGCTCTATCGTCAGGCGGAGCAGGCCCGCGAGCAGCTGGCGCAGATCATCAGTGCCGCCAGCGATGGCATCGTGTTGTTGGGGCCGGATAATGAAATCCTGGCGTTGAACCCGGCGGCGGAGCAAATCCTGTTCGCCGAGACCTACGCGGAGTTCCCGGAGACGCTGCGCAAGTGGCTGGAACAGGCGGGGACGACCGAACAAAAGCGCACCACGGAACTATCGCTGGAGGGGCAGGTCTTCCAAGTGGTGGCAGCGCCGATCCCGGAGACGGGCCTGGTCTTCACCCTGCACGATGTAACGCACTTCAAGAATCTGGCGCGCCTGAAGGACGAGTTCGTGGCGACCGTCTCCCACGATTTGCGGTCGCCGCTCACCTCGGTGCTGGGGTACGCGGCGGTAGCCCGGCGCAAGAACACTGCTGAGGAAGCGCGGCTGCTGGCCTTGCAACGGATCGAGGAATCAGCCCGACGAATGACGGATTTGATCGAGGACCTGCTCAGTCTGGCGACGGTCGAGGCGGAGGTGGCGTTGCCACGCGCCCCGGTGTCGCTGACACAGTTGGCCCGCGAGGCGGTTGAGGATTTGGGAGGGGCGGCGCTTGGCAAGGGGTTGGAATTGGTGCTGAAGCTGCCGGACGACGCGCCTGACGTGTTCGGCAATGCGGGGATGCTCGCGCAGGTCTGGCGGAATCTCATCAGCAACGCGCTTAAGTACACGTTGAGCGGCACAATCACAGTGCAAGTTGTGGTATCCGAGCAGCAGGTGACAGGACGAGTAAGCGACACAGGGATCGGCATCCCCAGCGCGGCGCTCCCCTACGTCTTTGACAAATTCTATCGCGTGCGGGATGCGGTCACAGATGAGATCGGCGGAACGGGATTGGGCCTGGCGCTGGTCAAGTCCATCGTGGAACGTCACGGCGGACAAGTGTGCGTGGAGAGTGTGGTAGGCGAGGGCAGCACGTTTGAGTTCTGGCTGCCGCGCCAGCGATCTCGCACAGAAAAATAACCGCCTGAGTGTAGGACAGGTTGGCAACCTGTCCTACATTAATCAACGCAGCGCCCTGCGGCTTGCCTCGAAATCCTCGTAACTGTTGTGCCAGATCAGCGCCCAACACCAATCCCATCCCCGACGGCGCATGGCTTCGTGGCGGTGATTGCCATCGCGGAGGCTGAGCTGTCCCGCGCGATATTCGACGATGAGCGGCGCGGTCGCCAGCGGTTCCGTCAGACGCGCAGCGATGCGCGAGACCCGTTCCTCCCAAGCAGCCTGCGGGATACGATACTCCATCTCCGGCTCCGGGCCGCACGCGCGCTGCAACCGGCTCAGCGCGATTTCGATGGGGCCGATCCACCACCGTTGTTGCTGTTGCAAGCCGTGCAACAAACCGAGGTTGGCCCATGCGCCCGTCTGTAGATAGCGATAGAGCCAGCTCTCCAGACGCCCCTCGCGGGCGGCTTCGAGGGCACTAGCGGCGCTAAATTCGGGGTAAAAAACGAGATCGCTCATATATATTTGACCTTCCTGCAAAGCGGCAAAATTTCCCCGTAAGACTTGCCGATTGTGCGTACTGGTATAGACTACGTTGCACCTACTGCCCATATCAGCAGAAGCTACTGGAGGTATCGTGAACGAAGTCCTTGAATGGCTGTACGTCGGCTCGGTACAGGATGCGGAAAACTACGGCGCACTCAAAGAAGCTGGGATCGCGGCGGTTTTGACCCTGGCGTGGCCCATCACGCACCCTGACGATATTGTGGTAAAGCGCGTCTACTTTGAGGATGGCGAACCTATCCCTGATGAGGTCTTCTATCAAACACTGAGTTTTGTGCGGCAGCAACGCCGCCAGGGACGCAAGATCCTCATCGCCTGCAGCGCAGGTATCAGCCGCTCGCCGACCATCGCCATTGCTGTGTTGCATGAGCTGGAGGGCTATCCGCTGGTCGAGGCCTTTCGTACCGTACTCGAGCGGGTCCATCTGGCGCAGCCCCGCGCGGAGACCTGGTCTTCGCTGTGTCGTTTCTACGGACAGATCGTAACGCCAGCCGACGTATGGGGACAAACCCCTGTGGAGCGCGGTGGAGTTCAATATTGACGGAAGCCCCAGATGTCTATCCCCAGAGATCCAACTGTCGAACCGCAGACGACTGATACAGCGGCAGGCTGGTCGCCATGCGACGCGTCTCGCACAACGCATTGAACCGCCGATAGAGCCGGGATGCATTGGGGACATCGCATGAATAGCGATCCCCATAAGTGTGTTCATACTTTTCGCGCACACCGGGGAAAAGCGCATCCAACTGGCGATAATAATAAGCGCGTTGACGGTCACGCAACGTCATGCCCATCCACGGGATGATGTACGAGGCCCCATTGGCGGCGGCCTGTTCCACAATGGCGGTGATGTTTTCCTCATTATCCTCAATGAAGGGTAGAATCGGCATCATCGTGACCCCGGTCTGAATGCCGTGCGCTGCCAGCGTCTTCATCGCAGCAAAACGCGCCGAGGGGCGTGATGAGCCTGGCTCGATTTTCGCCGCCAGTGCATCATCAGCTGTCGTAATGGTAAAGCTGATGCTGGCGTAGACCTGACTGATGCGCTGCAAGGTCTCCAATTCCTGCAAGACCAGGGCGCTCTTGGTGATGATATGCACCGGGAAGCCACATTCAGCGATGACCGCCAAAGCCTGTCCGGTCAGGCTGACGCCGGGGGGCAAGGGCATGAAGGGATCGTTCATCGAACCCAAACCTATTGGGCCTTTGACGCGCTTGCTGGCTAATTCCTTGCGCAGCAATTCGATAGCGTTGACCTTGACCAGCACATCGCGGTCGAAATTCTCGGTTTGGTAGCATTCACTTCTGCTGTCACAGTACACGCATCTGTGACAACACCCCCGGTACAGATTCATGTTATACTTGAGGCCAAACCACGAATCCGGCTGTTTGACGTGCGCCAGCAAGACTTTTGCCCGTATTTCTTTGATCATAAGCCGATTTAGCAAATTCCACGGAGCATCTGCCCCGCGTCCATGACGCGAACTAAACAGTTCGCAATACTTTTCATCCACAAAAAATCCCCCCTTGCACCAAGAGGGGATTCAAGACCTTTCAGGTCTCTACGCGATGGGCAACACCACATGGAACTGGCTGCCAGGGCAGGATTCTTCATCGCAGGCGGGACTCTCCACCCAGATGCGCCCACCATGCGCAGCGACGATGCCGCGCGCAATCGCCAGCCCCAATCCCGGCCCGCCGCCCTTGAACTTCGTACGGCCCGAAGAGTGAAATTCGATCAAGCCGGTCTGGTAGAACTTCTCGAAGATCAGTTCATGATTCTCTGGATCAATGCCAATCCCCGAATCCTGTACCGTTACCTGCACCGCCGGCGCCATCTCGTCCACTATCGCTCTACCACGCACCCAAATCTCGCCGCCATCCGGCGTATACTTAATCGCGTTGGTGATGAGGTTGTAGAAGACCTTGTAGAGCAGCTCCGGGTCGGCCTGGATGACAGGGAGCTTGCCTAAACTATCTTCCAGGTGCAGCGCTATCGAACGCTGGCGCAGGTCCACATCGAACTCGGTGCGCAGCTTCTGCATAATGAGGCGCACTTTGGTTGACTCCTTATGCATCGAAAGCGTCTGCGTGTCAATGCGTGCCACGTCCAACATCCGATTGACGATCTCGTGCAGCCGATCCGTCCCGGAAAGAATGCCTTTGACGAGATCCTTGAGCTCCTCAGATTCCTGCTTGGGCAATCTACCGAGCACCTGGGTGTAGCCTCGGATGACGGTCAGCGGTGTGCGCAATTCGTGCGCCGCCACACCGATGAAATCGGACTTGGTCTGATCCAGACGTTCCAGAGTGCGATAGGCCTTGTTGAGTTCCTCCGTGCGCGCCTGCACCATCTCTTCGAGTTGCTCGTTGAAGCGCGTGATCTCATCGTAGAGCCGCGCATTCTCCAGCGCAATCGCCGCCTGCCCTGCAAAGGCCCAGACCAGCGAGGTATCATCCGGCGAGAAGGCGCCCGCCTCCGCGCGCGTGAGCGAGAGCATCCCAATCACCCGATCCTTCGAGAGCAGCGGCACGCCTAACCACGATCTGTTGAGCGGGAGCCAGTCCACCTGCTGCCATTCGGGCGACTCCGAAACATTGTCGAGCAGAATGGGGCGGCGGCTCTCCGCCATTTGCAGGAAGACATCGCCCTCCCGAATCGGGACGAGCATCTGCTGGGCGCGCACATCATCCGGGAAGCCCCGCTGGGCGATGGTGCGGAGCTGCTTGCCATCCTGCAAGAACAACGCCCCACGCTCGAAGGGAACCACCGCATCGAGCTGTGCCAAAATTCGCACCGGAACTTCCTGCAAATCCAGGCTGCTGGAGAGCAAGCGCCCCGTCTCCTCCAGCGATTCGGCCAGCTGTCGGCGCGATTGCTCGCTGGCGTAGAGCTGGGCGTTGCGGATCGCAATCGAGATCTGGTCAGCGAGTGTCTGCAAGACCATCAAGTCCTCATCGCTGAAGGCCGCCGTCCGCACGCTGGTGATGTCGAGCGCCCCGATGACTTGCTCGCCCATGCGCAACGGCAGCACCAGCTCCGAGCGCACGTTGGGCAAATCATCCAGGAATAAGAAATCGGGATCCTCGGTCACATTCGAGACCAGGCGATAATGCCCCGTCTGGCAGACGGTGGTGACGATACTGGACTGCTCCAGGCTGAGGCTGAATCCCTGCTTGCGCAACCGCTCGCTCGACTTGCCCGTCCCTGCCCGCAAGCTGACCCGTTCCCGCTTCTCGTCGAGCAGCCAGACCCCCACAAAATAGTAGTCGAAGCGGGTCAAAATGAGGTGCGCGACCTCGCTCAACAGCTTGTCCAATGTCAAAATGGATGTGACCTGTTGCGCCACCTGGCTGCTGGTCTCCAATTGCAGCGCCCGCTGCGAGAGCGCCACGTTGGCCTGCTGCAATGCCGCCGTGCGCTCGGCGACCCGCTGTTCCAGGGTGTGCGCCCACGCCTCCAGCTCTTTGTTGGCGCGGATAGTCTCCTCGTAGAGATGCGCGTTCTCGATGGCGGAGGCCGCCTGGTTGGCGAAGATGGTGAGCAAGTCCACATCCGACTGCGAGAAGCGCCCGCTCACCGAGCGGTTGTCGGCGTAGATCATCCCCACCAGCTCCGAGCCGGAAACCAACGGCACGCAGAGCACCGAGCGGAGGTTGAGCTCCAACACGCTGCTCTGGCGGGCGAAGCGCTCGTCGGTCATCGCGTCCTGCAAAAGCACGGGCATCTTCGATTGCGCCACCGAGCCAAGCACTGTGTAGCTGACCTGCGCCTTGGCGCGCTCGATCTCGTCCTCGGCCATGCCCCGCGCCACACGGAAGTTCATCTGTCCCGTCTCGTCCATCAGCACCAGGAAGCCCCGCTCCGCGCCGCTGAGCTCAATCACTTGATCCATCACGTAGTTGAGCAACATCTCGGCGTCGTGGGTCTCATTCATCTGCACGCTGATATCGAGCACGCGCTTGAGCCGCTCTTCGATGTGCTCGACCGCTGGCGGCAGGGCGGTCTCATCACCCAACAGGGTGGGGACGCCCTCCTCTTCGGCGTGAGTGACGGCGTAGCGTGTCCACTCGGAGATGATCTCGCGGTTGATGCGCACTTTGTTGAGATAGTTGCGGCGCAGGCCCTCGTCGCTCAACGTGGCGATGCCGGCGAGCATCACCTCGCGGGTCTGTTGCAGACAGGCCCACACTTCGTCAGCCAGCACATCGGTGCCGGCCTGCGCTCGCCCAGCCTTGAGCACCTGATAGTGACACCACCAAATATCCTGCGCCGGGAAGTCCACCGCGCCGCCAGCCTCATCCAATTGCGTGACCGCCTCGGCAGTGGCCTGATGCGCCGCTTCCCAATCCCCCAGCTCCAGATGCACAATGCCCAACCAGGCCAGCGTCGTCGCCAGGTAGCCGATGGCCCCGATTTCACGCAGCATGTCGCAGGCGATTTGAATCATCTGGCGCGCTTCACCTGCGCGGTCGCGGGCCAACATCACCCGCCCGATGCCCATCCAATAGATGGCCTCGGTCAGCCGGTCGCCGATGTCCATGGCGATGGCGCGGCCCTCTTCGAAGACCTGCAACGCTCGCTGATATTCGCCCAGATCGTAGTAGATGCGGCCCAGTGTCTCCAGGTAATAGGCGAGACTGGAGCGGCCCTGCATCTCGCGCTGGATCTGCACCGACTGCTCCATGTAATCGCGGCCCCGACTGTACAGGCCCAGGCTCCAATAGGTGAGCGCCAGGTTGTTGTAGGCCCGCGACTGCGCGTGGCGGTCGCCGATGCTCTGCGCGATGGCAAGCGATTGCTCGTAGTAGTTGCGCTTGAGCGCATAATCGTTGTTGATGTTGCCGAGGGCGTTCAACACATCCGACTCGCCGCGCCGGTTGCCCAGGGTGCGGTAGATGTGCAGCGCCAGCTCGAAATACTCCGCAGCCTGCGTCACCCGCCCGGTGCGCCGGCCCACATCGCCCAAGCGCCACAAGGCGCGCGCCTCGCCGGAGGCGTCCCCCAGCTCGCGGTAGAGCGCCACCGCCGCCTCTAAAGATTCGTGCGCCTCGGTGTGCTCGCTCAGCGCCAGCGCCGCTTCGCCCAGAGCGCGCAGGCCATCGGCCTCGAGGTGCCGGTTGCCGACCTGCCGCGCCAATTCGAGCGCCCTGGACGCGGTTTCACGCGCCTCCAGATGGTTGCCCAAGAGATTCGCCAGATTGACCGAGCGGGTACACGCCGCAACCTGCCGGGAGACATCGCCCAGCGATTCGGCGATCTTCGCCATCGCATCGAGGTCATCCTTTTCCCGCTGGCGCTCACCGGCCAGATTATAGCAGGCTGCACGGCCCTCCAGGATGTCGTAGTGCGTCTCCGCATCGCCCAGCTCGGGATGCGCAGCTAACAGCTCCTGCGCCCGCGTGTAGTGCTGGATCGCCGTCTCAACCGCATAGCCCCGCCGCGCCTTATCCCCTGCGATCTTGGCGTAGTAGAGCGCCAGCTCGAAGTTCTCGGCCAGCTCGAAGTGCCAGGCCAGCAGCTCCGCAATATCCAGCTCATTGTAGAGGCCCCGCAGCACCTCGCCCACGTGACGATGACGCCGCGCGCGCTCCTCCGCCGGCAGGGTCAGATAGACGGCCTCGCGCATCTGGTCATTGCTGAACCGATAGGCCGATTGTTGCGCGGACTCCGCCGCGACCAGCACGTGCTGGCGCACCGATTGGGCGATCACGGCGAAGACATACTCCGGCGCGCGATTGGCGACGGCGGCGAGGATATCCAGCTCCACCCACTGCCCCAGCACCGAGGCCCACTGCAACAGATCGAGCGAGGCGGCATCGAGGCGCTGCAAGCGCCGCCGCGCCGCATCCTGAATGCTGGCGGGGATGTCGGTGAGGTCATCGAGGGCAATGTGCCAGACCTCGCCATCATAGCGCAGCAGATCTTCTTCCACGAGACTCTGCATGACGCTCTCGATGAAGAGCGGATTGCCCCCCGTCTCTGCCATCAAGCGCGGCAGCAGGCCATCGGGCAGCTCCTTGACCCCCAACATCGAGCGCACAAAATCCGCCGCCGCATCCTGTGAAAGTACCTCCAGCCGCAACAGCTCGTAGGGCTGCTCGCCGGTCATGGAGCTGGAGATGTGCGAACCGCGCCGCTGGCTGATCAGGCGCGCCTTGCGCACCACATTGGTGAGCGGGCTGAGCGTTTCCACATCTTCATCACGATAGACGCCGCAGATCAACTGCCGCGTCTGTAACGCTTGCACGCCGATGTAATCCAGCAGCTCCAACGTTTCGTTATCGGCGAAGTGCAGGTCCTCCAGGATGATGAGGAGCGGCTGCTTGAACTCCCGCAAAAAGCGCGCGGCGGTCTCCAGCAACGCCTGCTTGTTAACCCCTTCGGGGGCGATAGCAGCCAGCGGGCCGAGTTGAGGGGCCAGGTCCGGCATCAGCTGTGCCAGCTGCGCCCACCATGTCGGCGGCGCGACGGCATCATCCTCATCCGCGCTTTGATACAAGATCAGCTGGCTGAAGATGTTGACCCACGGGCGATAGGGAGAGCGCGCGTGTGCTAGGCAGATACCCTCCGCAACAAAGACGCGCTGCATCTGGGCGCGCAAGCGCAGCTCGCGCACCAGGCGCGTTTTGCCGACGCCCGCCGCGCCCGTGATGAAGACCAGGCGGCCCTGCCCCTGCATCATACGCATGAGCAACCCTTGCAGGCGCGCGAGTTCAAACTCGCGCCCGACAAAGTTGCCGCTTTGGATGTACCCGCGCTTGGTCTCCTTGGTCTCGACGGGGAAGTCCAGCCCCGCCAGCTCGTTGATCGCCTGGATGACAGCGTTGGCGCTGCTGTAGCGGTTGATGGGTTCCTTCGTCATCAGTTTGAGGATCAACGCCTGCAACGCGGAGGGGACATCGGCGACGAAGTGCTGCGGCGGTTCGGGGCGGGCCTCCACATGCTGCCGCAGAATCTGCATGCTGCTCTCGCCGGTGAAGGGCAGGCTGCCCGTCACCACCTCGTAGAGTGAGACGCCCAACGAGTAGAGATCGGCACGATGGTCAACAGGATCGCCGCGCACGAGCTCCGGCGCGATGTACTCCGGCGTCCCGCGCACCCGTAACTGGCCCTCGCCCCGCGCCTCGCCGATCAACCCGAAGTCCATCAGCTTCACCACGCCATCCGGCATGATGCGAATGTTGCGCGGTTTCACATCGTAATGGATGAAGCCGCGCGAGTGGATGTACTGCAAGGCGCGGCAGACCTGCACGACGACCTCGTAGAGCCAATCGTATCCCTCGCGCCCTTGCCTGGCAATCGTGTGCAAATCCTCACCCGGCACGTACTCCATCGTGTAGAAATATTCGCGGGTATCGGCGACCTGGCTGAAGTCGTAGACCGTCACCAGGTTGGGGTGGCGCAATTGCGCCAGAGCGGTGAACTCGTATTTGAATTGGGCCAGACTGCGCTCGTCAATCAGATCGGTGCGGATCATTTTGAGGGTCATGGGCTGATCCTCGCGCAGGGTATCCTCCACCAGGTAAACGGTACCCATGCCGCCCTTACCGAGCTGTTCGACTATTGCGTAGCGATTATTGATGAGTGTGGACATGCTCAGCCGGTCCATCCTTTAGTTTCAACAAAGGACTTACGCGAGTATCGAGAACCTAACCACAGAGTACGCAGAGAGCGCAAAGAAAATTATCTATCAGCACTTTTCGACATCTTGACGTGATAAAAGTTGTCTTTTTAAGCCGCTTCAGCTGATTTTTAAGAAAAAAAACTCCGCGTCCTTTGCGTACTCTGCGGTTAAAGATGTTCAGGTCGCGCGATTACGTAAGTCCCAAACAATCAAATCGTAGCACAAGTGCGCAGTAAAACAACTGCCGCCCAGCAGATTATTGTCTCTAGTCGTATCTACTCAGGCTCTAGCCAGATCCGGCGTAGATGCACAAGCAGATTCCAGGCTGCTACACAATGTAGTGCTAGTTAATTCTGACTTGACGGGGATCTGACGATCCCCTCGGAGCCAGGGTGAGTAGTACCTCTAGTCTAGCATAACCCTGGATAACTACAAGGCGAATCGGCGAGTCAGCGAACGATTCTTTAGCAGCGCGCTTGCCTTTTCGCATCTTTGGGTTACAGTTTGGCAAGATACAAAGCATAAAAACTGAACCCAATCTGTTCATTCGCTGATTCGTGATGAAAGGAGCGCACTCATGCCTACTTTGGAAGATGCCCTACAACTGGCTACCGCTGCCCACCGTGGGCAAGTGGATCGCAATGGCGCTCCATACATTCTGCATCCGCTGCGCGTGATGTTGCAGCTGCACACCGAAGCCGAGCGCATCATCGCGCTGTTGCACGATGTGGTAGAGGATACGCCGCATACGCTGGCTGATCTCCACGCTGCCGGCTATCCGCCGGACATTGTGACGGTCGTTGACCACCTGACCCGCCGCGAGCAGGAGACCTATGACGCCTACATCACCCGCGTGCTGCAAGACCCCCTGGCCTGCCGTATCAAGCTGGCCGACCTGCGCGACAACATGGACCCAACCCGGCTCAAGGAATCCGGGGCGGCGGGGCTGGAGCGCCTGCAACGTTACCAACGGGCCTGGGAACGCATCAGCGCCAGCCTGCCGCCGCACGAGCGGCCCACGCCCCCACCCATTCCAAAGAGAGAGGACGGAGCCGAAGCCCCGTCCTCTGCTGATGGGTGCAAAACAACCTAGCTGACAATCTCCGCCAGCCCTGCCGGGGTGTAGGGCTTGGCGACCACGTCACGGATACCGTAGTTCATCAGATCGGTGGCACGCTCCACCCGTAGATCGGAGGCGACGACGAGCGTGCGCCCGGCGGCCCCGACCTTCTGCAATTTCTTGAGTATCTCCTCCACATCGGCCTCTTCCAGCACATTATCCACCAGAATGAGATCGAATGCGGCAGGGTCGGGCTGCCCATCCGGCGAGCGGGTGACAGTGTTGCGCGCTTCCTTGAGGCTCTTTTCCACAAAGCGGCTCCAGGGATCGGCATCGTCAATCAACAGGATGGATTTTCCGCCAGGAAACTGCGCCTTGGCAGGCTTGAATCGCTCGACGGGAACCAACAGCTCGAATTGCGCGCCACCCTCCGCGCGGTTGGCCGCCGCGATCTTGCCATCGATTTGGCGCAAGATCTGCATCGCCGCCGAAAGCCCTAGACCAGCGTGCATGCCGCCCTTCGTCCCGTAGAAGGCCGCCCAAATCTTGTCCAGCTCATCTTCGGGGATGCCCGGCCCCACATCAGAGATGCGCACGGCGACAAAGTTATCGTCCTCGCTCGCGGCAATCTCGATGAGGATGTGCGGATCCTCCACCTCCTCCATCGCCTCCAACGCATTGCGCAGGACGTACATGAAGGCCCGGCTCAACTGGGTAGCATCGGCGACGGCGTAGGGCAGATCCGGCTGTATCTCGTATGTGACCATGTCCGGCGGGAGCTGCATCATCAGTACCGTATCGTGGATGACATCATCCAACATGAGCGGCTCCGGTTGACGTTCGCGCGCCGGGCCGATGAGATGCTCCTTCACCGCGACAATCAGGTCGGCGCTCTCAGCGATCATCGCCAAATCCTCGCGGATGGAAGCGACCAGCTTCTTGTCGCCGCCCGTCGCCTCCAATGCGTCGAGGTCCTCGTACAGCCCGGCGACGCTGGTGGAGATGGGGAAGGCTTTGTTGCCTATCCAGTGGATTGCTTTGGTCGTAGCGGTGGCAATCGCCTCAAAGGTCTTGCTGCGCAGCAGCTCCGCGTGCGCCGCCTCCAGGTCGAGCAGCAGCTGCGCATTGTTGATCGCTACCGCGAGTTGATCGGCCATCGCCTGCAGGCTCGTGATGTCCTCATCGCTGAAGGCCGCCTCCTCGACGCTCTGCACCGTCACCGCGCCGATGACCCGCTCCTTGACCATGAGAGGTAAGGCCATCTCCGAGCGGGTGTGGGGGAGGTAGGGGTTCTTGAAGTGAACAGCTTCCTCGCCCACATCGAGCGCGATCCGCGCCTTGCGCAGGCTGGTCGCCGCGCCGATCATCGAGTGGCCGCCCACCGCCAGTCGGTGATTGGCGGCCAGCATCGCCTTGCCAGCCTCGCCGCGCCCGGCGCGCAATACCGCCCACTCGCCGGCTTCATCCAGCAAAAAGACGCCAGCGTAGTAGAAGCCGTAGGTGTCGCAAATGATGTCCACCATCTTGTTGAAAAGTTCGTCCATGTCGAGGATGGAGGTCACGTTGCGCCCCACCTCGGCGGCGGCCTCCAACAGCAGGGTGCGCCGCTCGGCGCGCGCCAACAACCGCCGATTCTCCAGGTGCAAGCGCGCGTTGTTGATCGCCACCGCGAGCTGATCGGCCATCGCTTGCAGGCTGGTGATGTCCTCGTCGCTAAAGGCTGCCTCTTCGACGCTCTGCACGGTGAGCGCCCCGATGAGCTCGTTGCCCACCATCAACGGCAATGCCATCTCCGAGCGCGTGCCCGGCAGATGCGGGTTCTTGAAGTGCACCGGCTCCTCGCCCACATCGAGCGCGATGATGGCCCGCCGCTCGCCGGTGGCGCGCCCGATCATCGAGTGCCCATCCACCTTGAGCTTGTGCCCCTCGGCGAGCATCGCCTTGCCCGATTCACCGCGTCCGGCGCGCAGCACCGCCCATTGCCGGGTATCATCAATCAGGAAGACGCCTGCGTAGTAGAAATCGTACTCGTCACAGATGATATTCACGGTCCGGCGCAACAGCTCCTCTGGATCCAAAATCGAGGTGATGTTGCGGCTCACCCGCGCGCCGGCCTGCAACAACCTGGCCCGCCGCTCTGCCAAATGGTTCTCTTTCGTCATTGTCTGCTCCTTACCCCGCGCCTACTCAGCGCCCAAAATTTCGTTGACCAGTTCCACCAACCCCGCCTCACGTCCCTTGACGAAATAGGCGCGCGCCCCACGCGAGACGGCGTCCTTGGCGCGGCTCACTTCGTCGAAGGCGGTGAGCACCACCACCGGTAAATCGGCCTGGATTTCCAGCAGTCTGCTGAGCAGCTGCAAGCCCGCGTTGGAATCATCAACGCCTTCCAGGTTGGGCATGTGCAAATCCAGAATTGCCAAATCGAACGGCTCCTCGGCGCGGGCCTGCTCGAAGAGCGCCAATCCAGCGATGGTATCGGCGGCGGTCTCCACATCGAAACCCGCCCGCAACAACGTCTTCTCCATGCTGCGTCGCACCAATCGTTCGTCATCCACTAGCAGTATTCTGATATCATCTGTCATGAACGGCTCCTTATGATTAAATAATGCTGCTTACACGGCTTATGCCGCACTTAGGTTTTTGCTACAGGGAGATGAATACTAAAGGTGGTACCTACACCCAGCTCGCTCTGCACGGTGATCTTACCCCCGGCCTGCCCGATGATCTGCGCGCACGCGGGTAATCCCAATCCCGTCCCCCCCCAGTCGCCTTTGGTAGTGTAGAAAGCCATCCAGATTTTGTCAATTTGATCCTCAGGGATGCCCGATCCCGTATCGGTGACGTGAACCACCATGAAGCCCTGCTCATCCGCCGGCTGGGCGCGCAGGCTCAACCGGGGCTTGGGCACACCCTGCATCGCCTCCATCGCGTTCTTGATCAGGTTGATGAAAACACGATTGAGCTGAATGCGATTGATAAAGACAGGTTGCACATCCGGGTCGAAATCAAATTGAGCCACGCCAGCTGGCAACCCCATCGAGGCGACCGTCTCCTTGAGCAATGCGGGCAGGGCCACCGACTCAGGAAGGTGCTTCCGCGCCGGACCGATCAGATCCTCTTTGATGTTCAGGATGGCGCGGGCGCTGTTCTGGATGATGTCCAGGTCCTCAAAGATAGATTCCACGCTGAGCATCCGCCGCAGTCGCTTGAGTGGAGGCCGATCCACATCCTCCTGCAACGCCGGCAAATCAATGTCGCGCTCCTCGAGCTGCGCGCGCGCTTCCAGGAGCATCTGCGCGAACTTGTGCTCTTGCTGTTCGGCGGGCAGGGCCGCGACCAGCGCGTTCGCCATGTAGAGGTATTTGCTCAAGTCCTCGGTGATGCGCGCCACGCTACCGGGGATGGGAGCGGCCTTGTTGCCCACCCAGTGGATCGCCTCACCGGTGGCGGTAGCGATGGCCTCAAAGGTCTTGCTGCGCACCAGCTCGTCGTGCGCGGCCTCCAGGTCGCGCAGCAACCGCGCGTTGTTGATGGCGATGGCGAGCTGGTCGGCCATCGTCTGCAAGCTCGTCACGTCCTCATCGCTGAAGGCCGCCGGCTGGGTGCTCTGCACCGTGAGCGCCCCGATCACCCCCTCCTTAACGATCAGCGGCAGGGCCATCTCCGAGCGGGTGTGTGGCAGGTGCGGATTCTTGAAATGCACCGGCTCCTCGCCCACATCGAGCGCGATCCGCGCCTTGCGCATGACCGTCGCCGCGCCGATCATCGAATGGCCGCCCACCTTGAGCTTGTGCTCGCTGGCGACCATCGCCCGGCCCGCCTCACCGCGTCCAGCGTGCAAAATCGCCCATTCGCCATCCTCATCAATGAGGAAGATGCCCGCGTAGTAGAAGCCGTAGGCATCGCAGATGATGTCCACGGTCTTGTTCAGCAGCTCGTCCAGGTCGAGGATCGAGGTCACGCCGCGCCCGACCGCCGCCGCCGCGACGAGCAAGCGTGCCCGACGCTCGGCGTCGTTGAGCAGCTGTTGATTCTGCGCGTGGAGCTGCGCGTTGTGGATAGCAATCGCCAGCTGATCGGCCATCGTTTGCAGCGCGTTGATGTCCTCGTCAGTGAAGGCCGCCGGCTGGCGACTCTGTACCGTGAGCGCGCCGATCACCTCATCTCCTACGAGCAGCGGCAAGGCCATCTCCGAGCGCGTATGCGGCAGGAGCGGATTCTTGAAATGCACCGGCTCCTCCCCCACGTCGAGCGCGATAATGGCCTTGTGCTGCCCCGTCGCCGCGCCGATCATCGAGTGCCCATCCACTTTGAGCTTATGCCCATCGGCGAGCATCGCCTTACCGGCGTCGCCGCGCCCGGCACGCAGCACCAGCCATTGATCATCCCCATTCTCCATGAGGAAGACGCCGGCATAGTAGAAACCGAACTCGTCACAGATGATGTCCACGGTGGTGTTGAGCAGCTCGTCCAGATTCAGAATCGAGGTGACGCTCCGCCCGACGGCTGAGGCGGCTTCCAACAGGCGCGCCCGCCGCTGCGAACGCTCCAGCAGCTTGCGATTCTGGACGTTCAACTCCGCGTTGCTCGCCAGGGCCTCGCTCAGCTCGCGGACCTTCTCCTCCAGCCGCGCCACCAACGTCTGCTGATAGGCCTGGCGATAGGTGTCATCCTCCAACAGCTCCCGCTTGCCGCCCAGGAAGGCACCCACCTGCTCCATGAAGTCATCGGGGTCCAAGGGCTTGGCGATGTAGCCATCACAGCCCGAGGCCAGGGCGCGCTCGCGCACATGCGCGGTGACATCCGCCGTGAGCGCGATGATGGGCGTCTGCGGCAACAAGGTCTTGATGCGCGTCGCCACCTCGTAGCCGGTAAGGTGCGGCATGTGCAAATCCACCAAGATCAGATCGGGGCGGATTTCGCCGGCCAATTCGATCCCCACCAATCCATCAGCGGCTTCGTAGAAATCATAGACGCGCGAAAGCAAGCGCTTGACCAATAAGCGCACTGAGGGCGTGTCATCAATGCAGAGCACTTTCTGTTTTCCGACTGAATCATTCATGATGCGGGCTCCGAATTTCGGCTTGAGAATCTGGGGCTAGCTGATAACAAAATTATAAACCGGAGTTGGTCTCTGAACAAGCTGACGGAAGAGGGGCTGCGTTGCTCGACGCAGCCCCCCTTTGGCAATGCATTGCTCAGTCTCTCATTACGGCCCAGCCCGCTCGGTATGCACCTGATAGGAGGTGCCGTCAGAGACGATGGATAGCGTGCCGTGCCGATCGGTGCGGTAGACCGGCAGGTCAATGACCCGCGCCAGGACGACGGGGGCCGGTTCGCCGGCCCAGTTGTCGCGCCCCACGCTGATGACCACAACCTCCGGGGAGACCGCCTGCAAGAAGGCCAGCGTGGTCGAGGTCTGCGCGCCGTGGCGCGGCAACAGCAGGACGTGACTTGCCAGCTGCGCCCCGCGCTGCGCCACCAGCGTCTCTTCGACGACGGTGGTCGCCAGCCCCGGCAGCAGAATCGCCACATCACGGTAGCGCAACTGCAACACCAATGGCCCCACACTCTCCGCCGGGGGCCAAAGCACTTCGAGCGTTACGTCGGTGTCCAGCTGCCAACGGGTCCCCAGCTGCCACAGCTGCGTGCTTTCCGCCGGGCGCGCCGCCAGCAGCCGTGCCCATTGCGCGTAGAGCGTCCCCCGCATCTCCTCGCCGGGGGGCATCGCCACCGCGTCCACTTCGTAGCGCTCCAACAGCGGGACGAGGCCCGCCAGACATTCGTTATCCCACGCCGTGAGCACCACCAGGTCGAGCTGACGATCCCAGAAGGGCATCCGGCGCCCGACGGCGCTGAGCATAGTTGGCGGATCCCCGCTGCCGTCAATGAGAACCTGCCGCCCGGTAGGGGTCTCGATGAAGATGGCCTGCCCCTGCCCCACATCGAGGATGTGGATGTGCAGGCGGCCATCGGGGCGGCTGAAGAGAAAGGCCCCCAACACCAGCAGCGCGCTCCCTCCGGCCACGAAGGTCTGGAAAGGAACCCGCTTCAAGCGGAGGAACCAACGCGCTCGCATCCGCAGCGAGGCGTCCTTCCAGGAGGTGAACAGCCCCAAAAGGGCGTAGTAGCCCCACAACAGCGGCGCAGCGATGTCGCCAATCGGCACCGAGGCCAGCGGGAAGTCCGCAGTCCAGCGCACCACCTCGATGGTGTAGGTCAATACCGCCCAGGCGGGCCACACGGCCAGCCGCCCCAGCGGTAGCGAAATGAGTGCAACTAAAAGCGCCAACCCTCCCCAAACCATAACCATCGCTTGCACCGGCAAAATCAAAAAATTGGTCAGCATCGTCACCAACGACAGCCGCCCGAAGTGCGCCAGGATCAGCGGGGTGGTGGTGATTTGCGCCGCCAGCGTGACGATGAAGGCCTCGCTGATGGCCTTGACCAGCCCCTTCGCCAGCCGCTCGCCAAACAACCCCGTGAAGAACTTCTCGAAGAAGCGAGTCAAGGGGTCGGTGTAGAAGATCAGGCCGGCGGTCGCGGCGAAACTGAGCTGGAAGCCCACATCCCACAGCACCCACGGATCCAACAGCATCATCAACAGCGCGGCGACAGCCAAGGTGGTCGGCCCGTGCTGGCGACGCCCAAAGTACTGCGCGAAGATCGTCGTCGCCCCCATGATCGCGGCGCGGACAACCGCCGCCGCCGCCCCGACCAACACCGTGTACGCTCCAATGCTGACGACGGCCAGCCAGACCGCCACCTTCTCCTGTTTACGGAAGATCAGCCGCAGCCGCTCCATGAAGATGGCCGCGATGATGCTGATGTTGAAGCCGGAGATGGCGACAATGTGGCTCGTCCCGGTGGCGACAAAGGCCTCGTTGAGATCGCGCGGGATGCCGCTCTCCACGCCGAGCAGGATGCCCGCTAGCAGCGAGGCCTGCGGTTCCGGCAGGATCGCCAGCAGCCGCGCCAGCGCGTGCTCTTTGAAGCGGAAAAGTCCGGCGCGAAGCGGACAACACTGCCGCTCGGCCACCACCCGCACATCGCCGCGCCGCAGCAAGGCGTGGATGCCCTTGCGCGCCAGATAATCCCGATAGCTGAAGCTCTCGAAGGCGGGTGGGGTTTCCAATAGCCCCTGACACTGCACCCGGTCGCCGTAGCGCGCGGGGGTGTAGACCGGCGCTTTGACCAGCACCAGCCCTGTCGCGGGTATCTGCCGCCCATTGGGGAGGGTCAGCGATTCGGCTTGTACACGGAGGTTGGTGTAGAGCGGGCGGCGGTCAGGCTCCCCCATGACGATCCCCGTCACTGTGACCTGGCCGATGTCGTTGTAGGCGGCGATGTGCGGCGGGGAGAGATCGGGCGTCGTCAGCCACATCCGCCCCGCGCCCAGCAACAACCCACACAACCCCCACACAGCGCGGCGGCTCCATGGCGTCTCGGCCCAGCCTGCCTGCACGACCATCGCCACGGGCAAGGCCAACCAAAACCACACCGGATCAAAAAGAGCGGCTTGGATCAGCACAATGCCGCATGCCCAAGCCGCTGCAAAAACCACCAAGCGGGTCACAAGAACCTCTAATTAGAACACAAGCTGTTCCTCTGTCTCAACTACCCGAAAGCGCCTCGCTGAGGGAACGGATGTCGTAGAAGGGGCCATCCTGCGGGGTGATGCAACGCACGCGCAACTCCGCCAGGGGCGCCTGCTGTCCATCCACCAGAATAAAACCCTGTTCACGTTCCAGAAAGCCGTAATGGGAGCCGATTTCGATCTCGAACTGTTGCGCGACCTCTTCTTGCAGGGACTCCGCGCGCTGTGGTTGGGTGATAACGATGAAAGCGTCGTTGCCGCCAAAGCCCAGGAAGTCGTTCTCCACCGCGTCGCGGTCGAGCGCCTCGGCGATGATGCGGGTGATACCCCGCAGGAGATCATCGGCGGCCATGAAGCCATAGACCTCGCGGAAGGGGCCAAGGTGGCTGATGGCGAAGCGCAGCAGCGCCCAATCTCCCTCCGGGTCGTTCATCACCAAGTGGCGCAGCTGCTCCTGCATCAACGCACCTGCCGGCAGGCCGGTGGTGGGGTCGGTGCGATTGGAGGTAATCGCCCGTTGCAGGGCGTTGCGCACGCGCAACGCCACCTCATCTGGATCGAAGGGTGAAGCGATAAAGTCATCTACGCCCAGTTCCAAGCCGCTGAGGCGCTCCTGGTGCAGATCTTCATCGGCCAATAGCATCAGGAAGATGTGCTGGGTGCGAGTGATACCGCGCAATTGCTGCGCCACTTCTGCACCCGTCATCTCTGGCAAAGAGGTGCTCACCACGATGGCTTGCGGCAACAAGCGCGTCGCCATCTCCAGGCCATCGGTGCCATTGGTCGCCAGGGAAACTTTGATGTCGGCGGCCTCGAAGCGCTCCTGCAAGATACTCGCATTTACGGAATCGTCTTCAATCAGTAGAACTCGTCCTTCCACAGCTTCACTCCTTCCGGGCAGAGTTAAGAGCAACTTTGTTTAGTCATCCCTGTGACACCTTCATTATATTAGCGAACTTCTCCAACGTCAAGTTTAGGCAGGTATCAGATTTTTACAAGCAAGGGAATCGAAACAGATCACAAGCTCCGCAAGAAGGCCAGGACAATGCGCGGCGTCACCTGCGCTTCGATCCAGGCCGCCAGCAACAGGAGCGGCAACACGACCGCCACAAAGAGCTTGACGAAGCGCCCCGTCTCGCGCAAGATGCCCAAAACGCCGCCGCCTTTCTCCGGTTCGCGGAGAATCACCGCGCCGATGCGCACCGCTTGCGCCGTGGCGAGAATCGCCGCCGGTAATTCGATGATGCCATGCGGCAGCACAAACGCGCCCAGGAAAGCCCACGGATCCATCCCCACGCGCGGCACCTGCCACACGATGTAGACGATGATGACAATCGGCGCCATCAGCATCAACAAGGCCAGAATCCCCAACGTAAAAAGCCCCAGCACTGCCGCGCCCGCCAGGGTGCGGGCATTGTGCCACCAGATGCCCCATGCAGAGAAACTCTGCAACAGCCCGGACGCCTCCGCGGTGCGCGCAAAGGTACCCAGATCCAGCTGCTCCACATCCAGGGAGAGATATTGCAACGGCAGCGGGAAGCGCGCCACAGCCCACCAGCCCAAGAGCACTCCGCCCGCAAAGACGACGAGGACGGTCAAAACGAGCTCCCAACGCAGATCCTTGAGAATCTCCGGCAGCTCGTGGCGGTAGAAGTGTTTCACGCCGCGCTGAGGGCGCAGCGCTGTCACAAAGGTCTGCCAACCGCTGCTCAGGTCCAGCTGATCCAGCTCGCGGCCTAGCAGATGCTCGCGGTTGAAGGTATGCACGCCCAGGCGGACCAGAATCAATGTCACAATCAACAGCGCGAAGGCCACCAGCCACAGCGCCAGGAAGTTGTTAAAAAGCAACAACCCCGCTTCCGCCTGGAGCAGAAAGGCCATCGGGATGATGATGAAGCTAGCGACGAGGTTCGCCGCGCGCACGCTGGTCGCCTGGCACGAGACCACCACCGCCGCCGTCACCATCACCAGCGCCTTTGATGTCGCCAGCACCAGCGAGACCAGGAGCAGATGCGGCGTGGGCCACCAGCCCAGATTCAGTCCCAACAGCAGCAAATAGAAGCCCATGCCGATGTAACTCGCTACCACGGGCGGGGCGGTCGCCGCCAGGAGCTTGCCCACGTAGAGCTGCAAATCGGTGAGCGGCGTCGCCAGCAAAGGCTCCAGGCTGCGCCGTTCTTTCTCGCCCACGAAGGTCTCCAAGGCGATCACCAGCGAGAAGGTGCTGGGGAAGAAGCCGACGACCAGCATCAAGAAGGGGAAAAGGCGCTCCATCAGGATGTCCGCATTATACTGGTTGACGAAGGCCACGCCGCGCGCCGCTGCGAAGTTAGCCAGGAAGGGAAAGACCAACACCAGGAAGAGGATCGGCGCGAGGATGCGCCAATCGCGCAGCGTATCCTGGATCTCTCGCCGCATCACCACCAACGCAGGGCGCAAATCTGGCAGCCACGGCTGCTCCGACATCCCCCGCGATTGTCGTTGAGGTTGGGTTATCGCGCTCATTCTGTCGCTCCTACCACTCGTAGATAAATCGCTTCCAGGCTCTGCGCCACCTCACCCAACGTGAGTACCGCGTAATCCTGCTCCAACAACCGCCGCAACAGCATCGGGTTGATTTGCGCTGGCTCCGGCGCGCGATAGCGAATCGTCCAGGGCGTCACTTCCTCCACCGTGGCGTACTGCTCCACCAGAGCGCGCACCCCGTTCTGTGGCGCTTTTGCAAAGCGCACTTCCATCAACGGCGGACCTAGCAGCTGCGCTTTCAACTCCGCAATCGTCCCCTGCGCCACGATCTGCCCCTGGCGGATGATAGCGATGCGGTCGGCCAACTCCTCCGCCTCCGGCAGATTGTGTGTGCAGATGATCACCGAGCGCCGGTCGGAGCGCATCTGGTGGATGCCATCCCGCACCAGCCGCGCGCTCTGCGGATCCATCGCCGAGGTCGGTTCATCCAGCAACAGGACCGCCGGGTCGTGCAGCAAAGTACGGATGAGTGCGATCTTCTGCGCCATCCCCTTGGAATACTGCCCTAACCGCCGCCCCAAGACATCGTCCATCTTGAACCAGCGCGCCAATTGCTCAATACGGGTCTGCCGGTCGCTCAAACTCATCCCGCGCATCTGCCCGAAAAAATCCAGATACTCGTAGCCCGACATGCGCGTGTAGAGGCCAGGGGCCTCGGTCAACACCCCTACGCGCTGCCGCACCTCCTGCGCCTGCGTAACCACGTCAAAACCGGCGACCTCCGCGCGCCCGGCGGTGGGGCGCAGGATCGCCGAAAGCATCCGCACGGTGGTTGTCTTGCCGGCCCCGTTCGGCCCCAGCAACGCCAACACCTCGCCAGGCTGCACTTCCAACGTGACCTGATCCACAGCCACCAGCGAGTCGAACTTTTTAGTCAGTCCCTGCATCTTGATCATACTCATACTCCTTTAACCTACGTTTAACATTATATCACATTGTGTGACGCTGCTAAAAAGCATGAGCGACCCCTACGGGATAACGCAAAAGGGGCGCTCTTGCCGTAGGCAAAAGCGCCCCCTGATTGCGCAGTTCAGCAAAGCTGAGCTATGCTGTGAACTCGTACACCTGCACGCCGTTGACCCACACGGTGAAGGACTCGCCCTCCGGCAGGCTGCCCAGGTTGACCGAGGCGGTGAAATCGTCCAAGACCTGGATGCACATCTCGTCAGGATCTACGGCGAACACGATCTCAAGATGGATCTCATTGCGCTCGTTCGGCTCATTCCGCGTCACCAGCACCTGATGGCAGGGCGTGGGACGGATGCCGTTCAATACTATCTCGAACTAAACCGGGTAGCTTTCCATGACGAGGATGCGCACCTGCACCTCCGCGCCATCCACCGAACCGACCACGGTAAGATCGAGCGGCGGATCATCCGAAGAAATCGGCGCGCCACTGTTTACGGGCGGCGTTTCGGGCGCGGCAACACCGCGATGGGCACAGCCCACCACTACCATTAGCAACAACGCACATAGCAACAGGGGCTTTTTCATCGTTCCTCTCCTTTATCTGTTGATGATATGGGCCATCTTACCGGCCTGCAGTATAAACGTACAATCCTTCCCAAGGGTTCCACTGGCCAAGAAATTGACTTCTTCACAAAGCGACGTATAATTCTCTCCGCCGCCAAGTTGTGCTATTATAGCGACGACACGGCGGTTTGCGTTTTATCACAGGCAAGAGGATGAACGAACAAACCGTAACCCGTATTTTGGATCTGGAAAGCCAGGCGGTGCAGGTTTATGAAACCGCGCAAGGCCAGGCCAGGCAGCGGCTGAGCGAGGCTGAGGCGCAAGCTGCCGCCCTGCTGGAGCAGACGCGGGCGGCGACGGCGCAACGGATCGCGCGGCAACGTGCAGAGACCGAGGCCCGCATCGCCGCCGAACGTGCGCAACGCCTGGCCCAGGCGCGCGCGGAGGCCACCGCGTTGCGCTCTCAGGCCGTCCCCTTGCTCGATCTGATCGCGCAAGGGCTACTACAACGGATCGCTGCCACGGAGTAACATGGCCTTCCTCAATCCCACACCTTACGCCGCTGTGCAGGCGACCACGCGCGCGCTCTACGCCGACCTGCTCACACCGGAGCAGCTCGCCCTACTCGCCCGCGCCCCCGATACGGCGACACTGCTGGCGCAGCTGGGGCAGACGCCCTACGCCCCCTATCTCGATATCGCCCGGCAATTGCTTACCCCGCGCCGCATCGTGTACCAGCTCCGCCTGCACCTGGCGGCGGTGTATGCCAAACTGCTGCACTTTGCCCCCAAGCCGGCGCGCGAGCTGCTCGGTGAATTGTGGCGCTTGTACGAGGTGAACAACCTCAAAGCCGTGCTGCGTGGCATCGAACAGGGCGCCACCTGGCGCGAGGTGCGCTTTTTGCTGGCCCCGATGCCGCACCATACCGTCCTGCCCCTGAACACCCTGCTGCGGCTCCTGGAGACAGACAGCATCGAGCGCGCCATCGAGCGCCTGCGCGGGTTGCCTGCCTACTACAAACCCCTCCTGGCCGCCCTGCCTCGCTATCGCGCTGAGGAAACGGTCTTCCCGTTGGAAATCGCCCTCGATCTGGAGTATCGCCGCGCGCTGTGGCAGCGGATGGCGCAGTTGCCCCAGGCCGACCGCGAGCAAGCCTTACCCCTGTTGGGTTTCTTGCTGGATACCGACAATCTCTTGTGGGCTTTACGATTTCGACTTTATCAGCGCCTCAGCGAAGAAGAAATCATCAACTACACGTTGGCCGAGCACGATCAAGTGTCGCCCGCTACCATCCGCGCGATTGCTGCGGGTGCCGATGTTGCGGATGTTATCAAACGCACCTTTAGCCACATCCCTGCCGTGCAAACGCTGAAAATCTCCCGGCAAGGAGCCTTGCTGCCGCCGGGAACCTGGTTGCCGGCTTTGGAACAGGTGTTGTACGCGCAGCTCCTCGCGCGTTGCCGGCAGTGTTTCGTGGGCGCTACATTTCATATTGGCGCGCCCCTGGCGTATGTGATCCTGGCAGAGGCCGAGCTCCGGGATTTGACTGCGCTCGTCGAGCGGGTGGCCGGATAGGAGAAGCGCGATGTTCAAACCCCAGCCGATGCTCCGCGTTGAACTGCTCATCCCCGAAGCCGATATCATTCCTGTGACCGAGGCGCTGGCGCGCAGCGAGCTTTTCCACCTCGATGCGGCGGAGGGGACGCCCACAGTTAAAGCCTCCGACACTAAATTGAGCTGGCACAATCGCGCGCTTGATTTCGCCGCGTTGGAACGCCGCACCCTCACCGTGATGGAAGAGCTGCACATCACTCCCGGCGAACAACCACCCATTATCCACCTGATCAGCCTGGAGATTGCACAACGCGACATCGTACATCTGGAGCAGGAAGCCGAGCCGCTGGTCACTGCGTTGGAAGCGGCGCAGCGCCGGCTGGCGCAGTTGCAGCAGTACGAGCGGCAGCTACAACCGTTGGCGCAAGTGGAGATAGATTTGGGGCAGTTGCGCCAGCTGCGCTACACCTTTGCGCTATTGGGCACCCTGCCGGCCCCGCAGCTCGAACGATTGCGCCACAGCCTGGAGCAACTACCCTATACGCTGACCGTGCTTCGCCGCGACGGCGATCTGCTCACGGTGTTGCTCTTTGGCGCGCAACAGCACGCCGACATTCTGGCCCGCGCCGCGCGCAGCGCCTACCTGACCCCCTTGCCCATCCTGGAACAGTATCGCGGCACGCCGCAAGATGCGCTGCGCGCGCTGCAAGAGGGGCAACAGCGCACCCGCCAACACATCGTCCAATACGAAGCCGAAATCGAACGGCTGCACGCGCTGCGCGTATTACACCTGCGCTATCTGCTCTGGCGCGTGCGCGCCAGCCGCACCGTGGCAGAAACCATTGCCCGCTACGATTACCTCCACCACATCTACGCGGTGGATGGTTGGCTCCCGGCAGAGGCATTACCCCAGTTGCAGGAGACGCTGCGCGCCCTCTCCGAAAATGTGGTCTTCGAGGTTAGCCCGCCCGCTGCGAGGGAATTTGCGCGCGTGCCGATTGCCCTGGATAACCCACCACTGCTGCGCGCCTTCCAAAGCCTCGTCACCACCTATGGGCGGCCCGGCTATGGCGAACTCGACCCCACGCCCTTGCTGGCGCTCACCTTCCCGCTAATTTTTGGCTTCATGTTCGGCGATGTAGGGCATGGCTTGCTGCTGGCCCTGGTGGGCGCGCTGCTGCTAAGCCGCAAAATCTCAGCCTGGCGCGATTTAGCCCCGTGGGGTGGCATCCTGCTGGCCTGTGGCAGCGCCGCGATGGGCTTTGGCGCACTTTACGGAAGTTTATTCGGTTTTGAGGATGTGTTGCCGGCACTCTGGGCACATCCATTGGAAAGCACCACTGACGTATTGCTGGTTGCGGTTGGGCTGGGAGTGGTGCTGCTGAGCGTGGGAATGCTCTACCACATTCTCAACGCCGCGCTCAGCCGCAACTGGGGGCAATTGCTCTTCAACCGTAACGCGCTGGCCGGCCTGTTCTTCTACTGGTCACTGCTGGGCCTGGGGCTGAAGGTTTTCGGCGTTGCGTTGCCCCTTTCCACATCGCTGCTGGGCGGATTAGCGTTCCTGTGTGGGGCGCTAGTGACCTTCTCCGAACCGCTGGGAGCGCTGCTGCGCGGGCAACGCCCGCAATTCCACGAAGGCGTCGGCACCTACCTGATTCTGGCGTTCTTCGAGCTCTTCGAGACGCTGCTGACCCTGTTCAGCAACACCCTCTCCTATGTGCGGATGGGCGCGTTTGCGGTGGCGCACGGCGCACTGAGCCTGGTCGTCTTCATCATCGCCCGTATCCTCAGCCGCGAGGGCAGCCTGGGCTACTGGTTGATTGTCGCGCTGGGCAACCTCTTCATCATCGGCTTCGAGGGCCTCATCGTCGGCATCCAAACCCTGCGCCTCGAATACTATGAATTCTTCAGCAAATTCTTCACCGGCAACGGCATCCCCTACCGCCCGCTCACCCTGTTGCCGAAGACTGATGCGTGAAACGTGAAACGTGATCAGAAATCTTCACGCCTCACGTTTTACGAAATTCGCCATTCGCCATTCGCCATTTGAGATTTGAGATTTGAGATTCGCCTTTTCGCTGACTCGCTTTATCGCTGATTCGTACAGGAGGCACTATGCGTATTCTAATCGTTCTTGCAGGATTGTTACCTTTGATTCCGGCCACCATTGCGCTGTTGCGCGGGGCGCGGTTGGAGCGTGTGCTGGCGACGCGTCGCCTGGTCTTCGGTCTGAGCGCCGTCAACGTCTTGATGGGCCTGTTGTTGTTGGGACTTGGCGGCGTCTGGCTCTTCGCGCCGGAGACTGCCATAGCCGCAGGTCTGGCGCAGGAAGTCGCTGGCGATCCCTACCAATCGCTGGCGGCGGCGCTGGCGGTGGGCGTTGGCTCGCTGGCGGCGGGCTACGCGGTCAGCGCGACCGGCGCGGCGGCCATCGGCGCGATCGCCGAACGCCCCGACACCTTCGGGCGCGCGCTGATCTTTGTTGGATTGGCGGAAGGCGTCGCCATCTACGGCCTCATCATCGCCTTTATGATTTTGAACCGCTAACCCATGCACCTGCACGTCATCGGTCATCAGAACGCCGTTTGGGGCTTTGCCCTGGTCGGCGTGCCGGGAAAGATCGTGCGGACGGCAGCGGAACTGCACGCCGCGCTCGATGCGGTGTTGGCGGATACCACTGTGGGCATCATCATACTGACAGACGATGTGGCGGCCCTGGCCCACGAGCGAATCGAGGCGCTCAAAACGCACTCCGTTCCGCTGCTCATCGAGATTCCCGGCCCCGAAGGCCCGCGCCCCGATAGCCCTGACATTGGCGCGGTGCTGCAACAAATCACTGGAGTGCGGTTATGAGCGAGACATCCCAATTCGAGCAACTGCGCCGGGCCATTCTGAGGCAGGCCCGGCAGGAGGCGCAGCAGGTGCTAGAGCAGGCCGAAGCGCAGGCCGACGCCCTGTTACAATGCGCGACGGCGCAGGCGGAACAGGAAGCCCAGCAGCAGTTAGCCGCTCATCATCAGCAGCTAGCCCAGGCAACGGAACGTGCCACAGCGCAGGCGGAACTAGAAGCCCGGCTCTTCCTGCTGGAGCAGCGCGAGTTTTTATTGGATGAAGTGCTGGCGCGTGCGCGGGAGCAGCTGGCGAGCGTTGCTACCTGGCCGACCTACCCGGAACTGGCGGTGCAGCTGGCGCGTGAAGCCATCGCCCAGCTCCACGCCCCGGAAGTCATCCTCGAAACCGACCCGCAAGCACAGCACGCGCTCGATTTCGCTGTGCTGGAAGCATTGGGCGCAGAGTTCGGCGTCGCCGTGACCCTCGGCCCGCCGCTGGCGGAAGGGCTGGGCGTCATCGCCCACACGCCCGACGGCCATCGCCGCTACGATAACACCCTGGCGGCCCGCCTGGAGCGGCTCTATCCCCAACTGCGCCCGGAAATCTACGCGCTGTTGGCAGGCGACAAGTAGCAAGCCACAAGCGACAAGTAACAAGAATTCAGTAACAAGCAACTAGCAACCAGCAACTAAAACTATGAGCGAATCACAACAAATCGGCAAAGTTATCTGGGTCAACGGCCCGGTGGTGCGCGCGCGCGGCTCACGGCAGGTGGGCATGATGGACGTGGTCGAGGTGGGCGATGAACATCTGGTCGCCGAGGTCATCGGTCTGGTGGATGATATCCTCACCCTGCAAGTCTACGAGGAGACCGCCGGTCTCAAGCCCGGCGCGCCCGTCTTCGGCACGGGCCATCCGCTTACGGTAGAGCTGGGGCCGGGCCTGTTGCGCAGCATCTTCGATGGCATCCAACGCCCGCTGCCCGTGCTCGAACTGCGCAGCGGTGCGTTCATCGGGCGCGGCATCAAGACCACGCCGCTGTATCGCAAGCAACGCTGGCCCTTCACGCCTACCGCGACGGTGGGCGCGCAGCTGAGCGGCGGCGCGGAACTCGGCACCGTGCCAGAAACCGAGCTGATTGCCCATCGCGTGCTGCTGCCGCCGACACTGGCGGGTGAGCTGGTGTGGCTTGCGCCGCCCGGCGAGTATACCATCACCGAGCCGGTGGCCCGCGTGCGCACGCCGCAGGGCAGCGAGGTCGCGGTGATGATGCTCCGGCAGTGGCCGGTGCGCCGTCCGCGTCCGGTGCAGCGTCGCCTGCCGCCGAGCGAGTTGCTCACCACCGGTCTGCGCGTGCTGGACAGTTTCTTCCCCCTGGCGCGGGGCGGCACAGCAGCGACGCCCGGCGGCTTCGGCGCGGGCAAGACGCTCACTCAGCACAGCATCGCCAAATGGAGCGACGCCGATATTGTGATCTATGTGGGCTGTGGTGAGCGCGGCAACGAGATGACGCAGGTATTGCAGGAATTTCCCGAACTGCGCGACCCCCGCAGCGGCAAGCCCCTGCTGGAGCGCACGGTATTGATCGCCAACACCTCCAATATGCCCGTTGCGGCGCGTGAGGCCAGCATCTACACGGGCGTGACCATCGCCGAGTATTACCGCGACATGGGGTACAACGTCGCGCTGATGGCCGATTCCACCTCGCGGTGGGCCGAGGCGCTGCGCGAGATTTCCGGTCGCCTGGAAGAGATGCCCGCCGAGGAAGGCTATCCTTCGTATCTGGGCGCGCGGCTGGCGGAGTTTTACGAGCGCGCCGGGCATGTGATTACGCTGAATGGCGCGCAAGGCTCGGTGAGCCTCATCGGCGCGGTCAGCCCGCCCGGCAACGATTTTTCCGAGCCGGTGACGCAGAACACGCGGCGCTTCGTGCGCTGCTTCTGGGCGCTCGATAAGACGCTGGCGGCGGCGCGGCACTTTCCCGCCATCAACTGGCTGGAAAGTTATAGCGAATATGTTGAGGCGCTCGCGCCCTGGTGGGAGGCGCAGGGCTTCGCCGATTGGCGCGCACTGCGGGCGCAGGCGTTGGGGATTTTGCAGCAGGAGAGCCGCTTGCAGCAGATCGTCAAACTGGTGGGCGTGGATTCGTTGCCCGATGTGGAACGGCTCACGCTCGATACGGCGCGGCTGCTGCGCGAGGGCTTCTTGCAACAGAACGCGCTCGATCCGGTGGATGCCAGCACGCCCCTCGGCAAACAGCTCGCCATGCTCGCGGTGATTTTGCACGTTCACGCACGCGCAGCGGGCATCGTCGCGCGCGGCTGCCCGGCGAGCCTGATCCACGCGCTGCCCGGCATCGGCAAGCTCGTGCGGATGAAAATCGCCATCCCCAATGTGGATTATGAGCCTGCTATGGCCGAGCTTCGCAAGGAGCTGGATGGGCAGTTGGATGAGCTGGCGCGCAAGTATGAGGTCGCAGACCTCACGCAAAGCCGCCAAGCCGCAGAGATTTCATAGGTTTTCTGTAACTGCTCAGGTGGGACGCACTTTTAAGCCTACCAGGGTAGCCAGTCCCGCAAAAATTTAACCTTTCAATCGTAATCTAAGTGCGTCCCACCTTTGGCTGAGTAGTTACGGTTTTCTTAGCGCCTTTACGCCTTAGCGTGAGGCTCTGATTGCCTGAATGGAGTCAATAATGAACGGTGGACAAGAAATCATAGGGGTAAGTCGCATCACCGGGCCGCTGGTAGTAGTGGAAGGCTTGACCGGCGTGGGCTACGATGAGGTCGTCGAGGTGTTGGACGGTCAGCAGCGACTTCGCCTGGGCCGCGTGTTGGAGGTGGGCGAGCAGATGGCGGTCATCGAGGTGTTCGCCGGGACCACAGGGCTTTCCATTGAAGAGACCCACATACGTTTCCAGGGGCGCACCTTCCACCTGCCGGTGACGCGGGAGATGCTGGGGCGCGCGTTCAATGGTCTGGGTCAACCCCTCGATGGCGGCCCGCCGCCTCTGGCCGAGCGCTGGGCCGATATCAACGGGCAGCCTATCAACCCCACCGCACGCCGCTATCCCCGCGAAGCTATCCAGACGGGGATTTCAGCGATTGATGGCCTCAACACGCTGATTTTGGGGCAGAAACTCCCCATCTTTTCCGGCAATGGGTTGCCGCATAACGCACTCGCGGCACAAATCGTGCGCCAGGCGCAGCTCGCTGGCGGTGCAAATCGCACTAATTTCGCCATCGTGTTCGCGGCGTTGGGCGTCTCGCACGACACCGCCGAGTATTTCCGCGCTGAATTCCGCGCCAGCGGCG
>Ga0209614_1000350_pt1 | contig 42061 bp, 31 predicted proteins | sample BlaSprsedimmetaG_FD_185484 | JGI IMG/M metagenome (GOLD analysis project Ga0209614, IMG submission 185484) | Hot spring sediment bacterial and archeal communities from California, USA to study Microbial Dark Matter (Phase II) - Blank Spring... ...
CCCAGTACTCGTCGGCCTGGGTCACCTCGACCTGCACGTCAATGATCAGTTGATCGTACCGGCCATCGCCGTCCGAGTCCACGACCCGGTCGTGGAAGACTTGGGTGGGGGTGATGTGTTCGCCCATGGGGTGGAGTTCGCCGGAGGGGAGCAACTGTGATCCCACGGCAATGGAACCACGATCAACAGGACCATCCAGAGAGGGAATAGTATAAGCATCTTGTTGAATGGTTTCGAGCATTGGGCCTTGGACATCAAATAGTTGCAGTTGACCAAGACTGTACGGAGGACTGGCCCCTTCCAAATCGAATATCAGACGAGCCTGGTCGCTAAAGCCGGTCCAGGTTGCATGCCCTACCACCTTGCCCTTGCTATCAAAGAGAGAGCCTTGAACGCGGTACTTGCCTGGTTGAGAAATATCGAGGTTCACCATGACAGAGATGGCCTCGTAACGCCCATCCTGGTCTCGGTCAATTCCTCGATGAGTGTATCCCCCTGCAAAAGATGCGGCTCTTGTCTCGAATTGATCCGCTTCATAACGGCCGGTGACGTACGGCGTCTCTTGTCTGTCCAATATGCTGTCCCAGGGTCCAAGCCGAGGGTCAAGGTCTTCTCGATCCGAGATCCACACATCTACCACTTGATAGGGACCGTCCGCTTCGGTATCGTTGATCGCCAGCCCATCAAATGAAAGCTGGACTGTTCGAGTTCCTGTCGGCAGGTAAATGCGCGTGGGGTCAGCATAGGGACTGATTCCATAGCCAGGCGTAACCAGGACACCGCCCAGAGTATATGTGCCAGGCTGATGGGCCGTGACCTCTAATTCGACGACCAACTTGTCGAAACGGCCGTTACCATCGGTATCCACGCCATAGTCTTCCACCACGGCCTCTAACTGAACCGGGCTCGACTGCAAAGTAGCGCTGCGCCCGATGAAGGGCAGATATATCTGGTTTGACGGCACCTGCACTACCAATTGTGCATCAACGTCGGCCTGTCTATCCGCCTGGAGGTCCGATGAATTCGCCATCATACCACCACCGGGTATGTGATAGCCAAAGTCAGCAGCGGTGTAAGAATCCTCGTCCCGGATGGTTATGGTGAGCGGGACATTTCCGGTGGTGAGGATGGCACCGGAGGGCAACGTATCAGCGTCCACGTCAAGGACGTAGCTACCTTCCGACAATCCACTGAACTTGTAAGCGCCGTTAGCAGTGACAGCTGTATAGACGGTGTAAGGAGAGAGCAGCGTCATGCTGATCACCACCCCGCCGATGCCCGGTTCACCACTATCCTGATTGCCATTGCTGTCCAGATCGTTCCACACGCGGCCACTGATCTCGTTAGGATATGGGCATACACCGGTGAATGCAGCGGGGCAATTGATACCTATTGGCTCCACCGGCCAACTTTCACTGGTATCTCCTCCTGGATATGGATCAAGCAGACCATAGGCCGTGGGCCAGCCCGTTGGCAAGTACCCATTATTTTTCCAAAGGATCGAACTGAATGTATCCATATAGGGATGTTTTTGGAGTCTAAACGGCCACCGATTTTCATAACGGTATTCGCGCTTGGTGTTGTCACTCACATCATCCTGATAACGCCCGGTATTGACCATCTCCCAATCCCAGTACTCGTTAGCCGTGACGATGATTAGACTATTGTTCTCACGGTAGCTACCGTACGTGTCCCACAGATCGAGAGTTCTTTGATACGTGTGTCCCCCCCTGAAGGGATAGTACTGATAAGTAGTCGTGTTTTCCTGGCGCGCATAGCTGCGAGCAGCATACCACTGGTTGTTAAGCCACACCCGGACGGATGTATCGTACTGGTGCCAATCCCAGTCCGTGGTGAAGGGTTGTGCAGGGATGCCGGCCGAGCGGAGAAACGCGCTGAATACGCCAGCCTGGGAGTGGCACGCTGTGCCGATCTGAGTATATCCTGTCCCGTCAAAATATCTATCCAGCACATAGGATATCTGATATGACTTGGGAGGACCATCTGGCTGTCCACCAAAGTTCAGATAGTCAACCCGGACCTCTCGGTCGGCCCCATCAGATAGGATGTCTGTCACAGCCACTTGACTGGTTTGACCGTGGATCCGCCACATCACCTGATCCAAAAAGATCCACTTTTGATATTGCTGCGTGGGAAAGGCCTGAGCCCAACCTCGCGTGTAATAATAAAAGTTGTCCTGATTATAGCAAGGTGGATCATATCCTTGGTCACATCTATAGGTCCTCCTGGTGGGGTACAATGCGTACCAAATGACAGCTGTCTCATCCCGGATGTCGGCCGGGTCGTCGTTGTAGAGAAACGCTTCGATGGCCTCCTGGGTCAGGGAGTGGGTCATAGGAAGGTCCGGTTCCGTAGGGGTAGGCAACTCAAAAATAACATAGATCGGTAGACTCTTTTCCCCTCCGCCCTCAAAGGACATGGTTGCCGTGAATATGCCGACTCGCCCATTGGACGGGACGTTGACAGTCCATCCACCTGCGTAGAGATCGTAATCCCCACTGATCGTGGGGATTCCAGTCGTATAGCCGTTGCCATCAATGGTGAGGGTAGCCGTGCTGGGGCCGCCGATATGAAACGTCGTGCCCCGGCGCACAACCATGCCCCCATCTCCATTTTCTGGCGTCATCAAATATTTGCCACCGGCCTGTCTGGCGAGCAGATAAGCATATCCCTCCTTCTTGGGCATGTGATCCGGATCATCGGGTGGATAGACCGGGTTTTGATCCTCCGGCCGAAAGTATTGCTTGGTCATAAAATCGTCCTGGTACCTGACATAGATCCCAGGATCCGTACTGTCGAGCGGATCGGTACCAAAGAGCTTTTCCTCCCCATCGGTCAGACCATCGTTGTCGCTGTCTGCGTCGAAGGGGTCGGTAAAGAAGGGACCTCCAGCCTCATTGTACCATCCTGCGGTCTCCACATCGTTCGACAATCCATCGCCGTCAATGTCCGGCGACAAATCCTGCCACTCCTGGGCATGGACCGGCGACACGGGACCAGTCAGGAACGAGGCCACCAAAAGTATGGTTACGCACAAATAAAAGAATCGCTGTTTCATCATCTTTCCCTTCTCCACTGTTGATGTTTCTTGACGAAGCAACACTCATCCAATCAGCCCAGGGTTGCCCCGAGGCCGATGCTCAAATTGTATCCCAGGGCCGTCAACAATCGGTATGCAAAAGGTCAAAAAAACCTTGAAGGAGCGCCGAACAGCATTATGTGCCAGGAAGTGGGCAAGAGAAGTCATGCAAGAGGCTATATTTTGCTGGCAAGCACGGCATCCAGCACAGAGGCAGCTATGTATCGAGCGTCGGCGTCCCGCAAGTGGGGATAGCACGGCAAGTTGATCACCTCTCTGGCCGCTCGAGCGGCATTGGGGAATTCGCCCCGCGCGGAGGGCCGATACGCTGCGAGGTATGGGAGGGCATAATGATAGCTCCGATCTACTGCCACGCCACGCCGGATCATGCGCGCCTCGAAATTGATCTCGTCGCGCCGGGGGACGCGGATGGTATAGTAAGCGTACGTCGCGCCCTCGACGATGGGGGCGAGGGAGACGCCCGGACAATCCAGCGCCTGGTCGTACAGCCGGGCCAACGCGCGACGGCGGGCAGCGATCTGGTCCGCCTTGTGCAGCTGCGCCAGCCCCACCCGGGCCTGAAAGTGCGGGAGCGCGACCGCCGCATCGGGAGGCATATAATCGGGGGGCATTTGGAACTTGCGGTTGACCTCGGCGCTGGTCTTGGGGCGGTACAAAACGTCGTAAAGCCGCCGGCTGGACAAGAGATAGCTGCTCAAGAAACGCCTCCACCGGACGGCCCAGGCTCGGAGCGACGCCCGGTGCATCTCCCGGTCCCGATACGCTCTGATCTGCTCATAGAGCGCGGGGGAATCGGTGACCAGGACGCCGCCCTCGTATATGGTCAGGGGCTTGCCAGCGCCAAAACTGAAAAAGCCGAGGTCGCCTCGCAGACCACCGCCCCCCGCCAGCAGAGGATGGAGGGCCAGGGCGCAATCCTCGATCACGAGGACGCGCTCATCGCCCACCGCCGACCGGATTGCATCCACATCGGTGGGATAACCATACATGTGGGTCGCAACGACGGCGCGCGTCCGGGGAGAAAGCGCCCGTTTCAACGCCCCTACATCCATGTTGTAATCGGCCAGGTCAATGTCCACGAACGCCGGGCGATTGCCGGAGACGAGGACGGCGTGAGCCATCACCAGGCAGGTATAGGCCGGCAGAATCACCTCTGCCTGAGTCACTCCCAGGGCCTTGAAAGCCGCAACAAGTCCAGCACGTCCGTAGGCAAAGGCGACTCCATAACGTGCTCCTGCTCGTGCTGCTACAGCCGCCTCGAACTTGCGCCGCGCAGGGCCAGGGCGCAGCGCGGCTAAAAGCTCCCGGTAGTCATAATAAGGACGATAGAAAGGGATCATAACCGGAGACCCGAATTTGCATATGACAAAAGTGACCGGAAGGCGAGTAGAAGTTGCAAACGGACAGCCCCAGGGCGAGATAAAGCTTTCGCTCAGATGCACCTACTCTGGTTTGACGAGTTTAAGCAAGGCAGACGTGCCCAGCCCCTGGATCGGTGGTTTTTTGCAACCAACTTCGTGCTCCCAAAATGCATCATCGTCGAAAGCCTCTACTACCAACGGTAGATGGCCATCTTGCGAAAAGAGAATACCCCCTGGGATAAGTAGAGGGTAAAGGAACTTGAGACAGGTACGAGTCGAAGAGACCAAATCAACGTCCAGATAGATAACACCTATCTTCTCAGCAAAGCCAGGTAGAGTATCCTCAAACCATCCCTCCACAAACTCACAAGCAGCGATTTCGCCAAATCTTTGGACGTTTTGTTGGACCTCGTCCAGTGCGCCACAATAGCTTCCAGGCTGAAAAGGCCCTACGTGTTTGCCAAATATGCTCTTGTCGTGAGATTCCTCGTTGTCTGGTATCCCTTGAAAGGAGTCAAAGACAACAAGCCGTTTATTGGTCATCTTGGCGCCTATGCTAAACTTGGCTGTACTGCCTCCCTTAAAACAGCCAGCTTCTACGATGCAGCCTTGACTGGTCGAGAAAATCGCCTCTAACACAGCCAGTATTTGACTTTGGGTGTGAGGGCAATCCAAGTTGAAGGTAATTCTATAAAGTCTTTTAATCAGACGCAATCGTTCCCCAAAGCTAATGCTGTTGTTTGACCATCCTTTTAACAAGAATACCAGAACGCGTATTGGATCACCAGGATAAAGCCAAAGCACATGACGAAACGTCAACCATGGAGGTGGAATTCGGCGTTTGATCGCTGCTTTAATACGCTTAATCATACGAAATCGGGATTTACCTCAGAAATGATGTACCGATGTTTGCCCGCTGGCGTCAACTCAATTTTGTCAACAACTTGAAGGGAGATGTGCATAGACTCGCCAAAACGGGCTTGAATTTCAGCACGAACACCGTCGAGCCACACATCGCTGACCGGTTCCCGACACACAATTTTCACATCAAGATGATGGCGGTCGGTCTGATGCACCTGATACCGCACGACCTCCGGCTTGACGCGAAAAGTGTAGGCAAAGAACTCACCGTGCACAAATTGACCATCTGACGCCACCAAAAAATCGTGGGTGCGCCCCACGACCTCGCGCAGCACCGGCATGCCGCGGCCGCAGGGGCAGGGGGCTGTATCATAGATGCCCATGTCACCGATTTTGTATCGGATAAACGGCATAGCAAACTGATGCAGCGACGTGACGACGATCTCGCCCAACTGCCCCGGTGGGACGACCCGCCCGTCGGCGACGATCTCGACGCAGCGCGTCTCGCACACGTGCAAGCCGCCCCTCGCACACTCGTAGGCGATGGTCACGAACTCGCGAGAGCTGTAGCAATCGGCCACGGGGCATTGGAACACTTCTTTCAACAGTTGACGCTGCGGCCCGGTCACCTTTTCCGCCGTGGTCTCGACCAACCTGGGTCGGATGCCGGTTATGCCGCGTGTTTTCAGGAATTCGGCGAACAGAGCCAGGGCCGAGGCGTACGCTTTGATCATGGCCGGCTGCCAGTGGACCAGCATCTCGGCAAACGTCTCCATCTTGGCCTCGGTCATGCTGAACGCATTCAGCACCCGATGGCGCTGGATGCGCGCTCTCAGACGCCGGAACCAGCTCTGGTCGGGCATGTCGCGCGGGGCGCCCCAGACGAGGGCCATCTTGGCGCCTTCCCGCACGCCGTACCAGCCCCGCCCCCGGTTCCTCAACGCCACGTTCCAGCGCCAGAACGAGTCCTCGACCAGGAACTGGGTCGGCTGGCCGGTGGAACCTCCGGTCTCGAGGGGATACAGCTTGCCCCGGAAATTCGGCGCGACGAGCGCTTCCCGATGACGCTTGACATCCTCCTTGGTCAAAAAGGGCAGGGCCTGGAAATCCTCCAGTCTCCGGATGTCCTCGGGATGGACGCCCGCCTGCCGGTACGTCTCGCGGTAAAAGGGGACGTGCTCGTAGGCGTACCGGACCAGGCGCTGGATTCTTTCGAGCTGCCAGGCTTCGAGTTCCGCGCGGGACAGCCATTCGGTCGCCTCTAGCTGACGCTCGTTCCGCTGGGTTGCCAGGCCGCCCGGCAGGAGCAGCCTCGCGGCGCGATAAAGTTTCGCGTACATGTCTTCCCTCATCTCGATGTGATTTGGGTGTGTTTCATTTCAGTTGGGAACGTCCAGGTGCGACGCACTTGAGCATCAAAAACGACGATTTTCGCGCGTATAACCGTGAATCTTGAACCAAGTGCGTCGCACCTAGCTCATTTTGAAACACACCCATGTGATTTTGACTGCTCACGGATTCCACGGATGAACGTATCTACTCAGGTGCGACGCACTTTTGCCTCCCCAACAGACTGATGCAGGGGACAAGTGCGTCGCACCTTGTGCCTGAGTAGTTACAAATGATCTGGCTCTACCTCGGAAACGACGTACCGGTGTTTGCCCGTGGGCGTGGACGGCAGGCGGTCCACGTATTCGAACGCGACCTGGACGTTCTCCCCCAGGGCCACCGCGCACGCTCTCTGGATCTCGGAGAACCTCGCTTCATCAACAAAACCACCCCTGACGATGCGAATCACGATCTGATCCAGGGATGTCTGCACGATCTGGTACTGCTTGATCTGGCCCAGGGTCGGGATCATGGGGACAAGGAACGCCCCCCAGACCCGGCCTCGATCTCTCGTCTTGAAAAAATCAATGACCCGCCCCTCGGCCACTTCCAGCACCGGCAGCCCCCGGCCGCACGGGCAGCCAGCGCCGCGCCGGACGCCCCCATCCTCGATCTGGTACCGGATCAGGGGAAAGGCCAGATTGGTCAGGTTGGTGATCACAAACTCGCCCTCTTGCCCATCGGGGACGGGCCGGCCATCCCGCAGGACCTCCAGGTAACAGTTCCGCATCATGATGTGCAGCCCGTCGTGCCGGTCGCACTCGCAAGCAATGTCCCCCGTCTCCACGCTGGAATAGCTGTTGAACACCGGGCAGTCGAACACGCCCGCGATGAACTCGCGATGGTATTCGTACAGCGGTTCGGCCGCCGTATAGACGGCGTGCAGCCTGATGGGGCGGCCGCGCTCCTGCACGAACTGGGCAAAGCGGTACATCGTCGAGACATAGCTCCACACCACCGCGTCCGGGCGCTTTTCGAGCTGGGCAGCGAACTGCTCCATGCTTTCCGGCGTCATGTGAAAGGCGTTGGAATGGAAACGGCCCACCAGCCGCTCCTTGAGCCGCGTCACGATAGACTTTTTTCCGGCATCCCCGGTCAATACGTGTCCCCAAAGACGCCCCTCGGGTTGACCGAGCCGCCATCCCGACCACTCCATCTGGAAAAAGTTGTGCGCCACCCGGTAATCGTCATAGACCCGATCCTGCACGAACCAGATCGGCTCCCCGGTGGTGCCGCCCGTCTTGGCCTTGATCAGACTGTCCTGCCGGGCCGGCTCTGTGGTGACAAGGCGGTCATGGTTCTGGCGGACGGCGTCCTTGGTCAGCAGCGGCAGATCGGTGAAGCAATCCGGCTGGGTGACAAAATCGTTGGGATGAAAACCGATCTCGATGAAAAGGTCGCGATAATAGGGGACGTAGGTGTTGGCGTATTCCAGCACCCGGCCCAACCACCGCTGCTGCCGCGCTGTCAGCTCGTCCTCGCTCAACCATTGCAACTGATCTAGCTCCTCCAAGCAGCTCATCATGCTCGAACGTGTGACAGCATAGAGAGCGCCAGCCGCCATCTGACGTATAGACATCACTTTACCTCCCTCTCTCAACAGGGGACGAGTTCATAGCCTGACGACACGCTTCATCCAGAGATCGAACGTCAGCAGAGTCCACAAGAAGGGGTTGGGCCGCTCGATCAGCCGGTCGAAATCGGCCGGCGCAATGAACGGAGGCCGCTCTATGGCCTGCACCAACTCTTGCAGCGGTCCCCGCGCCATCCAGGCGTACAGATCGTCCTTGAAGCTGGTTCCTCCCTTCTTTCTCTCGGCCAGTTCAGACAGGGATTGGCGCGCCAGCATGCGCTTCTGAAGCGGCTTGAGGCTCAGCCCGCGCATAAACCGCACCCGGGGGGCGACGGTCAGCGCCGCGCGGATGACCTCTTGGTCCATGTAGAACTGGATCAGCGCCTTACCACACGCGGCGCACAGTTGGCCCATGACCACCGCCGGGTCGTAACCGGCCGTCAACAGGTCAATGACGTGGATCTTTTCCATCGTCGAGGCGGCGTCCAGGTACTGGGCCTCGAGCGCGCGCCGGGCATCCAGGGCTTGGGCCAGCGCCCGGTCTCCAAAGCAGCGCCGCACCCCCTCAAAGGCCGCGCTGTTGGTCGCCACGAAATTCGTGGGGCAGTAAATTGAGGGAGACGCAGAGGGGGATCTGGTCTCGGCGAGCATACGGGACACGTCCCGCAGCCCGTGGGATACATTCCCGGCCCAGCCCGCCGTCAGCGCCGCCGCTAACCGTAGGGCGACGTGAGAACCGGGAATGCGTCTCGCCGCTTCCAGGAGTGCGACTTTGCGCGCCTCCGATACGCCGTGCAGGGCATCGGCCCCCTGGCCGGCGAACAGATAATCCGGGCTGGCCCCGCTCGAGGCCAGGGAATCGAACAAGGCCAGGAGGCAGGGGATGCCCTCGTTGTAGAGATTCGGCTGGGCCAGCGTCTCGACAGTCCTGATCAACCACCCGACATAGTCCTGGGGCGCGATCTCGACAAAAGTGTGCGCCGTCCCCAACCGTGCGCTGGCCTGGCGGGCGTACTCGATCTCGAATTGGAAGGACGGCGCTTGCATCGCAAAACTGCACGAAGCGGGACGTTCTGTGGAAGGGAGATGCTCATTGACCAGCACCTGGATGAGAGCAGAGTCAACCCCACCGGATAAGAGGTTGGCAGGACTCCCACCTCTGCCCTCTATATCCTCAAGATAGACTCCCATAATTTGGCCCAAGTGCTCATACAATCTCTCTACCGTGAGGTCGTCGAGACGGTCGAAAACCGGCCCGGCGGCGGGAGGACGCAAATCCTCGACCTGGCTCACGCGCCACTCGCCATCCCGCCACTGGAGCATCTGGCCCGGAAAGAGCCGCCAGACATCCCGAAAGTAGGTCGCCGGGCCTGGGACGAGGCGAAACAAAAAGTGCAGGGGGAGTGCCTCCTCGTTCAAATCCACGCGATCCAGCAGGGCCAGCAGCGGGCGCAGGTCGGTGGAGCAGAGGAATCCATCCCGCAGCCGGGTGTAATACAGTTGGGGCAGGGCCATGAGCGTCTGGTAGACCGAAAAACGAGGCTCGCGCTTGCCGAAACAGGCCAGCAGGCCATTCCCTTGCAGAGCTGTGTGGTCTATGTGATGAGGTTGCACGAGCTGTTGCTGCACCAGTTGTGACGCCGAGAGCGGCGACGACGAGTCCGCGCGGACAAAGCCCAGCTTGAGGAGAATGGCCTGCTCCGATTCCGCGACGTCGCATCCAGAGGTGTGCAGGAAAAGATGGCCCGCGCGCCCCCAGCCGATGGTCCGGGGCGCAACGCCCAGACGCTCGCGCATGCGATGGGCCACGAACTGGGGGTCGTCGGCGACTCCAAAGATAGCCCGGCGCTCCACTCGCGTTCCGCTCACCGATGCCTCCTCCTCACACGCTCATCCCGCCGATCGAGCGCCGCGCGCCAGCCCCCGCGCCAGAGGGAACTTCCAGGCCAGGGCGACGGCTTGACGGATCAGCCAGCGGGGACGAAAACCATAGTTATTGTCATACGAGCCGGGAAAGGCGAACAGCTCGCCGAAACCGAGCTTGAAGCGGGCGACGCCGGCGCTGGGGTGATCGAAGGCATGGAGATTTTCGCCCCGTTCGATGGCCTCTGCAACAACCGGCGTGATCCCTCCCAGGTCATAGTAGCGGCAGCCCCGCGCCTTGCTCCATCGGATGGCCTCCCACTGGAGCAGGTTGTTGGGCATCACCTCGCGGTGCTGGTCGGACGAAGCCCCCCACTTGTACACGGACCACTGTCCAAAGGCGATGGCGATGAGACAGGCCAGAGGCTCATCCTGGTAATATGCCGTGAACAGCTTGATCATCCCGTGGGGGGCAAACTGCCGCCAGGCCTCCCGATAATAGTCGAGGTCATAGTACACGTAGACGTCGGAGCGTTCTCCTGTCACCTCAGTCAGCCGGTAGAAGGTCTCCAGGTCCGCTTCTCCGCCCTCCCTGACCACCACGCCTTTGCGCGTGGCCAGACGGATATTGTAGCGGGTCTTGGACTTCATTTGGAGCAAGATGTCGTCCTCATCCGGCCGCAGGTCGACCAGCACCGTGGCGGGCGGCACGACGTAAAAGCTGCTCGGCCTGAACTGACGTTCGGTCAAGGGGCGCATGTACAGAGGAGCGTCCTCGGGCGGCTGAACGCTCAACACCAGGATGCGTTCCGCCTGCGCCGCCTGCTCGATGTGATCGAACAAAGCCTCCATCACGTCGGCGCGGCCGGGCGCCACGACCGGGCCCTTGGAGATGTAGCCGATGCGGCCCCACACCGGCAGCCGGCGGGTCAGAATTTGCGCCCCGCCCAGGATCTCGGCCCCTTCCTGGGCCACGATGCGGATCACCCGCCAGCCAAACGCAGCCTTGAGCCGTCCCCAGGCGCAGCATTGGAGGTGATGACCAGTCGGTTGGGCCGCCAGGAACTCGTCCCAGGCCGGGGAATCAGCCGGCTGCTTCAAAACCTTGATCTCCATTGTCCCTTTCCCACTCACTACCCCACCCCGCGCACGATATTCAACAGCCGGTCGTATACACCTGGGTTCGCCTGAAGCCAGCGGTACACCCAGGCCAGAAGAGGCGGGTAGACGCAATCGTACGCGCCCGGTGACAGCACGACCTGTCCCCCAAAGCTCAGCTTGAAGAACGTATACCCCTTCGCCTCATCCGAGTTGGGCAGGGGCTGACCTCCAATCACTGCACGGGCCACGTGTTCGTCAATGCCCATGAAATCGTACCAGCGGTAGCCCTGCTCCTTGGCCCACCGGATGGCCGTCCACCGCAGCAGGGCGTTCGGTTCACAATGGCCGTGCCGTCCGTTCCAGCCGCCGAACCGGGCAAAGGCGGTGCCGCCAAACTCGATCAGAAAGACGGCCGCCACAGGCTCATCCTCGCATTCCACAAAGAACAAGGCAGCGTGCCCCTGAGAAGCAAAACACTCCCACACGATCCGATAATAGCCCTCGTCGTGGATGGCAAACCCTCCCCGCTCGCTGGTCTGCCGCAAGATGTGACAAAAGAGCGCCAGATCGTCGCCCGTCCCCTGGCGGACGACGGCCCCTCGCCGGCCGGCCCGGCGGATGCTCTTGCGAAGGCTTTTACTCATGTTCCCTAACAAGGTCTCTTCATCCTGAGAGAGGTCTATCAGAACGGTGGCGACGTTGTCGGCGTGGGCGTGACTCGGCAGGAACCCCTCCCGTGGCAGCAGGTCGGTCAAACGCTCGTCGCCGTAGGGCGGCTGCAATTTGAGCAGCAAAACTCTCTCCGACCGGGCCACCTGATGGATGTGCTGCAACACCAGTTCGACGACCCTCGCATCGTCCGAGTCCACAACGGGGCCGCGGGCAATGTACCCGACCGATCCCAGGACGGGCAGAGAACGGAGCAGCATCTGGAAGCCGGTCCGGATGACGTCCCCCTGTCGGACGGTCAGGCGGACGCAGCGCCATCCGGACCGGGCCATCACTTGGGCCCACATGCTGGACTGAATGTAATGGCTGCGGGGCATGCGATCCAGAAAGGCATCCCAGTCCGAGTCCTTCAGTTGACGCGATATTTGGACATCCATGACCTATTCCACGCTCTGCTCCGTCCCCCCATAAAGCAGCCGGCGCGCCACCTGGTAGAACCTCTCGCTGACCTCCAAAAGGACCGGGGCGTGTACATAGACGTTGCGTCCATAATTCACCAGATCGCCACCAAACTTGGCTTTGAAGTCGCGCACGCCGTATTCCTCGTCCGGTTTGCCAGCACCGCCGAAATCCAGCACGCGGAAGCCGTTCTGGCTGCCCCACTCCAGCGTGTGCCACACGAGCAGGTCGCCCGCGCGATAGTCCGAGTATTCCCGGAGTGTGCCGGTGTACCAGTAGAGGATGACGTCTTTGTACAACAGCAGCGTCAGAACGCCAATGTCCACCCCGTCGACCCGAGCGACGAGCACTTTCATCATCTGCTGGGGATGTAGCGTTTGGAAGGCGGCCTGGAAAAACGAGCTTTCGGCCAGGGGCACTTGAATACGCTCGTATACCCGCTTCAACAGGGCATAGGCCGACGAGATTTGCTCGGGTGCGCTGACGTCCTCCACGATCACCTGGCGCTTGCGGGCGCGGCGGACGTTGCGCCGGGCGTTGGAGCGAATCTCTTTCCAGATCTGGTCGGGAGGGCGCGTCAGGTCTACGATAAAGTTCAGGTGCTCTTCGTAGGCAAACCCGCACGCCTGGAGCACCGGCTGCCAGCGGGTCAGGTCGTAGGGGTTGCGCAGCTCGGTGAACAGCATGCGGCTGCCGATCTCCTCGGTATAGGCCCGAAGCAGCAATCTCAGCGCGTCCTCTCCTGCGGGATCGGGCGTACACAACACGCTGCCATAGGCCACGGCGCGGGTGGTGAAACGGCGCAGCGGCCCGCCCATCAGCGTGATCTGGACCGGCAGGAAGAGGGCCTGGGGAGCGCCGTGACGGTCCACAGCCGCCCACAGCGTCGGCGCGTGTCCTCCCGCCTGGGCGAACACGTGGAACATCTCGGGGGTGTGAAAGATCTGCCCGTGGGGGTGGCGGTCTACAAACTCGTGCCACGTATTTTCGTCCAACTTGCGAACAATATGCATAACTCGTAACTCGACTTCCGTCGCTTACTGACCCCCGATCCGCTCTACCAAAGCGACATACTCAGCGCTCAAATTCATCCAATTGTAACGCTGGTTAAACAGTTCGGCATTCCGCGCCAGTTGAGCCAAACGCTCAGGATCAGCATACAGCATCTGGATGCAGCGGGCCAGGTCGTCGGGATCATCGGGTGTAAAAAACTGGATCATCGTCTCGTCGAAATATGCGGTGATGGCCGATGTGCGGGCTGCGATAACCGGTATACCCAACGCCACATATTCCATCAACTTGGTAGGTAGAATTCCATCGGTGAAAACATCCTGCCGATAAGGCACAATGCCGACATCAGCTTGACTGATAAACTCGGGCAACTTGCTCGTGGGCACAAAGCGAGCACTGAAGCTAACGTGATTCCCCAGATCGAGTTCGTTAACCAACTCCAATAAGAGCTGGCGGTAATCTCCTCCCCCGTGTATGGTCAGATGAATCTGCGGGATCTCGCGCCGCACCCGATCCACCGCTTGAATGACCAAATCCAATCCATATCGCTGAGTCAAGTTGCCGTGATAGATCAAATGGAAACGATCATCACCTCGGACGACTCGCTCCCCATCTTTGGCAGCAGGTTGAAAAACGCGGTCGTCGGCCACATTCATCACGACAGAGACCTTTTCGGGCGGTAGACCGCGTTTGATCAGCGTCTGTTGCCACAGTTCGGTGACGGTGATCACGTGATCAGCGAATCGACAGGACAGGCTTTCCTGCCACGCCACCAATCGCACCGCCCAACTTGCTATGTCGCTATCAAAGCGGGCGGCATAGAATTCGGGCATCAGATCGTGAAGGTCGAGGATCAACGAGGCGCCCATTAGCTTGGGCGCCAAAGCAGCAAAGATCAAAAAGTCGGGCAGATTGTGCACCTGGACGACGCTGTATCGTCGCTGCCAGTGCAACACAGTCAGCCTGACGAATGCCAGGGCAAAGAATACCAGGTACTCGAACAATTGGAGTACAACGCTCCGTTTCTTGTGGCGCTGCACTGGCAGGCGGTAGATGGCTATCCCGCCATCTGATTCCATCGCCGGCTCGCCCTGGTTGCGCAGGCAGATCACGTCCACCTCGAATCCGCGGGCGACCAGCGCCCGCGCCTGCCGCTCTACACGAGTCTCGCTGGCAGGATAATAGGCATGGACGACCATGCAGTGTCGCCTGGGACTATGATGAGGCTGATTCTCGCCAGTCATCTGGCTGCCTTTACCAACAGATGCCTTCGTACTGGGCCTCTAACAAGGCTGTTGATTCCACAATTCTCACCAAGTCAATCACCACCTGATCCTGACGTGCGTGTTGAATCGCCTGGCGAAATTCGGGAGCTTTATTGCCAATGACAATCACATCACTGGCAGTCAAGACATCTTCTATCGTATCACACATCAAGGTAGCAATGTGAGGGATTTGGCGTTCGATATATATCTTGTTAGCGCCATACAAGCGGGCCAGAGAGACATTTCGATCATAGACCCGAACCTCGTATCCCTTGCCTATGAGGGTCTCGATCAATTCTACCAATGGGCTTTCTCGCAAATCGTCGGTGCCAGCCTTGAAGCTGAAACCCAAGATGCCAACTTTTTTGCAGCCCGTTTGTCTGATCATATCAAAACCCCTCTTGATTTGCAACTCGTTGCTCGGCAGCACGGATTCCAGGACAGGCAGATTGAGATCCAAGCGATGAGCATGGTAGAGCAGCGCGCGCAAGTCCTTGGGCAGACAAGAGCCTCCGAAAGCAAAGCCGGGCTTGAGATAGTACGGAGAAAGGTTCAGTTTGTCGTCCAGACAAAATATATCCATGACCTGGTGGCTATCAATGCCTTGCTGTTTGCACACGTTACCGATCTCGTTGGCAAAAGTGACCTTGAGAGCGTGGAAGGTATTGTTGGCATATTTGACCATCTCGGCAACTCCCAATGGCGCGATTCGCAGGGGAGCGTCAATGCACTCGTACATTTTGGCAGCAATCTCGGCCCCTCGACTGTCGTACTGTCCGATCAAGGTAAACGGAGGGTGGTAAAAATCGTGGACAGCGGTACCCTCGCGCAGGAACTCGGGGTTGAAGGAGACGCCGAAATCACGCCCAGCCTTCCCACTCGAAGATGCCTCTAGTGTGGGAATGACAAGTTCTTCCGTGCTGCCAGGCAGCATCGTGCTGCGCATCACAACGACGTGATACTCACCTTTGGTGGACAGCGCCCTGCCTATGTCCTGGCACACCCGCTCCACGTACTTTAGGTTTAGGCTGCCGTTATCATCGCTAGGTGTACCCACACAGACGAGCGAAAGGTCAGATTTAGCAATAGCCTGCGCAGACTGAGTCATAGCTGTGATCCGACCGGCCTCAACCCCCTCTGTAATCAAGGCGTCCAACTCGGCCTCAATGACCGGGCTCTGACCAGCGTTGATCATGTCCACCTTCACCGGGTTGACGTCAACGCCGATCACCTCGTGGCCCAGGGCGGATAAACAACCTGCCGACACACATCCTACGTAACCTAATCCAAATACGCTAATTTTCATCCAGAAAAATCTCCTCTCTTGATCATCAACAGCATGTGCTACTGTTTACTGTTATGGATATAAAGCCAGGGCATTGACAAGTTCGTTGGTGATCTTGCCCTCATCAAAGATTGAGAATCCCGCGAGTCCTCCTAACCGACATATCTCTAGCTGAGCAATCAGTTGTCCTGGCGTCTTGGGGATTCCTCCATCTGCTACATCGATAACCACCGACAGGCCGGGTACAACAGCCTCAAAACGTGACAAATTGCGCCACTCCCGAACCAGTTCTTCCAGTTTGTCATTATCGGAAGGAGATAAATATGCCATAGGCATCACGTAATCAATATATCCCCCTGCCAGCCAGGCATCCCAGTGTTGCAGATGGCTGCTCCCCAGTTTCGTGCTGATCACGGCCGCAGTAAGTTGTACATTGGGGGCCACAGCTTGCAACCGCTGATAGACGCTCTGCACCGTGTTGGGCACTTCATCAGGGCCGAAAAAGTCACGGCAATCCAAAGCGCTGGTCGGGCCAAGAAAGCGGACGACGTCCAGATGCACACCATCCACATCGTACTTTTGCACTATCTCTAGCACAACGTCTCCGACAAACTGCTTGACCTCCGGTAGAGAGAAATTGAGCCAGTGAATGTCATTCGGAATGCCGTCTATCGCCGCAATATCCCAATCAGGATGACTGTTCCTAAAAGGGATATAGTCCATAACCCTTCCAGGTTGCCACCAAGCCTGAACCTGGAGCTCCCTGGCATGCGCCTGCTCAATAACATAGGCCAATGGGTCGTAACTACCAGGGTAATAGGTATCCAAAATATCACTATGGTAGATCACCTTGCCATACCCGACCCAGAGGAGAACCGTGTTGAATCCACCCTGAACCACACGGTCGAGCATCTGATCTGCTTCAGCGCGTGAGCTAACCGCGCGCCCCTGCACCCAGATCGCTCGGGTGGCTCGAGTCTCCCGCACAGCCATTACGATGGGAAGATAGAGCACTTGATTTAATTCCAAGGCGCCGCTTTGCACGCCAGATGCATGCAAGTCACAGGATGGGCCGATACCATTCTCTTTGAGGGCGTGGCGACCACCTGCCAATGTGCCTGGTAACTCGTCACCAATTCCAGTCCGATGAACTGCACTCTCATAACTTGCATAACTTTTTCCCTGAAACCCGAACCACTTCCTTTGAAAAGCATATCCGCCCAGACTTGCGAAAATCAACAGGATGATAGTAAGGTACCACAAAAGACACGGCTTTCTTCGATTCAAGCCTTTGACCTCCATATCTTTCACCTCCTTCGCTTCTTGGCCCAATGCACATCGGCTATAGATCGGAAGTAAATTGATTGAACTGTCAACCTTGTGTATCGTTGTTCGCCAAACTATCAATCGCTCGACAATTGAGGGATCAAGTGCCTATCCGACCTTTTTCTCCAAAATTGTAATCCATGCGCCAAGACTCCTAACATAGGCAACGGATCAGATGCAGAGCATACTGCGTAACACTGACCAGAATGACGAAGGGAGAAAAATTCCTTTACGTGCTCCCACGATTTTGTTGTTTTCAAGATCCACACGATATCCAGAGGCCAAAGCCAACGATAGCGAGTCCCAATCCTGTATTCCATAACCGGTTCGATATCCCCCTCGATAATGAGTCGGTGCAGCAAATACGGAAAATCGATACCAGCGTGAACAGCCAGCGCCAAGGACATCCAAAAACGAGGGTTTATTTCGAGCATCTTGAATTGTTTGTCATCGGGATCAATGACAAACTCCACATTGGCAACACCTCTCCAGCCCAGCTTTTGAAGAAACTCGGCTCCACACTCGACGACATCAGGGTGGGAAACGCTGACAGCAAAAGTTGCCGATCCGCCCACCTGCCGGCACTCTTGATAAACAAAAGCCGCCCGTAATTGTGACTTGGCATTAAAGAGAAACGTGGTGCTCAGATGTTCCCGTTCGTCACTGACATATTCCTGGATAAGGGGTTCGCCGTATACTGCTTTGACCCTTGCGTATCCTTGAGCCAAAGTCGTGGCATCGCGGGCAAACACGATACCTCGCCCTCCAGAGCTAATTCTGGGCTTGACCAAGGCCGGGAAACAGATATCGCCAGCGATACTCTCCAGGCTTTGTTTTTCTGGAAAAAAGGTCCGAGGAATAGGCACATTGTGTCTCAAGGCGGCCTTGGCTGTTTTGCCTTTGTCGCGTCCGACTAGTAGCGTCTCGTAATCAGGCAGGCAGAAGCCAACGTGTTTTTCGAATTGTTCCCTGTGCTTAGCCAGGAGTAATGCCGCGTTGTCACGGATAGGCATGATCGTCTGATATGTCCCACGAGCCAGCTCACGACTCAGATCCTCCAGAAATTGATCCGGATAATCGTCAGGGTCCGCGTATATCACGGTTCTCTGGACATAGCGGGAAAGAAACGTATAGTTATATCTAAAAGACTCGCCGCAGGTCACCGATAACCCCCGGGCCCCAAGCGATCTGGATGCAGCGAGTGCTGCAATGGACCGACCATCGGTCACAAAGACTTGTGTCACTGCTTTTCACTCACCCTACGTGATCTGGGCGTGTTTCTTTTCAGTTGGATAAGAGGACAACACTCCCGCAGGTCACCACTTTCGACGCTAAATGTCCGGTTCGGCAGGATAAATCGTTGCACAAAACGACTTTTCCCAACCTGCACGAGAATTCTCCCACCCATTTGAAACGCACCCCCATGATTTTGATGCTTCTCTATATTTTATGCAGCGTATTATACTTCTTTTGCCTTGGTTCGCCTAGCATGATGAATGCTAGCCATGACGCCCTCCGGATCACTTGCCCGATTCCCATAGCAATAAACAGGGCCAACATGGCAATAACTCCCGGTAGGATGTAAATCAAAGGCCCCTCAGGATGCAGCATGGTCACCGCCAGCATCAGCACATGTCCCACAATTACGTGCAGCAGGTAAATATCATAAGAAAAACGACCAATCCGGGCAATATAGACTTGCACCCTCCCCGGATTTCGAAACAAATAGTCACAGAACCAAAGTACACAAAACCCGGCTGCGAGATATCCTGTCCATTGTACACCTGAAGATAAAATCGGTCCGGCAAAAGTACCCGTCCAAGAAATGAAGCGATGAGCTGAAAACGCGACAAGGAATATCATTGCTCCCAACAGCACCATCAAAATTCCAGGGCGCCTGTTACTAAACCCACGGTGCCCGTACAAATACCCCACCAGAAATATGGGCAAATACCAAACGGTACGGTCCAACTCGAAATAGGGCCAGCGCCCCTGATACGTGGGCCAAGGAATTGGAGAAATGGCCAGTATGATAAGCCCACATAGCAAGGGTACACAGGCTCTGCCATCCAACAATGGCTTCATTAGAGGCCATACCAGAAAAATCGTCATGAGAGATACAAGGAACCAACCATGTGGCATGCCACCGGCATGCGGTGCTACAAGTGTGCCAACTAGAGCAGCCGGTACCTCGGCTAAATCTCGACCGGGTGTAAATGCCTTGATGAGCAATTGCACTATTGAGATAGAAAAGTAAGGTGCCATCAGCCTGAAAAACTTGCGCCTTTCGAACCGCCAGTACTGCCGGATATCACCACCGACTTGGCGACCTGTCCCCACAAGTATACCAGAAATCGCCATGAAAATGGGAATATGAAAGTACTTTAGCAGATAAATGATGAATACGTCCTGATAGTTTCCATCAAATGATATGAGCCCATATCTGCGCGAGTTCTCCACCATGTGTTCAAGTACGACGAGGAAAACGGCAATGGCACGCGCAGCATCCATGTACATGACTCGTTGATTATGTTGAGACATCGCTTTCAACCTCGTTGGAGGCACAATTTGCCATTGACTGATTTTCTCTTGGCAGTCTAGTGGAGTCTCACGACTATGACCAATCACCTTGTAGTATGTATTCCCGCATCGTCACAAAGTGAACATCTGGAAACGTCGCCATATAGGAGAACAATGCCCGATTCATCTGTAAGCGAGATTCTGGGTCGGACTCGTTCCAATGTTTTCGTATCATCAAGCCATGGGTACGCAGACTTTTGAGAGACAAGTCTGACCATCTAAAGACGGGCCACGACTGGGGACCAAACTCTTCCGGATGAGCCAAGTAAACGATGGGCTTGCCTCTGCGACGGGCCTCAATGTATAATATCCGAAACAACGCTTTTGCCACCCGCAACCCTAGAATGTACATGGTAGTGGAGATAAAAGGGAGCATCAAAGCAGATATTGGTATCTCCAAAATACCGAGATCCCCTGGTCTAAAGGCACTGTTCCTATTGGGATGATAAGGCAAGCGCGGCGCTGTCAACCAGCCCACGTTGATTGGATTTGAACTCAGCAGATCCAGACGTTGGGAACACACCGAAGAATCGGCCAGATAGCCACACTCGGCAAGCAACTCCAAAGTGACAGACGACACCTTAACCCGTGGCGATCGGAAGACCTGAATGGGCACAGCCGCCACCTCTTCCAACAGGCGAGTGGCCTGTTCGATATGAGCCCGTTGTTCTTCTCTGGTCATCCGAATGTACTCTTCATCGTCACCATGAATCAAGCCATGACAACCGATGGTATGTCCCGCTTGTTTCATCTCGGCGATTTGACTCGGGTATAATATGGCTTCCTGCGCAACGAAGAAAAACGTCGCCGCAATTCCCGACTCCCGACACAAATTGAGGGCAGCTTGAAGGGATTCCCTCTTTTGCGCTACAGTAAAGCAAGCATTCGGGTCAATATCCCAGGTAATCAGTATCGGCACTTGGGTCATTTTCATTTGCCATTCCAGAACCTGTTTTTCAGCATAAACTCTATCATTGAGCCAACCCAGCGACTAGATTCACATACTCGGCTCGATAGCTCTCCCAATTGTGGTAAAGGTTAAATTTTTGAATACCATGGGCCAATTGATCCAGGCGGGACCGATTGTGGTACAGAAAACTGATGCACCGAGCTAAATCTTGCACATCCTCCGCCGCAAAGAACTCGACCATCGTCTCATCAAAGTATGCCGAGATGCCCGGCGTGCGCGCGACGATGGTGGGCATACCTAGCGCAGCATACTCCATCAATTTAGTAGGCAGGATGCCATCGGTGAATATGTCGCGTCGATAGGGCACCACACCTACGTCAGCACCGGCAATGAACTCTGGCAAATCCACGGTCTGAATGTAAACAGTGCTAAAATACACCTGTTCATCCAACTCTAGTTTCTGCGCCAAAAGTTGCAGTTCGTTCAGAAAATCTCCTGTCCCATGAATCGTCAAGTAAATGTTGGGCAGGTCCTGTTTTAGTTGAGCGACAGCCTTCAGGATTAAATCTAGACCATATCGGTAGGCGATGTTGCCATGATAGATCAGGCGAAAGCGATCAGTCCGGGTAGACTGGGCATCAGATTTAGGGCCTGAAAATTTTCTGCTGTCGGCCACATTCATCACAACACTGCATTTTTGGGGCGAGAGGCCTCGCTGAATCAACATCCGACGCCAAGGTTCGGTGACGGTAATGATATGATCAGCAAAGCGACAAGCAATTTGCTCTTGCCAACAAACCAAACGGACAGATCTGCTGTCCATCTCCTTCTTAAAACGGGAGGCATAGAATTCGGGCATCAGATCGTGCAGGTCAAGAATCAATTTGACCCCTGTGAGGCGAAGGAGTAACGTGGAAAAGACGAGAAAGTCAGGAGGATTATGTACCTGAACAGTGTCGTAACGACGCCCAAGATGCAAGATAGTCAGCTGCCAAGCAGCTAAACAAAAAAACGCCAGATATTCCACAAGCTGCACGACAATACCTCGGTCTTTGTGCCTACGCAGAGGCACCCGAAAAATATTGACACCATAGACAGAATCACGGGCCGGTTCCCCGGGATGGCGCAGGCAAATGACGTCCACCTCGTACCCCGCATCTATCAGGGCTTCTGCTTCTCGCTGCACCCGAGGCTCCCACATAGGGTAGCGGGCGTGGACCACCATGCAATGTCTCCTGGGTTTAGCACCCGGCGTATCAATCATCAGACGATTCCCTCACACAGACGTAAAACATAATCCCACAACGTCAGCGCATCAATATCACCGGTCACGCTCAAGGCGCTGCGGGCGCCATAGGGCCACCGCCCCAGACGTATCAACGGCTCGTTACTATTTTCGATCTCCATCAACACCGCCAGTTCGTTCTCGGGAGCGAAGTTGGGCCGGTCGAGATAGATGGAGAAGCGACCGTCATCCTCCTCCACTTGGATGATGTAGCCTTGCTGACGCAAAAAGTCGCCCAACGTCAAGGGAGAAGCGGTAGAAACGCCAATAAAAGGTCGGCGATCAGATCGAACCGTGACTGCCATGGTAGCAGCGCGCCGATACCCGCCGTCCCAGAGCTGGGTTGGCTCATCAACCTGGACACCGCGCGTCAGGATCGTCACGCCCGACGGGCCGGCGACCGACAAGCGCCACGTGGCGGCATCCGCTTGCCTTACATCCACCTGCGCCTCCACACGGGCACGCCACCAGGCACCAATTTCATCCAGGCGGGCGATCCACACCGAGGGAGTAAGCGCGCGCGCTTCCGTCAGCACAGATGACAATCCATCTAGACACAGAGACATTCGTTCGGGATGTAGTTGCAGGGTGAACAACTCTCCCCGCTGATACGTCTCGGCTAGTATGCGCTGCCAGGTCTGCTCCACCAGGTCTCCCGTTGTCCCATCCAACCGATCAATGAGGATCTCATCGTCCGGCAGCGAAACCGGTATCTCGACCAAGTTTCCACACAACCTCGGCAGCGAAGGACGCTCACTGGCGGACCAAGGAGCGTAGAATCCCAAGGCCCGTTCATAGCTAGAACAGGTTGACGATATGAAAGCATCGACATCCACCACATCCCACATTACCGGTTGGTTGCACACGTAAGAGAATCCGGAATTCTCGATAGCCATGTTGAGATGAACGTCTTGGCGCAAATACGGGGAGCGAAAGCCGGTGACCGCAATATTGGCCGCGGCAAAGATTTTTCGTGCGCGGTTCAGGTGCTCCAGTTGTTCTTCCAGAGAGAGTTGTGAATAGTCTATATGGGTATACCCATGCACGACGAACTCGATGTTCTGATCAATATATTTGGCAATCGTGCCAACATTACGCTCGAGAACAACGGCTGTCAGAGCAATGCTGGCCGCGCAATCGAACCGCTGTAGTGTCTGCACAAGTAACTGCAACGCCTGATCCATTTTATTGGGTGTGAGGCCATAGCGATTGACCAGGCTGCGCCCTCGCTTCAGAAATGCAGGTAATCCTTTGGCTTTGGTGGCAAGTGTGATGGAATGTATCTTCATCTCTGGCTCTCAATCGTTTCCACAATCTGCAAGATTCGCCCTCTGACACACTGATAACGCTTTTTAACGGCGGGTCAGCCACCGGTAGTGAATATCACCAAACAGCGTCGCCAGACGACGCGCATTTTTTTCGACATCGAACTCGGCCTTTACGAGGTTACGGACGTTTCGTCCCAGATTAACACCCAGTTCCGCGTCAGCGGTCACGGTGACGATCGCGTCGGCCAGGGCTGCTGGATCACCGGGAGGGACCAACCAGCCGGTCTGACCGTGGTGTATCAATTCAGGGATACCCGAGACCCGGGTCGAAATGATCGGCATACCCATTGCCGCCGCCTCCATTAACACGACCGGAATGCCATCTCTATCCTCATCCGGTGCGATGGTGGAAGCCAACACGAACAGATCATGCTGACGATAAGCCGCAACAATCTCGGGATGGGGCTTGTACTTGAGAATCTGGACCCGATCCTGCAAATCATACTCTTGGATATACCTTCTCAAGACGGCCTCATTTTCGCCGCTGCCAATGATATTGCAGATGAAATCAACTCCCTGCTGTTGAAGCAAGTGACAAGCCGCGATAAGATGGATGTGTCCTTTCTTGGGCAACAGACTTCCTACCGAAAGGATACGAAGCGAGTCGGTCTCAGAACGTTCCTCTTCCCTCATCTGCCCCTGAACCGGAAGCTTGGTCAAATCAACACCACAGTGAACGACCGACACAGTCTGGGGCGCACAAATCCTGGTGGCAATCAGATGCTGTCGGTTGTACTCTGAAATAGCGATGACGTGTTCGGCTTGATCGGTCACCAGGCGGAGCAGCTCGTTCTTCAGGCGGCAAAAGATATCAAAGGCGTGCACGGTGACGGTGAACGGCAGGTCAAGTAAACGCGCGCAGATCCCGGCTGCCGCTCCAGATAATGAGGCAAAGTGCGTATGCAGCAGGTGGACCTCACTGTCTCGAAGATGATGAGCCACGGCTACAGCTTTGAGAAAAATGACCAGCCGCTTAGCTAGTAGAATTGGTGGCTGCCGAGGGTAAGGCTGGCGCAACAATGTCACCAGCAGATTGAGATAAAGCCGCGGCGATTTGAGCAGGAAATGAAGCTGTGCTTTCCACAAACTTGGGGTCAACAAGCCCGGTGCGTACCAGGTATAGGGCAATAATTGCTCCGAGAGGGGCTGCACCGGTCCAGGACCCGGTTGAAGCACGGAAATAATATGCACATTGACGCCCTGCGATCGAACAGCCCGGATCTCTTCAGCGACAAAAGTTTCTGTCAGATACGGAAAGTGCAAAAGAATATATGCAACATTCAACGATGGCATGCTTAGTCCTATGGTAATAGCACAAGGGATAAAAATGCGACGCCTGCTCTGCTGTCAGCGCGGATTTGGCCCCAATTTGGCCCGATAGAGCAAATGGCACAAAATCATCGCCAGGTAGCGGGGATAGGAGCGCATGTCTCGCAATAAGACATAATTGCCCCTGGAGAAGTCGAATCCCCCATCGGTTCTCTGGCGGGTGAGCAAGTAGCGATAGGCCCGTTCACTGAGCGAAAGGTAATTCCCCAGTTCTAGATCATACGCCTGGCGCAGGGCAGCGGCCAGAGCAGCAGTCCAATAGTTTACCTCCGGCATCTCTTTGAAGCAATTGTAGCGACTGCTGCCTCGTTCCGTCACGCCAGTTGATAGATAGGATGCCATTTTGACCAGTACGCGATGAACCGTTTCATCGCCGGTCAGTTCATAATAAGAGGCCAGGTCCATAAACTGAAACGCATTGTACTGATAACACATAAAGTGAGTACGTTCACCCAAACTATACGGCAGTTCGCCGCTATCGAGTTGGCTGCACTCGACAAAGCGCACCATGCGGTCTGTGTATTCGAGGTACTGGTCATCCCCCGTGACGTGATACAACTCGGCCGTGAGCCAGATCAACATTGTGGTTACATTGGGTACCAGATTGCTCGAGTGAGTGTAATAGTTGGCAGCCAAGCCATCAGCAACCTCTTGAAAACCGATGGCGTCAACTTGGAAACGGTACCACTTGAGCGCCGAGTCCAAATAGGCCTGCTCTCCCATCTCTTTGTACACCTCTAGCAGACCCAAACTGGCCCATACCCCCTCGACCGTAGAGATAAATCCACGCCGTCCACGGATCGGGGGATGCAGCCAGGCACCGTTAGATGGCTGGCACGCCACTATACCATCCGCACACTGACGGGCAACGTCCAGGTATCGCCCCTCCTGGGTCATCTCGAAGAGGATCAAGTTCCCCTGCATCCAGTAGGCCTGGCCCTGAAGGTAGACGTAGAGATCGTCACCGGGCAGCCACGGAAAGTAGCTGCGGACGAAACGGGTCATCCGCCAGTGTATTTTTCCGATGGGGTCTGGTCCGGCGATGGCTTTCCCATCCCAATGCTGACGGGCTATGTAATCGTACAACTGAACAGCGGACGTGGTGAAAATAGGCTCTATCCTCCCTGAACGCTTGGACTCACCAGTCATAACCCAGAGACCCCGCCAGGGGCTGCACGACACGTTTGATCTCGGCCAACTGCTCCTCGCTGAACCGGGCCTTGTACTTGAAATTCATACTCTTGAGCGTAAACGTACTTGCAAAACTGCGAAACCGGTCGTTCCATCGCAAACCGGCGAAATCCAAAAGGGCCGCCAGCACATCGTCGGGCCTCGCCATGAAATCCTCATAGCGCACTTCGATGTACCGATCCTTCCCAAGCACGGCCCGGTCCTCCAACACACGCTGCACATTTTTCATCCACAGTCTAGCGGCCAGGATCACCGGGTCCCTGCCCTGTCCCTCCCACTCCCTGGGAGTGATCTTGTCACAACACCAGATTTTGAGGTCAGGCCAGAAACCCACCTCGAGAAAAGAGTTGATCGTCGCTCGCGGGTCCCGAATGACGTGGATGAACAGAGCGTCATCGAAAATCCTGTTCAGGAACCGGATGCGCCGACTGTTCCTCGTATTCTTGTTGATGAACCTCGATTTGCCCTGGTAGCGAATGTATTGCCCGACTATTTTTCTGATGCACGCCTCGGCCTCGGGCGTCACGTCGGCCTCGGTCAAGGGAGGATCGCCCGGACTATCCAGGACGGGCTTGCAATAATCCCACACTGCATGCGCTTCGGCCGGAATGGGCAAGCCTCGAGGAGACCGGCGGCGCAAAGACTCTACCGTGTAAAGCCAAGAGAGCCACGCCACCTGCGGGTACCGAGGCCACCTCTGAGAGTGGTTGGAAAACCACGCCAGGTCGGGATGTCCACACAATATATTGTAGAGAATGGTCGTTCCCGACCGGCCGCTTCCGACGATAAAGATAGGGCGATCTATTTGTAGATCAACGTGCATAGCTGTCCAGCCTTTCCGCTCTGGAATCGTCTCCACCTTGGGCAAAACACATCTCGTATACCTCCAATGTCCTTTGAGCAATCCGTTGCCACGATAACTCGGTCTCGGCAAACTTGCACGCTCGCTGGCCCATCTCACGCCGGCGCGCGGGATCTTTTAACAAAGCAAGAATAGCCCTTGCCAGACTGCGAGCATCGGATGGCGGCACCAGTAAACCCGTTTGACCATCTACCACCACGTCTGGAAGACCTCCCACCCGTGTAGCAACCACCGGCTTGCCAAAGGCATAAGCGATGGGGATCACTCCGCTCTGTGAGGCCTCCACGTAAGGCAAAGCTACCACGCTGGCCTGCTGGAAAAAGCGAGCCACCTGTTCATCAGGAATGCGATAGTTGTGTACTTCAAAGTGATCCGGATTGACCATAGCCTGATAGTACCGGTCCAAGCGTTCCCCATATCCAGCGATGACGATTCGAGCATCCGGCACGGCCTGAGTGATCAACGGTTCTGCCTCGATGAGCACATCCAATCCCTTATATTCCCAGATTCGTCCAAAAAACAGCACCGTATTCGGTCTCTCGATCTGTTCATCATCCGCAAAGCCGCGATAAAAGTCGTACGAACCGATGGGAATGACGTGTACATTCTCCGGCCAGCAGCCATACTGAGACAACAACTGTTGGCGAGCGGCGCTGGCATGGACGATCACCTGATTCGCCCAACGCCACTGCCAGCGGTAAAACATGGGTGGAACGGCCCACAATCCCCGCTCTCCCCGGTGACGATGGACGTCGTGCACGGTAGCGACCAGGGGAAAGGGAGCGCGCACACCCAATCCCGGCGTCCCCCAGATATGCCAATATGTCACATGCACCAGATCGGGCTTCAGAGCTTGGAGGCGACAGCGCAGCCGCTGCACCATCGCCAGATTGGCCGCTTGACGCATCCGAGGCAGATGAAAAAACTGCACGTCCACACTGTTTCGATCTATCCCTTCCGTCAGGCCAGCCGCCTCGTGAGGCAGCATTAACGTGACCTGACACAACTGCCCCAAGGCGTCAGCGAGTTGAACTGGGTATGGGGTAGAGGCCCGAAACTCGATCAGAGCAATGTGCATAGCCTCCTCATTTCCGCGGCCCTCAACCTGTTTCCCCAGACAGTCCAGAATCCGCACCAGCCCTCCGACGCTCAAAATCAGGCTCTTGCGGAAAACGTCGGCGCAGCGCCTGTCTGACTTTCATCCCGTAATACCAGAGCGGGTAGGGGCTGATCGCTGGCGACTGCATCTCGGCGGCGCTGAATCTCTCGCTGGATGATACCTCCGCTTGCTGCAGGGTTTCGAGGATGCGCTGCACCTGGACATCCTCAGCTACTCCTCAAAAGTGTGTCCTGGTGAGCTTGAAACTCGGGAGGAAAAACCCTAGCGGCCTTGATCTCCGAGTCCTGACGGGCTGTCTGTTGATAGACCGTATGACTGCCGAACAGGTAATGGTGTTCCTTTTCCCAAAACCTTTCCTTGCCCTCGAAATACGGCATACCTATAACCTGGCAGATTTCGGTCAGCTTGCACCGTGGTTGGCAGACCAAGTCACTGAAATATACGGATCGAAAAGGCAGCCTGTTTGAAAAAACTTGTAGAAATTGACAAATCCACGCCGCCAACTGTTCAGGCCCTCGCCTCTTTTCCAATGTGAGTAAGCCAGGTCTATCGGGTCCTTCCACAATACCAGATTCAAGACCTTGATACCACCAGCGATAGCCCAATCTTGCGAGTCGATCAACCAACCTAGTTCTTTTGATGAGTCAATAATGAAACCGACCTTTAACTCTTCAATCACACGCTTGTAGAATTGTCGCTCTGGCACAGTCCTGATTCTCTCCCAGACCGGGCACGGATTTCGACCACATCGGCAGTTTCCGATGAAATGGTGCCTTTTGTGGGGTCTGTACCATGCATGAACTTCACCGCAGGCAAAGGCATCGGGCGAGTTGCCCAGCATCAAGTGCAGCATTGTGGTTCCAGATCGACTTGCGCCGGATACTTTGATCAGAGTAGTCATAGGTCTATCACTTTACAGATAACACAAAGAGTATTCGCTTCATCCTCTTCGAATAACTTGTCCTGCTACTTGGTCATATATCTGAAGCAAATGTGAGCCAACGACCTGCCAATCGTACTTTGTCTCGACCAAGTGACGTCCATTGGCGACAATCCGTTGTCTCAGTTGATCGTCTTTCAGCAGTCGAACAGTCTGGGCAGCAAAGTCAACTGGCGTGTCTGCAATGAGGATATTCTCACCGTGATTGACATCCAACCCTTCGCATCCCAATGTAGTCGAGACTACTGGACGTCCCAAGGCCATAGACTCTGGGATCTTGAGACGGGTGCCGCCTCCTGCCCGTAAAGGGACTACAGAAGCAAGGGACTGTTGATAGTAAGGGATCACGCTTTCCACATAACCCGTCACCACCACATCCTCAGAAGCTAACGCCTGTATTGATCTCGTGGGATCTCTGCCTACGATCAGCAGTCGAGCATCGGGCACCTGCTGCTTGATCAGCGGAAGCACCTCGTTACAAAAGAATATCGCGCCATCCACGTTGGGTGTGTAGCTCATCTTGCCCACCAAGATGAGCGTGGGTGTCGTGGACTGCTCGGGCAAAAAAGGATACTCTTCAATATCCACACCACCCGGCAAGGCCACCACGTCCAAATCTGGGGCATCCCGTTTCAAGATATCACGATCAAGTTCCGAAACCACGATACACTTGTCAAAGAGCCGCATATATTTGAGCGTTGCCCGTTTCAAGAACAACCAATTCAAGAAAAACTTGCGTTTGGAACGCCACCCTCGCGCAACGAACATCATACGCCGAAACTGCATATAGGCTACGTTGTGCATAAAGAGAATCGTGCCACTGCGATTGAGCGGGGAAATAGCCTTGACGTAAGGTCCCATGTAAGAATGATGAAATTGGATGATATCAAAGTGCTCGGCTTCGGTCAAGACACCAATCCTGTTCGCCATCTCCTCAAAATAGATGAACACATTACGTATAGGCTCTCCCTGCCATGTTCCTTTCAGCAACCGCAGCACGTGTTCTCGTTTGGCGCGCTTGCGCTTGGCTATCAATTCTACACGCGAGCAAAGGGTTTTCAAAAAGACCGCGCCATCTTCCTCTTCGCTGAAGGGGGTGTACAGAGAAAGCAACGATACCTCGTGTTGGCGGCTGACCTGCCGCAGCAAGTTAAACGTGCGCAAGTCAGAGCCGGTCGTGGGAGGATAAGGACTGTCACCGGTTACGATTAACACTTTCATAGTTTACTACCTCATCGCTCATCAACGACCTGTTCATACACCCACATCAATCGTTGGGCAACAGCCCGCCAATCATACGTCGTCTCGACCAGGCGGCGTCCGTTGACAGCGATACGCTGTCTCAACGCCTCGTCCTGCAGCAGCCGAACAGTCTGAGTCGCAAAGTCGGCCGGGGCATCCGCGATGAGAATGTTCTCGCCGTGGGTGACGCTCAACCCCTCGCACCCCACCGTCGTCGAAACCACCGGGCATCCCAGAGCCATGGCCTCGGGAATCTTTAGGCGGGTACCGCCTCCCGCCCGCAGCGGTACCACGGAAACGAGGGACTGTTGATAATACGGGATCACGCTTTCCACGTAGCCCGTCACCACCACATCCTCAGAAGCCAACGCCTGCACTGAGCCTCTGGGGTCCTTTCCCACAATCAACAGCTTGACATCGGGCACTTGGTGCTTGATCAGTGGAAAGATCTCCTCGCAAAAGAAAATCACCGCATCCACATTAGGCGGATAGTGCATATTGCCCACGTAAAGGAGCGAGGGAGTCTGGGATTGCTCGGCCAGAAACGGATAGTCCTCAATATCCACACCGCCCGGAAGGGCCACTACATTCAGGTCTGGAACATCCTGCTTCAAAAAATCACGATCAATCTCGGAAACTGCGATGCACGTATCGAATAGCCGGGCATATTTCAGCGTCGCCCGCTTTGCCAACAGCCAATTCAGAAACAACTTTTGTTTGACGCGCCAATCCCGCTCCACCAACATCATGCGCTGAAACTGCACATGGGCCACGTTATGTAAAAACCATATCTTACAGCAGTGATTGGTCGGAGAGATAGCTTTGACGTACGGCGCCATGTGTGTATGGTGGATTTGAACGACGTCAAAGTGCTCGTCTTCAGTCAACTCCCTGATCCGCTCCGCCATCCCCTCAAAATAGTCCAGGACATTCCGTCTGGATTCCCCACGCAAGGTTCCCCATAACAACCGCCGCCAGTTCTCCAGCCTGGATCGGGGCCGCCGGGAAATTACTTCAACCTGGGCGCAGAGGGTTTCCAGATGGGCCACACCTTGATCCTCGCTCCTCCAAGGATTGAACAGAGAAAGCAGGTGTACCTCGTGTCGCTGACTGATGTGCTTTAACAGGTTAAAGACCCGTAGGCCAGCCCCCGTAGTCGGCGGATAGGGGACAAAGTTGGTTATGATTAGAATCTTCATGCTGTTGACCGATCTCGCCATTGATACTGCCTTATTTCTCTAACTCGTACAAGTACACGTCAATCCTAGGCGAATGTCTTTCATCCAGAACAGTATAGGTGGCACGAGGTACGCCTTGACCAAGTGTTCAGGATCCTCATACTGAGTATGAGACAAAACCAACCACAGCCTTTTGTGTCCCCCAGTGGCATTCGCGATCATCGCTGGTACATTTTGGGGGTACTTGTTAACATCTCTCAGATCAGAGTAAGTGGAGATTCGTCCCTCTGCGTAATAACTGAACGGGATATGAATGAAATGCGCATTCAGAACTACTACATCATCCGGTTGTAAACGAGTCACGATGTAATCCACTGTGCCCCGCCAATCCTCCTGCGGCCCTCGCTGGTAGATGTTTATAGTGATGGGAAATAATAGCAATAAAATCAACACAGCGACTATTGCCAAATAAGCTTTAGTCCCTATGCGTATGCTCTCCATTCCACGGGCCACTATCATATAGTAAGCAGGGATTCCAAATAACCCCATTCTTGCTGCGAATGGCGGCTTGCGCCAGGAGAATAACAATACTGCCAAAGCGGCAAAGTACAACAGGCAGAGAATAGTTTCTGGGGATATTTGCCACCGTATACGACCTCTTGTTACATCTTTGATCCCGGGTACAATCAGACCGCAAAGAAAAAAGGTGGCAAATCCAGGGAGTACTATGGCCTTCACCCATCCCGGCACTGAACCGGAGTGGAAACCTATACTGAGCATCGTATACAACGTCCTTGAGAATTCAAGAAGAGACAATGGCTGGTTCGCTGCCATCCCGTCGCCGCTTGTTATCTGCAGCCAAGCGACAGGCATCCACGGCACAAACAGAAGCAGAACACCCACTTGCATTGCTATCCATTTCAATAGGCGCTTTTTATCCTTTTGTCGACAGGCAAAGGTCAGCGCAACTACGTTCAGGAAAGCCATAGCAATACTGATCACATAACCTATGCGCCAATTCCAAGCCTTGGCCCGCAAAAAGTGTACCACACAGTATGCTGAAACGAGCACCAGGAGCGTGTTCAGGGTGTACATGGGCTTCTCGCGAGTAATACACGTGAAGTGGTGAAGTAGCCAAAAGTAATGTGCTCAAGAACCCAACTTTTTCATTGAACAAGTCTTTTGCCAACCGATACAAGACGGGAAATGAGACAATTCCTATTGAAACTGCCAGAAATCGCAAGATGAACTCGCATCTTCCAATAGCCATTCCCCAACGCTGAAGGACAAAATAAAATGGAGGATGACTGGGCTGATGTATCTTCCACTCCTGGGCTATGGATTGGAGTATCTGCCACTTGACTTCACCCTGACTGGTGAGCAATCTCTCAGTTAAAGAAGGGATCAGCACTTGAGCATCGAACACACTTGCCGCTTCATCAAGCCACAGACTCTTTTCACCCAGGTTATGGATCCGCAGACAGGTGCCCAGGAGAATAATCAACAGCAAAGGCACATACTTTCTCAACTCGGCATCATTACACAAGGCTAACATAACCTACATTCTCCCCGCTTGTTATTTCCGACCTCGCTACACATCCCACTTTCCTTGCCCAAGAGTTCATTGTATATCCGCAATAATCGCTGGGCAATAGCCTGCCAATCATACGTGGTCTCGACAAGTTGACGTCCATGGGTAACAAGCTTGCGTCTAAGAGCCTCGTCCTCTAAGAGTCGAACGGTCTGAGCAGCAAACTCGGCCGGCGAGTCTGCGATCAGAATATTCTCCCCATGGGTGACCTCCAGGCCCTCACATCCCAATGTGGTCGAGACCACCGACCGTCCCAGCGCCATGGACTCGAGAATTTTGAGGCGGGTACCCCCTCCCGCGCGCAAGGGGATAACCGATACACAGGCCTGCTCATAATAAGGGATCACGCTTTCCACGTACCCCGTCACCGTCACGTCTTCAGAGGCCAACGCTTGCACTGGTTCCACAGGATCTCGCCCTACAATCAACAGCTTGACATCAGGTATCTGCTGCTTGATGATCGGCAAGATTTCGCTGCAAAAAAAGAGCACAGCATCTACATTGGGAGGGTAATGCATTTTGCCTACAAAGAGAAGCGTGGGTGTCGCAACCTCAGCTGCTAATAAAGCATAGGACTCGGTATCCACACCGTTCGGGACGACAGCGATGTCTAAATCCGGGGCATCCCGCTGCAAGATGTCACGGTCTAGACCTGAGACCACAACACACTTGTCGAAACAACGGGCGTACTTGAGCGTCGCGCGTTTCAGGAACAGCCAGTCTTTGAACGTGTTCCACCGGACGCGCCAGTTGCGCTCAACCGACAGAATGCGCTGGTGCTGCACGTAGGGCACGTCGTGCAAGGTCAGCACGGTCCGGCAACCGCTGTTCGCGGGGACAGCCCGGACGTAAGGTGCCATACAAGAGCGTCGAATATCCACAATATCAAACCTATCCTCTTCGATTCGAGTGCGAATTCTGTCCACCATTGCCTGGGAATAGAGCGACAAATTCTTCCGTGGCTCCCCTTTCAGGAGCGCCCGTGGCAACCACATCCAACGCTCAAGTCTTGGAAGTTGCCGTCGGGGCACAAGATCGACCCAGCTGCAGAGCGTCCTCAAATAGTCTGCGCCGTCGTCCTCTCCGATCGAGGATCTGAACAACGAGATCAAGGCCACATCATGGCACCGGCTCAAGTGCTTTAATAGATTAAATTCCCGCAGCGAGGAACCATCCACGGGTGGATAAGGAAGAAACTGATCTACTGCTAGAATTTTCACAAGTTCACCAGCAGGAAAGCGCTTAGTAAGGGATTGCGCAAGTTCGTTCTGGGTAGTTTTAATGGAAAATGGCCTAAAACCGGCCTTTTCGGGCAGAATCACCTGTCAAGACTCGGAAGATATTCACGAAAAGTTGTACTTATACCCTCCTGACTCTAGAGACCCTAACAGGGCAAACCCTCTACCTGAGTGAACACGAGATTCGTGGAACCGACCGAGTTGCTGTCTATGCACTATTTGTCCATTGGTGTTCTATGAAAACGATGCCATGTTTCGCAATAAACGGCTTGCCGCTACTGTAGACGTCTCTTGGGTACATAATGAATGAGCCGATGTTTTCGATGACATCAAAGGGTTCGATGTGCGGAGATCTATGAACAGATGCATCTAGGGTGTATCTACCCTCCAATAACGGCAAGTGAGGAATGTACAGCATCACGCTTGACTCTCCTGGCTCAATCGTCGGCATAAAGCCGCTTTCGCGGCTATTGAAAGCAAATATCAATTGTCCTTGAGCGTCTTTGACCTGAACGCCTACATAAACTTGGGTGCGTTCGAGTGCTTCAACGGTTAAGGTAATGTGTACCGGATCTCCCATCATCAAGTCGGCTACAGGAGCATCTGATGGCCTATGACTAAGCTTGAATGCAACGAGGCGGACGATCCCACTCCCTACCCTGTCGGTCCGTTCCCGCAAAGAGTTGGTGTTTCTCTGCTCAATGCCTGCGAGATAATGACGAACCACGTCTGATGATTCTCCTATAAGAGATACCTTTCCTCTTTCCAGCAAAATGCCGGTATCGCACAGGCTTGAAACGGCCGCCATGTTGTGACTCACAAATAGCACCGTCCGCCCTTCCCGAGCTACAGCGCCCATTTTCCCCAAGCATCTCTTCTGGAATGCAGCATCCCCCACTGCCAACACCTCGTCCACCATCAGAATCTCTGGCTCTAGATGCGCGGCTACAGCAAAGGCCAGGCGCGTGCCCATACCGCTGGAGTAATGCTTGACTGGTGTATCAATGAATTTATCCATCTCAGCAAAGGCCACTATCTCATCGAACTTGCGGTCAATCTCCGTCTGTTTCATCCCCAAGATCGCGCCGTTCAGGTAGACGTTCTCTCTGCCAGTCAGTTCAGGATGGAAACCAGTACCCACTTCCAGCAAGGAGCCTACCCGCCCGCGAACTTGGGCATATCCTTGCGTTGGCTCGGTGATTCGGGAGAGAATTTTTAGGAGCGTTGTCTTCCCTGCCCCGTTACGGCCGATGATACCTACCACCTCACCGCGCGCCACTTCGAACGAGACATCCTTCAATGCCCAGATGATCTCGTTGGAGGCACTGGACGATTTCCCTTGGATGACTGCCGATAGACGACGAAAGGGGCCCTGCACCGCTTTCACCAGCGATTCTCGGATTGTCTGGTAATGCGCCGGTGAGCCTCCAATGCAGTACTGTTTGCTCAGGTTCTCGACACGGATGGCTATATCACACACAACTATCTACTCCAGTAAAACCTCTAGACCACAGTGCTCATCAAACGATATCCTACACCACATCGGCAAATGTCTTCTCCATTCGCCGGAAGTAGTATGCCCCGCTCACCAACAATCCTATCGCCACCAATGCTGAAACCAGGATAATGGGACCTGGCACCGTCTGGGTATCAAGCAGCGCCCAGCGGAACCCCTCAACTACACCAGCCATAGGATTGATGCCATAAAGAGTGCGCCACGGTTCGTCAAGAAGACTGCTGGGATAGGCGATGGGTGTGGCATACATCCAGGCCTGGATCAAAAAAGGTACCGCGTATTGCACATCACGGAACTGCACGTTCATCGCTGTGAGCCAGAGACCAACACCTAGTGCTGTCACGAGTGCTAGCAACAAGAGCAGGGGCAACCAGATCAAGTTGCTCGTAGGAACAATGCCAAAGTAGAGCATCATACCCAGGAGGACAACAAAGGCCAACGCAAAATCCACCGCACCCGAGATCACACTCGCTACAGGCACCACCAGACGCGGGAAATAAACTTTCCTGATCAGGTTAGCGCTTCTCACTAGACTGCCCGATGACTGATTCAATCCATTGGCGAAAAAAGTCCAGGGCACGAGTGCGGCGTAGCTAAAAATAGGATAAGGAACATCATCCGAGGGTACCTTGGCCAGTTTGCCAAAGAACAGACTGAATATCACCATAGTGAAAAAAGGCTGGATGATGGCCCAGGCCGCACCCAGAATCGTCTGTTTATACCGCACTTTTATATCTCGCCACATAAGAAAATAGAGCAACTCGCGATACTCCCACAAGTCGTGGAGGTTTAGCGAGATCCAACCTCGAGACGGGCGAATCTCGGTAACCACAGGTTGTGGACCCCGTATGACACTATTCTCCATTTGCTCCACTCCTGTAAGACTGTTGAGCCAATTTGATAGCAACCGCATTGACTCCCAGCATAACGGCGATAAGTGGCGTGTAGTAGCTTCCTGTCAGCCGAGGCATAGCCATACTCGTGACCAACACACCAATAAAACTTGCGGTAAACCCAATGACGAGGCTTTTCAAAATCGGGTCCTTAATAGTGCGCCACAAAGCGAGTCCCCTCAACAAATGGGCGATTGAGAACCAAAGAAACGGTAGGAATCCTGCCAGCCCTGTATCTAACAAGAGGAGCAGGTAATCATTGTGCACATAGCGGCAGAGGTGATAATTGCTGCGCGTGTCCCTTTCTGACCATGGAGCACGATAAATGCCATGGGGACCAATACCAAGGATGGGATGCTCTCGAAATTTAGCCAATGCCAGCTCATTTTCCTTCAACCGCCATTGAGTCGAATCGTCATACACCAATTCATCACCGCTGAAGAGAGAACCAGCTCTAAGATGAAGGGCCTCGACAACAGTGTCGACTCGTGGAAAGTATTCGTTCAGAATAGGGATCAACAGAGCCGCAGCGACGACCAATACCAATCCCAGCCAGATAAAGTTCAGGCTCTCGAAGCGGGCAGCGAGGATGTAGACAACGCTGGACACCACAGCGCCGATCCACAGACTTCTTGTGAAAGTGAAAAGCGTTGCCATAGGTAAGAGAACAACCGGGATGAACGATATCCACTTGTGGGTATTCAGGTAACCTGGCGTGGTATGTAATATAAAGGCCGGCAACAGCATGATGTAAACCAGCGCTGCCCCGGGGAACTCGACCCTGGTTGCACCCACAATTTGCTGTCCCAACACTGTGGCGTTCGTTGCCACACTCTTGTTAGGAAGAATGTTGACCGATGTACCTACAACTTGCTGCGCGATCATCAGAGCCGCGACCATCGTAGCCATCACAAGCATGCCGCCAAGCAATGTCATCAACTGTTGTCGAGTTCTGACCAGATTAGTGACAGCAAAGAACAACAGATAGCTCCACAGCGCCCGCCAAACCGTGTTAATCAACTGGTCAACGGTTTCCAAGTTGTATAGGCCATTTAGGACAGAGATGGTACTGACCACAAAGAAGAGAAAGATCGGCCAGTCTAATGGAGTACTCACAAATCTATCTTCTCGCCTGCCTGATAGAATCTTGACCAAGACAAGTCCCAGGAGCAACATCAAAAGTACCTCAGGGGCTCTGAACCTCTGCCATCTTGGTAAGGTATCGTGATCGATAATCGTCGAGGTCATACCGAGGATAAGAAGAATAACGATCTCGGGCTTGTATATAGCGACAAGTAAGGCAAGTATACCACCTACCGCCAACTGCACGAGCATAGATGATGTCTTGGTCGCCAGCATACCGGCTACAACAGCCAGTATAAACGTACCAATACCTAATAGCGGTAAGACCCAGGGCCGCCAAATTCTGTGTAAAACCTGCTCATAGTGTTTCAAAGATGTTCTAGCTTCCATTCCTCAAGCGATCTCCAGGATACACTCAAAGTGATCAACGCGATCAACGCGACTCTGCCAGATGCCAATACCACCGATGTCGGAATTCTGTCTCCCACCTCTACCGCTCTAATTGACGGTATTGGCTGCAGGGTGTTTTGTTGGCATCCACCGTTGCTTCAGGAACAGGTGTGGCGGGAAAAATGGGTGTCAACTCCGGCACAGCCATTGCCATAACTGAGGCTGTACCTTTGGCAAGCTGGCGAGTCTCGTGGAGCGAATCTCAACCTCCCACTTGCCCTGTAGATTTTGCGATACTGCGATCAAACAGTGTAGGAGACTGCCCAACGAAATCTGCCGTCAGCTTTTCCACTTCATCCCAAACAGAGGCAGCACAAGACCTGACCCTCGGCTCATCCCGACCCGCGCCCTCTCTCCTCTGCAAACAAGTAAACCTTTCCAAACCCGTCGTCCCTGGCTCGCTGCAGGGCCTGCTCCCCCTTGGTGACAAGCTCGTCACGGCTGGCGCCATTGTCACTGTCGGCGCGATAATCCACGACGCCAGAGGTCGCGGTCAGGTTGAGTTTGACAGTCCCCTCTTCCAACTCGAAAACACTCCATTCCATCCTGGTGTGCAGCTTTTTCAGAACCTGTTCCGCATCCGGGCCAGCCGTATCCGGCAGGAGGAGGGCAAACGTACTGCCCTCGAAACGGGCCACCAGGTCCTCTTCACGCAAGTGCTGCCTCAAGAACAGGCCCACCCGGCGCAGGGCTTCCAGCCTGAGGTCAGGCCGACCGTCCCCGATCATATCGAGACGCTCGACGCTCATCAACGCCACAGACAATGGGTGATGGTGCCGCTTGGCCCGGCTCAGTTCCTCACCCAAGCGCTGCAAAAAGTAGGGCCGGTTGTAAACGCCGGTCTCGACATCTATGACGGTGATGCCAACAATACCCTCCCCCGCCGAACGCAAATAGTGCAGCAGGAAAGCCGACCCTCCTCCCACTACCGACCCCAGCAGTGCGGCGACTGCAAGATTCTGCGTCAAGCGCAAGTTCACCGGTGAATAAGAGACATAAGCGGGATCAAGAGATTTCAAATCATAGAGCTCGTAAAGGGCCCTCACATATTCCATAGTCTTTTGCCCCACCAGGTCAGCGCAAGCCTTGGCGATCAAGGGATCATCGGATTCGACCGTGATCCTGATGATGCTGGTCGAGGGGATCAATTCGCTGCGGACAGTCAAATACTCTCTCTGTTCTCGCGTCAGCCCCATCTCCTCGTAAACCGCGCTCAAAACAGTCCGACTGGTCGCGATTTCGACATAGGTCGACATCACCCCCTCTCGCCCACTGATCTCGGACAGTCCCCTGAAAACCTCGCTTGTAGAGCCGAGAGAGGCACTGGGACTGACGACAAACGTGGCCGACGTGCGATAAATGCGGGTTTGATTATAGGTGATAAACCAAGCAGAGCCGACTGATATCAAAATGGCAGGCAGAATGAGCCACCAGCCCCTCAAAATAATTTGCAAATACCGTCGAAGTTCCATAACTACCCTACCTAATTCCGTCGTCCCAACCTTGTACTCTCAAGGTGCGCCGCACGCACCTATAAGCAATTACCACAACTCGATAGTATTCTACCACACTGTCGCGACTTGTGCCATTCCAACAATCACGTGCTGTCTTGGGCACCACAACACCTGACTGCGCCCAAGTGACTATCCATTATTTTAAGAAATTCCAGTCACGCCGAGGTAACAAAAAGGTAAACATTTTATTTGACTTGCCAAACCCTGTCGAGAAAAAACCCCTCGAGTGTAAACACCCGAGGGGTTCCTCATCTCGCTACCGGGCTAGCCGGGTACGCGGCCGGGTGCTCTCGGCCTGCCTACCCCCAACTCATCCCGCGTTCCTCGCCACCAACGGCAAATAGATCGTGAACGGCTCGACCATCACCTGGAAGGCCCTGCTCCTGCTCAGGCCTCCCTCGTCGGTCACGGTGATGGTGATGGTCGCCGTCCCGGTCAGCCCCGCCGCCGGCGTGATGGTCACGTTCCGCTCCGTCCCGGAGCCGCCCAGGACGATGTTCGCCAGCGGGATCAGCACGCCGTCCGACGTCTCGCGCGAGAGGATCAGGTCGTCCGCGGCCGTCTCCGCGTCGCCGATGGTGAAGGGGATGGGCCCGAGCGGGGTGTTCACCGTGGTCCTCTGGTTCGCGATGACCGAGATGGTCGGCGGGGTGTTCTCCCCGGCTGCAAAGACCGTGATAGTGAAGGATTGAGTATCGGTCAGGCCGCCGGTATCCTCCACCTGCAGCAACACCGGGTGCTCGCCCACATCGGCGCTGCCGGGCGTGCCGCTCAGGGTGGCGCTGCCGTCGCCGTGGTCCTCCAACGTCAGCCAGGTCGGCACCGTCGGCCCGGTGATGGTCAACTCGTCGCCCACATCCAAGTCCTCAGCCGTGATGGCGTAGATGTATTCTACATCCTCCACAGCGTCCTCCACCGGGGTGCTGGTGAAGAAGGGCGCACGGTTGACCACCGCGCTGATGGTAAAGACAGCATCGTCGGCGCCAGCGCCGGCGTTTTCGGAGACATAGTAGACCGTGTTGGTGACCGTCTCTCCGGCGAAAGCCGCGCTGCTCGTGATCGTCGCCGTGAAGCGAATGGTGTACTCGCTCTGCTCTGGGACGTTCCACACACCCCACTCGACCGTGTCGTTGTCCGGCGGCGGCAGGAGGGCCGAACCCTGGTCCAGCCAGCCACCAAAGCTCACGCCGGAGGGCAGGGGATCGGTCACCACCACGCCGGTCGCCATGCTGTCGCCGCTGTTGGCTATCACCAGCGTGTAGGTGACCACGCCGCCCAGCGGCAGGTCGCTCGTGCTGCCTCCCGCTCCCTCCACATCCTTGCTCACGCTCAACGCCGGCACACCGATGGTAAACACGGCGTTGTCAGCGCCAGAGCCGGCATTGACAGAGTCGAAGTAAGCGGTGTTGACAACCTGATTCCCGGCAAAGCTGCCCTCGGTGGTCACGATCGCCGTGAAGCGGATGGTGTACGCGGTGTCCGCCGGGATGTCCCACGGCCCCCACGCGACCACGTCGTCGTCCGGCGGCAGCAGGATGGCCGAACCCTGGTCCAGCCACTCGCCAAAGCTCACGCCATCGGGCAGAGGATCGGTCATCGTCACACCGGTCGCCGCGCCGGCGCCGGCGTTGCTCAACACGATGGTGTAAGTGACCACGCCGCCCAACGGCAGGTCGCTCGTCGCGCCGCCCTCGCCCTCCACCGTCTTGATCACGCTCAGGGAGGGGTAGACGAGCGGGGTGACCGTGATCGTCACCACGGCCACGTTCGAGTCCAACGCCCCATCGTTGGCATGGTAGGTGAACGTGACGAGGCCGGTGAAATCCACCGTCGGCGTGTAGATGAAGGAACCATCGCTCTCCAGTGCCAGCGCGCCCGCCGCCACGTCCTCGTCCAACACCGCCGTCAGCGGGTCGCCGTCTGGGTCGCTGTCGTTACCCAACACACCCGGCGCCGGGACGTTCAAAGGCGTGTTCACCAGGGTGCTGTAGCTGTCGTCGTTCGCCACCGGTGGGTCGTTGACGTCCGCCACCGTGATGGTGAAGGACTGCGTGTCGGTCAGGCCGCCGCTGTCCGTCACCTGCAGCAGCACCGCGTGATCGCCCACGTCGTCGTTGGTGGGTGTACCGGTGAGGGTCGCCGTCATCTCGCCGGTCTGGGTAAAGGTGAGCCAGTCCGGCTTGGTCGGCGCCGTGATGGTCAGCTCGTCGCCGTGGATCAGGTCGGGGTCGTCAGCAGTGACGGTGTAGGTGTACAGAACGTCCTGCGTCGCGTCCTCCACCGGCGTGCTGGTGAACTTGGGCGGGTCGTTGACGTTCGCCACCGTGATGGTGAAGGACTGCGTGTCTGTCAGACCGCCGGTGTCCTCGACCTGCAGGACCACCGCGTGGTCGCCCACGGCCGCGTTGAGCGGTGTCCCGCTCAGCGTGGCCGTGCCGTCACCGTTGTCCATCAGCGTCAGCCAGCCCGGCTTGGTTGTCGCCGTGATAACCAAAGTGTCGCCGTGGATCACGTCATCGTCATCAGC
>Ga0209614_1000351_pt1 | contig 41948 bp, 36 predicted proteins | sample BlaSprsedimmetaG_FD_185484 | JGI IMG/M metagenome (GOLD analysis project Ga0209614, IMG submission 185484) | Hot spring sediment bacterial and archeal communities from California, USA to study Microbial Dark Matter (Phase II) - Blank Spring... ...
ATTATGTCAACTCCTTTCTGTCGGAAACAATACCTGGCGCGCATCTTTCTCCGAAAGTTATTGGGAATTTGCTAGGAGATGTTGGCAAGGAGAGAGAAAAAATAAAAACATTTCTCAGAAAGTTCGTCTCAGGGAACGACTTTCTCTTGATCGACTTGACACATGTATTCTCACTCTCTGAGAATATAATCTCTTCTGTGCCCGGATACAACAGCGAGAGAGATTTTCTCCCTCAGATCCGCCTGATTTTTCTCTTCTCACTCGATCACCAGCAGCCTGCCTATTTCCGCATGGTGGCTGGTTCGATCCGCGACGTATCATCGCTGGCACTGACCATGAAAGAGGCAGATGTGCAACATGCGGCACTGATAGGAGATAAAGGGTTTTATTCTGAAGATAACGTCCTTGCTCTTGAAAAAAGGGGCTTGCACTACATACTACCCTTAAAAAGGAACAGTTCCTTGATCGATTATAGCAAGATAGAAACAGGAGACAGAAGAGCGTTCGATGGATACTTCCTGTTTGAAAAGAGAGCAATATGGTATTACAGTTACAGACTACGTGAAGGCAGACTAATGGGAAGGCAGATTACCGTATTTATGGATGAGCGCTTGAGAGTAGAGGAGGAGAAGGATTATCTATCAAGAGCAGATAAGGCGGATACTACAACGCTGGAAACGTTCTTTTCAGTCCAGCATCGGATGGGCACGATAAGCGTTATTACTGATCTTGATGAAAACGGCGAGAGGATTTATAATCTGCTGAAGAGCAGAGCGGAGATAGAAACTATGTTTGATGCCTTCACGAACGTGCTACATGCGGATAGAGCATATATGAGAGATGATTATCAGCTGGAAGGCTGGATGTTCATCAACTTCGTTGCTCTGGTTTTTTATTATCGGCTGTATAGACACCTTGCAGATAATGCACTCCTGAAGAAATACTCCCCGGGAGATGTCCTTCTGCATCTAGCACGGCTGTACCGGCTCAAAATACAGGATCGCTGGCTTAACGCGGAGATACCAAAACAGACCAGGGATATACTGGGGAAGCTGTGCATACCTATTACGTAAAACAGGAGGAGTTACGGGTTAATTGCCCGGGACAAGTCCGTATAGGTGCTGCAGCAGTCGTATGTGCGTGCGTTACGTGGCTTCTCTGCGGATGGTGACCAGTTTTAACCCCCGCCCATCAGGGCATTCACCCGGGACCTCGCCAATAACCTCAAGGATAGTGCAGCGGTCGCCCGCTTTAAGCCCCCGGGGGTGGCAGGTGTTAAAGAGTTCGCAGTCTGATCCAGCGCAATTTGGCGGCTCAAAAACGACCTTCGAGTTCTTGAACGTGTATGCGGATTCAATCGCAGCGGTTATCAGCGCTTCCTTCACCTCCACCACACAGACACCGTCTTCATGAATGTAGCAGTCATGCTTGACATCGTTTCTAACGACTGCGACTCGATACCGGCGGTCCAACTCCAGATTCGCACAGGCGTTCTTCAACTTACACTCCTCGCACTTCTTCGAGACCCCGAGGAAGATGAACTCTTCACCAACCTTTGCAATCTTCGCACCCAGCAATGTGACGACACGTCCCTCCTCCATTCTCTCTTCCCCCCCTTTTGCTAACCTCTCCCACAGACCTTCCATTTTTCCTCGCTCTCTCTTTTACTCGAGCACCTGCGTCACCACTGCAAGTCGTTCCGCAGCCTCGTAGGTGAGTCCGGAATCACCCAGGATGGTGTACCTCCCGGGATTGATCGTGTGCGCGAGCGTGAGTGCCTGGATAAGCTCATCGTCGTGAACGCCCAACTCTTTTGCGGTAGTTGGCGCGCCGATATCCTTCAACACGCTCCGGATATGCTGCCAGTTCTCGCCATAGAGGTGGGTCATCATGATGGTGCCAATGCCACACTGCTCCCCGTGCAGGGCGGGCCGCTCAGCGACCATATCGAGCGCGTGGCTAAATTTATGCTCGGAGCCAGAAGCTGGGGCAGAAGAGCCTGCTATGCTGATCGCGACGCCACTGGAGACCAGGGCCTTGAGCACGGTTCGTACAGAGGGCTCGTCTCGCTGCTTTATCTCCTTGACGTTCTCGATGATCATGTTCGCAGTCATTCCGGAGAGCGCGGCGGCGTAGCTACTGTAGTCCGCGTTCCGTAACCGGTGTGCGAGCTGCCAATCCTTAACGGCCGTGTAATTGGCGATGATATCGCCGCAGCCCGCGGCAGTGAAGCGGTAGGGTGCGGCAGAGATGATCGCGGTATCAGCAACGATCGCGAGTGGCGCGTGTGTGGGTACGGATACGGGTGGTTTAGTTCTGTCCTCGTTCTTAATTGACGCTCGCGGCGACGCGATCCCGTCATGAGAGGCGATGGTGGGGATCGAGATAAAGGGTATACGAAGCTCAAAGGATGCAATTTTGGCGGTATCAATGACCATCCCACCGCCGACGGCGAGCATGACATCTGTCCTCTGCTCGGTTGAAACGGCCTTCACGGTCTCGATGGTCTCATAACTGATACGCTCCACTTCGATCAGATCGACCTCGTAGCCCGCATCGTTCAGGAGTTCACAGACCGTTTCGCCTGCTATTCTCCGCGTGATCGAGTCTGCAATGATGTCGGCCTGTTTCCCAACCTCGAGGTGCTTGCAGATCGTGCCAATCTCCTGCACGGCGTCCCGCTCAATCAAAACTGCCCGCGGCAATTCCATCCACTTCATAGTGCTCCACAGTATCGCTCAGTATTCCTTTCTGACCGCTAGCTTGATTATTTTTGGAGCCGCAGTTAGATAAATATATAACTACGCCAAGCGCCCCGCGTGCGCAGACCTTACTCCAGATAGCTCACGGTATACGATCTGGTTCCCAGCCGTAACTGCTCGGCAAGAGCGAACTGGATCTCGCTATGGACGCCCATGGCTTCTGCGTCTGGTCCCGCAGCGGCTTGAATGAGCTCGAAGGAGGCTTGCTCGATGCTGACAACATCGCGGGATGCGAGCGCGCCAAGATCAGGAATGAACGGCCGCTGTTGAACGATGCAGTCGCACGTGGTCGTAACGTCCGTGAGGAAATTGATGAAGCAGATGTTATTCGCGAAGTGCTTCTGGATCGCATTTGCCGCTTCGATCAGCGCGGTCATGTACTGCTCGTACCAGCCATGGGGGCGGTGCATCGCACCGGTTGGACAGGCTTTGATGCAGCGCGCACAGCCAACGCAGCCCTGAGGATCGATCACGGGGTCGTCGTCCATCTGGATGAACGAATAAGGACAGGCCTCGATGCAGCGCGGGCACTGCTCGCACTTCGTTTCGTCGAATTCGGGTATTGAGAACCGGTGCACCGCTCGCTTACCGTTCTTCGTGCAGCAGCCCATGCCCAGATTCTTGAGTGCACCCGCATAGCCCGTGCTCGGATGCCCGGTGCAGTGCGTTACGGTCACGAGGTAATCAGCCTCGTAGATCGCCTGCCCGACTTCAATCTCTTTCACGAGTTTGCCACCGGTTCCTATCAGCACACCGGATTCGCCGGTAAGGCCGTCGGCGATGATGACAGGCGCGCCAACTGTAGCGAAGTTGAAACCGTTCTGTCGTGCGGTATTGAGGTAATCAACAGCATTGTGGCGATCGCGCGTGTACAGGGTCGTCGTATCGGTCAGAAACGGCGTTGCACCAGCAGCTCTGATTGCCGCCACGAGCTCACGCACGAACGGTGGGCGAATGAACCGGTAGTTGATGAGCTCACCCATATGGAGCTTCACCGCGACCAAGGCGCCCGTTTCCAGCTCGCTAACTCGCTCAAACAGATCACGAATCTGTTCGGGGCGATAGAGGTTCGCAAGCCGGTATACGTCCGTCATGACAGTACGTAAGAGTACCTCTGTTTCGTTAAGAGCTTATCTTCACCTCGCATCGGAATCCCAGAATCCCAATACCATAGAACAAACAGGACGGCTAAAAATCGGTCAGCCGCTTCTGCTGCAATATTCGGCTGACTCGCTGGAAGTCACGCAATCGGGCAGGTATCCCTTCCTGCGCTCGCAGTCGCGTATCGATGAACTGCAGCGCCTCCTTCTGTGTCGCGAACCGCTCGCCAGGATGCCTGAAGGCGTCGCGTGCAGTTTCGCGGACGACCCAGACGCCGAGTGGCACGGAATACTGGGGATGGATCTCGCGGAAGACCACAACGCCCGCCTGCCGTCTCATCCGGTGTAGCGCCTCTGCAACGGCGAGCCGCGCCGCGTAATACCCGCCGCCTTCGTTCTCCGCGTACTTCTTCCGGCCCATAAAGCCCTCGTATTCCTCGCAGATCACCGGACGCTTACTGCGCGCATCGCTCCAGACGGAGCCCGGGAACCAGGCCTCGAAATTCTCGTACTCGAAGAGCGTTGGCATGAGCAGCACGAGAAAGTGATTGTCCATGTACGACGATTCATAGACGTAATAGTCGTCGATGGTCGGGAACCCCCGGATCTCAGGCGCGAGCTTCTTGAATATGATATCGTCCGTGGCCGTAATGCTCCAGCGGGTCGGGACCATCCGCTGCGACTGACGCAACCCCAACGCACCAGAAGAGAGAATCGTCGCCACCTTGTAGACGTCGAGGCCCAGCTTATAGAGACTGTTCGCAGCTTCGAACGCTTTGAGCTCGTCGGTCACGACGCGATCAACCTGCTTCGGGATCTTCGGGCTCCCCGCCACGTGCAGGCGCTCCACGTTCACGCTCGCGCCGATCGGTCGCAGGAGATCAGAGAAGGTGAGGTTGAACGAGGGCTTCTTCGTGAACGTTAGCTCGATGTCCACCGGTTTCGTAGCCAGCGCGAGTTCGGTCACGTCCGAGACAAAGTTCGATTTCGATTTGATGTGCTCGCCGTGCTTCGACCGCAGTGTGGCACTGCGCAGCTCCACGATCTCGTCCATGCCAAGTCTCTGCGCGAACCACTGGCTCGGCTCCTCGAACCGCCCGAGTTCCAGGTCCGCTTCCCGTGGTTCTAACACGGACATCGGGCCGACTCTGACATTCGGATAGCCGATGCGGCCGACGAAGATCGAAGTTGACGGCCCGAAGTATTCTGTGGTATTGGCGAACTCGGCGTATCTCGTGCGTTTGCGCAATGCGGCGAGCAAGGGGCACGATTGACGACCGCACAGCAACCGTGAGCCCTTACAGACGATACACAGGCGGTGCATTCAGTACTCGGTTCTTAGATTACTTCGGGCGCATATCTAAGTATAAGTAAGCTCAGTAGCAGCCATTTATGGCTGAGCGGACAGAAGAAATAACCGGAAAGCGGGTTATGTCTCAGCAGACAAAAAAGGAGCGCGTGCTCTTTATTTGCACGCACAACTCGGCACGATCGCAGATTGCCGAAGGGTTTCTCAACGCGCTCTACGGCGACCGGTACGAGGCGTACAGCGCAGGGACTGAACCTTCTAACGTGCATCCCTACGCCGTTACGGTCATGGCCGAGCTAGGGATCGATATCTCAAAGCACCAGGCAAAGAGCGTGACTGAATTCATCGGCACGAATTTTGATTACGTCGTTACTATCTGCGACGCGGCACGGGAAACCTGTCCGTTCTTTCCCGGTGCCAAAGAGCGCATCCACCAGGGCTTTGCAGACCCCGCGACGTTCGAGGGGACGGACGAGGAGCGGCTCAGGGGCTTTCGGCGAATACGGGATGAGATAAAGGCGTGGGTGGAGATGCGGTTTAGGCGCAGAGATAACGAGGAGTGAAAACGATTCCCTGAGGATTGAAACATTCTCGCGACGTTACCCCGTATTCCTCAGGTATCAGCCTGGGATCCAGCCAGTGAGCTTTTATGCCCTGTCTGCGATCACTGATAAGCTCCTTCAAATACGCATCATAAAGCCTCATCCATCCATCTATTTATTAATCCCCTTGCCTTCTCAATATCCTGTGTGCTTGCTCGAACGGCCAACCTCCTTTTATCAATAACTGCGTCAAACCTAACTCAGAAACGGAAAGATGCAGAAAGCGACGTTCGGTGCAGGCTGCTTCTGGGGCGTTGAAGCGGCCTTCCGCTGCGTGAATGGCGTACGTGAGACGTCAGTGGGCTATATGGGCGGCACCTTAGAGTATCCGACGTACGAGGATGTCTGCACCGATCGTACGGGCCACGCTGAGGTGGTGGAAGTCGTCTATGACCCGTCCGTTGTTTCATACGACGAGCTGCTGAACGTCTTCTGGCGTATCCACGACCCGACCCAGCGTAACCGCCAGGGGCCGGATGTCGGTACGCAGTACCGCACAGTTATCTTCTACCATACGCCGGAACAGGAACAGAAGGCTCGCGCCTCCCGAGAGCGGCTACAGCAATCAGGTAAGTACAAAAATGAGATCGTAACGGCGATCCAGCCGGCAATGACGTTCTGGCGTGCGGAAGAATACCATCAGCGGTACTTCGAACGACGCGGGCTCAGACCCTGCAGATAGCCGTGATCATTGCTTCCCGCCCCGCTATACGAACTTACTGCACGTTACTAGCAAAGCCGTGAAGAATCGGTGGAAACAGTACAGTTGTTGAGGTTTGCAGAACATAGCCCGCGCTACCTGGACCGACCTCGGCGAGATTCTCAGCTCCTACGGCGCTTCATTCACTTACTTCGGCTGGGGCAAGGTCTTCCGCAGTACTGATTTCGGCATCTCGTGGGTTGATCTGGGCGTCATTGCCTCTTCGCCTATCCATTCCTCATGCTATCTCGGGCACGGCATTGCAGTCATCGGCGATGATAACGGCCATATCCTGCGCTCGACGCCCGCATTCGGGTTCGGCGATTTCAACCCGTACCAGGCAGAGCTCCTGCTGCAGTTCGGGTGCCTCGGCGCGATCACCAGCAACGGCACCTCGTACCATACCTCGCGCCCGGGAACGGCAGCACGCAGACGAACGAGATCAGCGTCCGCGTGCCGCGTGCTGGGGTCCTCCGCAACCTCTACTTGCAGCAGCGCGTCGCCTCCGGCGCGGGCGGCCGCACCGACAGCTACACGGTCCGCGTGAACGGTGCGGACAAGACGATCACCTGCACGCTCGATAACAGCACTACCGGTGAAGATACTACGCACGCGGTATCGGTTGCACAGGGCGACGCGGTGAGCATCAAGCTCGTGTCGAATGATGCTGCGGATGCGAGTGAAGATGTGAACGCTACGCTCGTGGTTGTGTGAGCTTAGAAGTGAAGAAGCGCGCAGGTCTTTCTCTGCGTGTTACCGCTTTCTTCTAGCTTTATACCGCAGCCTGTGCGGAAGGTTCGGACGAGTTCCTAGCGACCATGAGTTGAGCATGCACAAAGTCGAAAGTCTTATCTGTGGCATCCTTCCTACCGTATCACGTTAGTCTACCGCACCCGTGGACTTGCCGGAGCTGCGGTGGGAGGTGAAACGATGAGAAGCGAAAGAAGAAGGATTTGGAACTGTTTGCTATTTGCGGTACTCCTGACAGTGCTGGCGTTCGTGAGTGGTGGCTGTGCATCAGCAGCAGTAACGCACTATGTTAATCCCGGTGGATCAATTCAAGCAGCAGTAACCGCCGCTGATCCTGGCGACACGGTCATCGTGCGTGACGGGACCTACATCGAGAACGTGGAGGTGAATGTGGCGAACCTGACCTTGCGATCAGAGCATGGCTCCGCGTTCACCACGGTGTTTGCCGCGGCCAATACCAGCGATGTATTCCGCGTGACCGCAAACTCGGTGACAATCACGGGATTCACCGTTCGAAATGCAACCGATGTGGCAAGTGGCATACAACTTGACTCCGTTCATCACTGCACCATCTCAGGTAACAATGTTTCGGACAACTATAGAGGCATTATCCTGTATTCTTCGAGCAACAACACGCTGACGGGAAACACCGTCAACTCGAACAGCTACCACGGCATTTGGCTGTTAGGATCGAGCAACTACAACATACTAACGGGCAATACCGCTTCGAACAACCGCCACGGCATTTTCCTGCAGTCTTCGAGCAACAATAATCTGACGGACAACTCCGCTAACTCGAACATCGGTTTCGGTATTATCCTGTATTCTTCGAGCAACAACAATACGCTGGCGGGCAACATCGCTAACTCGAACATTGTCGACGATGGCATTAACCTACATTTTTCCAGCAACAACACGCTTACCGGCAACACCGCTAACTCGAACAACCGCACAGGAATTTACCTGTATTCTTCGGGCAACAACAAATTGACGGGCAACACCGCTAACTTGAACAACTGGGACGGCGTTCGCCTGGATTCTTCGAGCAACAATAACCACATGTCGGACAACACCGCTAACTCGAACAACTGGGACGGCGTTCGCCTGGATTCTTCGTGCAACAACACGCTGACGGGTAACACCGCTTCAAACAATTACCGCGGCATTGAACTGGATTATTCGTGCAAAAACAATATTCTGACGAGTAACATCGTTTCAGACAACATCTACGGCATTGAACTGTATTCTTCGAGCAACAACAACACGCTGACGGGTAACATCGCTAACTTAAACAATAACAGCGGCATTTTATTGTCTTCTTCATGCAACAACAACACTCTGGCAAGTAACACCGTTTCAAACAGCATCTACGGCATTGAACTGTATTCTTCGAGCAACAACCTTATCTATAACAACTACTTCAACAATACGAACAATGCGGTGGACAACAGCAACAACATCTGGAATAGCACTAAAATTTCAGGGATAAACATTATTAACGGCTCCTCTCTCGGCGGCAACTACTGGAGTGATTATAACGGAAGTGATACTGATGGTGACGGACTCGGAGATATATCGGTTCCCTACAATTCTTCCGGCAATATCGTAAACGGCGGCGATTGGCTGCCGCTCGTAAAAGCAGGAGCACCACCGGGTAGATGGGACATCAACGAAGACTGTACCGTGAATTTCATAGACCTGACGATACTATCCGCACACTGGCTTGAGACCACGACCGCACCATTTCCACGCTACGATATCAACGAGGATGGTGTGGTTAACTTCATTGATCTAGCGATACTATCCGCACACTGGCTCGAAACGACCTGCTGAGCTACGAATAAGATGGTGTTCGTGGACAGCACCCAGCAGCAAGCGGCACGAGGATTGGATACCGGCGATCACGTTTAGGTTGGATTGAAGAGATTCTTTAATCAACTTTTCTTCTGAAGAGAAGGTGGTGGATACCGGCGTTACGGCTATTCTGAGATCTATGGGCTTCAGGGGGTAGCACGCAATAATCCGCTACAGAGTAGGGTAAAATTGCGGGGGGCGTGATTCGAACACGCGGACTCCTACGAGACAGGGTCCTAAGCCCTGCGCCTTTTCCAAACTCAGCAACCCCCGCTTTATTCGTGTCTCTGTCTTCTGTATCCTATTCTACAAACATATGAGGTTAGTTCCTTCGGCATGTTCTGGTTTTACCTGCAGGGGGTCCCGAACTTCTATTTAAACCGCACGAACCGCTCCGGCACGCCTTTGAACTTCGGATGCTGGATGTACTCCAGCGCCGTACCTTTTGCTTTATCGATCTGCATCCACGCGATCAGCTCCTTGAACGAACCGCCAGCGAGCCCATCAGCGACGATGGCATAGCCCTGCGCGGTCTCCTTCGTCCTCGACGCGCCTTCCAGGAACCCGAGCGGCCGCACCGCAGCGTACTCTGACAGCCGTGTTATTAGCTCGTCCGCGATCCCCGGCATTTTCGTCCAGCGTCCCGAAAGCAGGATCTCTTTCGGCTCGTTCACGGATACGGTCATCTCCGCCACCGCTTTCTCGATCCCTTCCAGCATCGCCTCGAATGCGATCTCGTTCTTCTCGCCGCGGCGGCTGACAAAGGCATCCGGATCCATCTCGCCGGTGATGGAGACCACGCCGCCTTCAAAGGTGTCTTTACGTTCCCATGTGCCGATCAACTGCACCAGTTCGGCATCAACCGCGGAGAGCGTTAAATACCCGATACCCGGGAAGTTCGTGCCACCGATCCCATCAACGATCCGGCCGCCGTCGACACCGATGACCGCGTTATAGCCGAACCCGAGCTCAACGAGGATGAACGAAACGGCCTTATACGGTAGTTCAAACCGGTTCGATTGGTCGTGGACGCCGAGCACCGCTACCGCTAACTTGTCCGCCGTGCCCATGTCCAGCTTATTCAGCTTCCGGTAATAGGGCACCGTCGGTAGCTCGATCACGCCCGGGATGAAGGTCACCGGGAACTGCTCGCGCCGCATCCAGACCGAGAAATCGGTCATGTTCTTGTAGAGTATCGCGCCGAAGATACCCGCCTCGATACCCTTCAGGATGTCCGCCTTCGTCGTGAGCAGGATATAATTGTAGTACCACTCCTCGAAGCTGTCTGCTGGGATCTCATCGATCCGCGTGGGCTCCACACCGTAACCGGACGGTCCGGTGATGAGATCTGCGGGTAACGCCTCCTGGAGCGCGTCGTGTATCCGCTCAGGCTCGTTCACCAGGTCGAGATTGTCGAGCGGGTTCTCGTAGTACACCACGCCATCCTCGATCGCGCAGATATCCATGCTCTTCGTGCCCGGGTCAATACCAATTGCTCGTGTCATTTCATGCACCAGTCTAAGGGAACTAAAACGCGGGAAACATTTATATCTTACCGTTGGCGAGTGTATACAGGAGAAGCTCATGCGTATCACGGTTTCTGCGCCTGCACGGCTCCATCTGGGTGATCTCGATCCCTTCGCGCTCGGGCGGTTCGGGTATGCGCCCGTGCTCGCGATATCAGAGCCCCGGACGATCATCGAGGCGGAAACGGCTGAAACGCTCACCATTGAGGGTCCAGCAGCCGAAGAGGCGCGCACCTACGCTCAGCGCGTTCTGGACGCCTTCGCGCTCGCCGGTGCACGGGTGACCGTGAAGGCAACCGCACCGCGCAATCAGGGCTTCGGCTCTACCACGCAGCTCAGCCTCGCCGTGGCGCGAGCGGTGACGAAAGCGCACGGGCTTGATGTTCCACTGCTCGAGCTTGTGAAGGCCGTGAAACGCACCTCAACCGGGGGCATCTACCCGTTCCTGCAGGGTGGCTTTGTCGTCGCCGGCGGGTTCCCCGTCAAACATGGCGAGCGCGTGTGGCTGAGAGAAAAGCCGCTGATCCCGCCGCTGATCTTCCATGCGGATTTCCCGGAGGACTGGCGGTTCGTCTTAGCCCGCCCGCTGGTGGCGCCCAAGAGCCCGGATAAGGAGGCGGAAGAGGAAGCATTCGGCTCGTTACGTGAGCATGAACCGCCGGCTGAGCTCATTCATAAAGGCTACTTCCTGCTCGCGGCGAAGCTGATACCCGCGGTGCTCGAAGAGGATGCTGAGGCGTTCGGAAAGGCGTTGACCGGGATCCAGATGACCGTAGGCCGTATCTACCAGCCGGTGCAGGAGCAGATCTTCAATCCCGCTTCGCAGTGGTTGATCCCTCTCCTGAACCGGAGCGGCGCCCTGGGCATTGGCCAGAGCTCATGGGGACCGACCGTGTATGCCTTCATCGATAGCCCGGCAGCCGCAGACCGCATTGCTGAAACGATCAAAACAGAGGCACAGGAGCGCGCGGACGTAACGATCGTCAGTGCTGACAACACCGGTGCACGGATTGCCACCGCTTAATTAGAGCGCCATCTTCATCGCCTTCAACTTCTTCTGGATGAGTTCATCGGCGTTGAACCCGGGCCACTGCACATGGTCCAGAACCGTGCCGCGTGCGCCCCGTAATTCAAGCGTGTCTACCAGGTCGCTGTACGTACCGCCGGCGAGTCCGCTCGCGAGCAATGCCGCGCCCTGCGCCGCCTCTTTGCTCTTATCCGCGTAGCCCGCGAGCCTGCGTACCGGTATCCCGAACCGGTTCAGATGCTCGACCAGACGATCATACATCCCGGGCACGCGTGTGAGCCGTCCGGAGAGGATGAGTTCCGCGGGCGGGGCCGGTTCGAAGACGGTCAATTCCATGGCGACCGCTTTAACCACGCCCTCAGCGAGGCTGTTCCAGGCAGTGGCGAACCGTGCCTCGTCCAGCCGGGTCACGTACTCCTCAGGTGGAATGACGTCCCCGGCAGCGTAGGCGATACCGCCGAACCCGAGTTGCGCCTCGCTGAAGCTGCCCAGAGTATGCGCGATCTCCAGATCCATCGCGCCGATCGTCAAATACCCGGGCCCGGGGAAGATGGTGCCGCCAATACCGTCGATTATCTTGCCCTGCGCGATCGCCATGACCGCATTGAATCCGAAGCCTAACTCCAGCACCAGCAGGTTCGCGGCACGGTAATCACCACCCTCTCGGTTGACGTAGTCCCAGAGCGCAAGCGCGGCGATGCAGGTCTTATCTGCAGTCCCCATATCCACCTTGTTCCGCTTACGATACGCGGGCACCGTCGGGAGCTGGATGACGTTCGGCGTGAAGAAGACGTTCAGATTCAGCTCCTGCTGCATCATGATGAACTGCCGGATAGCGATATCAACCTCCGTATTCTTCCCGAGCGTCGCCTGCGCCAGCTCCAGATCGGTCAACGCCGATATGTGCGTTACCGGTAAGCCCATTGCGGATGGTCCGACAACGACATCGGCTGCCACGTCCTTAACGACGCTGAGCAGGCTCCGCGCAGATTTCGCGACTTCACTTGTGGGTACAGACGCCTCGTGAACCGCTGCGGTACGCTCGTCATCGAGCCAGCAGAAATCAAAGCTGCTCGTGCCGGGATCTATTCCTAACGCTCTCATAAATGCTCAAGCCTCCACGTTGGTTATCTTTACGCGCTTAACGTATATCTCACTATCTATTAGTTCCGTCCTCTGACGTCTGCATCGAGCTTGTAGCAGTCCTAATCGTATGCTACCCGTGCTGTTTTTTAGACCGCACAAGCTTTTTCTGGTTCAGAAACGCTCTTCTTTCTGTGGAGCATGGTGCGCATACTGCACGTCGCGGACACGCATATCGGCTACTCGGCCTACCGGCGGATTGATGACGAGACCGGGTTGAATCAGCGCGAGGTCGATACGTACGACGCGTTCCGGCAATTCGTCGAATACGCCCTTATCCAAAAGCCCGACCTGATCCTGCACGCGGGCGACCTCTTCGATTCGGTACGCCCGACGAACCGCGCGATCGCCGTCGTGCTCGAGCAACTGCTCAGGTTGAATGCCGCGGGAATATCGTTTGTCGTGATCGCCGGCAACCACGAAACACCGCGGTTGAAGGAGACGGGCAGCGTCTTCAGCCTGTTTGAGCATATCCCACACGTGCATGCGGTCTACAAAGACCGATACGAAACAGTTGAGCTCGATGGCGTGACCGTACATGCGATCCCGCACTGCGACAATATTGAACGTGAGAAGCAGCAATTGCGTGCGCATAACGATCGGGCGGGTATTAATATCGCACTGCTTCACGCGAGCGTCTACGGCGCGGGCAAACAGACCTTTCTGATGGACGAGTTCAACGAGCAGCTCATCTCCATTCATGATCTCTTGAGCTTCGACTACATCGCGCTCGGGCACTACCACGGCTACACCCGAATTCGGGATGACGTGTACTATGCGGGCTCGACCGAGCGGTTCAGTTTCACTGAGGTGCGCGAGCAGAAGGGCTTCCTGGAGGTAACCCTGTACCGTAACGGCGAACGGTCAGTACGCTTCCACGAGCTGCAGACGCGCGCGATGGTGGATCTCGAGCCTGTTCTGTGCACTGACCTGACCGCGCAGGAGATCAGAGACACAATTACCGAGCGAATCAGGGAATCAGCCCCGGAGGATAAGGTCGTGCGCTTGAAGGTGCTGCACATCCCCCTGCAGGTCTACCACACGCTCGATTTCGAGGAGTTAAAGCGGCTGACGAGGAATGCCGTGCATTTCGAGATCAAGTACGAGTTGCAGCACGACGAGCACGCACTCAATGCTGAGCACCCCTCATTCAGGTCACTGCGCACGGAGTTCGAGCACTTCATGGAACACTACGCGATTCGCCAGGATCTCGATAAGAACCTGCTCAAAGAACTCGGACTGGCCTACCTGCAGAAGGACGAAGAGGGCGAAGAGGGCGAGACGTGAATAGCAGATAGCTGCTGGTTAGGCATGGATCGGGCATTGAGAGCAGCGGCAGTTCAAAAAGAACGGCACGCTCAACTAACCTTTAATAACGCTGACGAGAGAAGGTGTAGTGTACCTACCGTACGTTCGGAGTCCTGTGGTGTAGCGGTCAAGCATACTGGCCTTTGGAGCCCGTGACGGAGGTTCGAATCCTCCCAGGACTATGTGACTCGTTATTGATCGGACTTGATACCGCATACAGAAATCAATAACTGGGCTACGAGCGCCGTACCGGTAACCCAGCCAAAACCGAAAGGTATTTGTAGCTGGTGCACGTTGAGGTGATTATCTATCACCGGGTTAGCTGGCACGTAAAGAGGTTGAATTGATGAAGAAGAACCGGAAGTTTGACACGTTATGTGTACATGCAGGTGAAGGGCCGGATCCACAGCACGGCGCGCATGCCACGCCCATTTATCAGACATCCACCTTCGTCTTTAAGGACGCGGAGCAGGCCGCGGCACGGTTCGCGGGCAAGGAGGAGGGCTACATCTATATGCGCGTTGCACCGCACACACCCACGCATGCCGCGTTCGTCGATAAGATTGCGGCGCTTGAGGGCGCCGAGACGGGTCTGCCGTTCGCATCGGGCATGGCTGCCATCACGGCGGTGGCGCTCGCGCAGTTGCGAAAGGGTGATCACCTGATCTCGAGCGATGTCGTCTACGGCTCCACCTATAGCCTGTTCGCCAAGATCCTCACCAAATTCGGCGTCGAGGTCAGTTTCGTCAATCTCTCTGATCTCGAGCAGGTGAAGGCCTGTTTACGGCCGAACACGAAGATGATCTTCGCGGAGACGCCAGCAAACCCGACCCTGACAGTCTGCGATATCGCAGAGCTCGCGAAGATGGCCCGTGAGATCGGCGCGCTATCGGTTGTTGACAATACCTTTGCCACACCCTATTTCCAGCGCGCGCTGCCGCTGGGCACAGACGTCGTGGTGCACAGCAGCACCAAGTACATCGGCGGCCACGGCGATCTCCTGGGCGGTGTGGTGGTCTGCAGCGCGGACTTTGTGAAACGCATGAAGCCGATCGTGCATACGACCGGCGGTACGATGGCGCCACTGGAGGCCTGGCTGTGCATTCGCGGCTTGAAAACGCTCCATCTGCGCATGGAGCGGCACGCGAGCAATGCCATGGCCGTGGCGCAGTTCCTGGAAGCGCATCCCCGGATCGAATGGGTCAGGTATCCCCTGCTGCCCAGCCATCCGCAGCACGCGATCGCGCGTAAACAAATGAGCGGGTTCGGCGGTATGATCTCATTCGGCGTGCAGGGCGGGCTCGAGGCGGGCCGTAAGCTCATGAACCGCGTGGAGCTCTGCTCGCTTGCCGTGAGTCTCGGCACCGTGGATACACTAATACAGCATCCGGCCTCGATGACGCACGCGACGGTGCCCCGAGAGGTCAGACAGAAGATCGGGATCACGGACGAGATGGTGCGGATCTCCGTGGGTGTTGAAGACGTGGCGGATATTATCGCGGATCTCGAGCAGGCGTTGGCGTGGTAGTTGATATGAATGATGCGAGCGAGCACAAGGGCCCGGTGAACATACGGCCGTGTGCTCCAGGTTTTCGGGCTTGCCCCTTCGTTTGAACCTACACGATGAGCCGCCGTCTCATTAGGTTGACGGCGAGCACGAACAAGACGAGTGAGACCACACAAATCCAGACGAGGTGCAGCACGAAGAAACCGCTCGGCTCTGCCAGGGTGAGTGAACGGGTAATGCCCACGACGTGCGTGAGCGGCAATGCGGCGAGCGCGAAATACTGCAGGGGCTGCGGGAGAAGCTCAAGCGGGAAGAAGGTGCCACTGAAGAGGAACATCGGCGTGATGAAGAGGAAGGCGGGGTAGTTCAGGGCGTTGATATTCGGTGTGATCGCGGTGAAGCACATCCCGATCGCGGCAAAGAGGAACCCCGCGAGGAACGCAAAGGGAATGATCAGGAGCGAGTCCGGCAGCTCGATCAACCCGAAAGCAGCAATTACCGGGAGCATGATCGTGGCATAAATGAGACTGCGGGTCGCGCCCCAGAGCAGCTCGCCTGTAATGACCTCCTCGATGCTCAGCGGCGTCGCAATAATCGCGTCAAACGTCTTCTGGTAGTACATGCGCACATAGGAGCCATAGGTGCACTCGAAGAAGGCCGAATTCATGATCGAGATCGCGATCAGTGCAGGCGCGATGAAGCGCGGATAGCTCATCCCTTCGATCAACTCGATGTATCTGCCCAGTCCAAAGCCCAGCGCGAAGAGATACAGCAGCGGCTCCACGAATGGCGGGAAGAAATTCACCCGCCAGGTCTTCATAAAAACTGACCTGTTCCGTGACCAGACCTTCCAGACCCTGCTGCTCAGTTTCGGCACCGTGAAATAGCCCCTGCTCATGATCATTCCCGCAGTTTCTTGCCGGTAAGCTTCAAGAAGACATCCTCAAGCGTCGCTGCACGCGCGGTGATCGTACCGAGTCCACAGTCATTGAGGAGCGCGGCTATCACGTCCTGCGGATGCGCTGTGTATACCCGCACGGTATCACCCCATACGTCGTACTTCGCGCCCATTCGGTTCAAGCATGCGATGACCCGGGGGTTGTGCTCCGCATCCACAATATCCGTACCGATGTACTCACTGACCAGTGCGTCGGGTTTGCCGTCCACCAGGATTCGCCCAAAGTCCATAATCACCAGGCGATCGCACAACCGCGCCGCTTCATCCATATAATGGGTGGTTAAGACCACCGTGATCCCCTGTGCCTTGAGCGATTTGATCTTATCCCAGATGAGATGGCGGGCCTGTGGATCAAGCCCGATCGTCGGCTCATCCAGAATCAACAAGCGCGGAGTGTTGATGAGCGCTCGTGCGAGTATCAGCCGGCGCTTCATACCGCCTGAGAGCTGCTCAATCGGCTTATCCTGCTTCTCACGCAGTTGCACGAAGTCCAGCAGCTCGGCTATCATGTTCTCTACCTGTGCACGCGGGCGGTCAAAATAGCGTGAGTAAACCAGCAGATTCTCGAAGACCGTGAAATCGGGATCGAGATTGTTCTCCTGGGGCACTACGCCCAGCAGTTGCTTGATCTCCCGCGGCTGCGTCGTCACATCCATACCAAAGACAGTGAGCTTTCCACTCGTCTTCGGTGAAACACACTGGATCATCTTCATCGTGGTCGTCTTTCCTGCGCCGTTCGGGCCGAGGAACCCGAAGACCTCGCCTTCTTCCACGGTGAAACTCACGTTGTCCACCGCGACGAACTCGTCAAACTGCTTCCTTAGATCTTCAGCAACGATCACCGGGGCGATCGCAACCACCTCCCTCTGCGATGTGCTAACGTGCTCGTAAATGGCCGCGCAGCAGGTATAGGAATACAATGCAGCGAGCTCATGAAAAGGCTTGGGGGATGGATAGCCCCGCAGTTTATGGCCGCAATCAGTAAGATGGAACGAATGAACGACGATATGGAGAGCGTCTCAGTTGTCCTGGAGTGCGAGCCATGCGCCGGTTTCGAAATTGAATATCCGCACCTGTTCGTGCTTGATAAGCCTAAAGGTCGCACGATCGTACGCCGCGATCGTCTCGTTCGCCTGTACGATCTCCGCAGGCAGCACTACTGCGTTCTTCCGGGTCTGCTGCACCAGCCAGGTACAGCGACCGAGCCGCGTGTAGTTCAGGACAACCTTAAAGGGGTATGCACGGCAGACGAGCGGGCGCTGCTCGTAGATCGCGCACCCGAATCGGTCGTGATCATAATGGGGGCAGGGCGCTCTGATCAGCTGGTACCAGACAGGAGTGATGCCTGTCATCGTCTGCACCCCGAGGAATGGCCGGACGTCCGCCTGATCAAACAGCGTCACCTCTGCGGGGGTAAGCGCTAATCCAGTGGGAATGTGGTGAATTCGGTCAATGAAGGAGATGCAGCACTTCCCGCAGCGAAAACAGTCGAACCGGGTCATATAGAAGAACGCCAGCGTGACGCAAAACTGACCTTCCTTCCGTTGGTAGCTTAACTCACCTCCACTCGATTTCTCTTCTGCGGTCGCGCTTATAAAGCTTTGCGGGGTGCACTGAAGGGGCTTTTCCACCCAGTATCAAGGGCGGATTCGATCGCACGCCGTATCTGCGGCAGAATAGTTATCGGACGTGACGCGCTTTGGTCAATACCGCACTTCCAAAGCTCGGATGTTGTCCACGCGCTACTGCAAACTAGACCGCTAGGCAGCACGTTCTTCCGGTTCTGTTGCAAAGGTCACTCGGTTACTGAAATCTCTGCCCGCTTACCCATACGCCATATCGAATCGTACGGGTGTCGATTTATCACGGCATGCCTCGCCGTGCTCGAGCGACTCCTCTATCAACCGCTTCAGCAGCGTCGGATACGCGGCGCCCGCGAGGTTCTGTACCGGTGTGCCGTGGCAGAAGAAGGTGAAGGTCGGTGTGGCCATCACGCCGTAGCGCTCGGCGGTGAACGTGCTCTCAACGATGTTCAACTTCGCGAACCTGACCCGCCCCTCGTACTCGAGCGCGTATCGTAAGAAATGGGGCTCCATCTCTTTGCAGTACGGGCACGTGGGGCCAAAGAACATCACGAGCACCGGCAGCTCTGAGAGCTCCACCTCACGCTCCCACGATCTGTCATCCACTTCCAGTAAACTCATTGACCGTTCCCCCACTATACCTTGGTGTCTGGCGATAATATAATAAATGCAAGGCTATACATACGTTCTCTTAACGGCTCCCGGTTCATGCGTTAGACGTAGTGCCACTCAGGTCACTTACGGACAACGGCGCCGCAGGTGCTGCAGCGTACCTGCTGCTCGTCAGCGAAGAGCTCTACATCTGAGTGCGGGCACTGCTTGATAACAAGCGTCGGTGTAACCACGTTCGTAGGACCAAGACATTTCTTATCCATTTTTACCAATCAGCGCTCCTCTCGGGACGGTATAATTAGACCGCTTAGTAGTAACAATGAAGGTTCGGCTACATATTATTTCCGCCGCACCACTGCTCACGAACTCGCGAGCTCCTGATGATAATCCTGCAGCGCCTTCACGTCCGCCTTGCCGCGTTTCACCGTCTCGATGCCCGCGACCGTTGCCCGTGCGGCCGCCGTCGTGGTGATATATGGTACTTTGTGCTGGATCGCGGCGATCCTGATATAGCTGTCGTCATGTTTACCCTTGCCGCCTGCCGGCGTATTGATCACCAGATTGATCTGCCTGTTCCGGATATCATCGGTGATATCCGGCCTGCCTTCGCCCAGCTTGATCGCCAGCTCAGCTGCGAGCCCGCGCTCTGCGAGAAACGCCTTCGTGCCCTTCGTCGCTTTCACCGTGAATCCCTGTTTGCTCAGCCGATCGGCCACCTCCCAGATCTCTTCCTTATCCGCGTCCGTCGCTGAGATAAGGACCGTGCCTTCGACCGGCAATTGCATACTCGCCGCTTCCTCAGCCTTGTAGAACGCGAGACCATAGGAGGGTGCCATGCCCAGGACTTCGCCGGTGCTCTTCATCTCCGGCCCCAGCAGCGGGTCGACGTCCGGGAACATGTTGAAGGGGAAAACGGCCTCCTTAACCCCATAGTACGGGAGCTTCGTATCACCTCGCTCCAGCGAGGGCAACAGATCACGTAACTTCCTGCCCAACATCACCTTCGTCGCTACCTTCGCGATCGGCACGCTGGTCACCTTACTCACCAGTGGTACTGTCCGCGAGGCACGCGGGTTTGCCTCCAGTATGTACACCTCACCGTTGTTCGCGATCGCGTACTGGATATTCATGAGCCCGACGACCTGGAACGTCTCCGCGATCTTCTTCGTGTACGCTTCGATCTTCGCGAGCTGTTCCGTACTGATGTTCCGTGAAGGGATCACACAGGCGCTATCGCCCGAATGGATGCCCGCCAGCTCGATATGCTCCATGACCGCTGCAATGTACACGTCCTTGCCGTCCGCGATCGCGTCCACCTCAGCCTCGATCGCCTGCTCCAGGAACTTGTCGATGAGCATCGGATACTCGGGGCTCATATCCACCGCCGCACGCGCGTAATCGAGTAGCATCTGCTCGTCATACACGATCTCCATACCACGCCCGCCGAGCACGAATGAAGGGCGCACCATCAAGGGGAACCCGATCTCCCGCGCCACCGCGAGCGCTTCCTCAACCGACCGCGCCGTACCGCTCTCAGGCTGCGGGATCCCCAGCTCGTTCATCATCGTTCTGAACAGTTCGCGATCCTCGGCCAGATGGATACTCGCCGGGCTCGTGCCCAGGATCGTCACACCCGCTTCGTGCAACTCCTTGGCGATGTTCAGCGGCGTCTGACCGCCAAACTGCACAATGACACCCTCCGGCTGTTCCTTCTGGTAAATGTTCAGGACATCTTCAACCGTGAGTGGTTCGAAGTAGAGCTTGTCCGAGGTGTCATAATCGGTCGAAACGGTCTCGGGATTGCAGTTCACCATCACCGACTCGATCCCAGCTTCACGTAACGCAAAAGCGGCATGCACGCAGGTGTAATCGAACTCGATGCCCTGTCCGATGCGGTTCGGACCACCGCCCAGAATCAGTATCTTCGGCCCGGGTGAAACCGTTACCGAATCGGGCGCGTTATGGGTTGAATAGTAATACGCGCCGTCCGCGCCACTCACCGGTACGGCCTCATAGCACGCTGTTATGCCCGTGTTCAGGCGTTGCTGCCGGATCTCGCGTTCCGTCCTCCCGAGCAGTTGTGCGAGATAGCGGTCCGAGAAGCCGTGCGCTTTCGCCGCCTTCAGCAGTTCAGCGGATAGCTCCCTCCCTCGATACTGCTTGAGCTCCTCTTCGAAGAGCACCAGCTCCCGCATCTGCTGGATGAACCACCGCCCGATCTTTGTGAGCTGGTACAGCTCTTCTACCGCCATACCCTTGCGCAACGCTTCGTAGATCATGAAGATGCGCTCGCTGGACGGGAAGAGCAGCCGCTCCTTCAGCTCGTCAAGCGAGCAGGTACCGAAATCCTTCGCACCGCCGGCGCCGTAGCGTTTGATCTCCAACGAGCGGATCGCCTTCTGAAACGCTTCTGTAAAGGTGCGACCGATGCTCATCACCTCGCCCACGGCTTTCATCTGCGTGCCCAGGATATCGCGTGTCTGCGGGAACTTCTCAAACGCCCAGCGCGCAAATTTCACCACCACGTACTCCCCGGTTGGCTTATACTGGTCGAGTGTGCCGCCCTTATAATAGGGTATCTCGTCGAGTGTGATACCGGTGGCGAGTTTCGCAGAGATCCTGGCGATCGGGAACCCGGTCGCCTTTGAGGCCAGCGCCGACGACCGCGAGGTTCGCGGATTGATCTCGATGACCACAACACGGTCATCCTCGAGATTGTGCGCAAACTGGATGTTCGTGCCGCCGATGACGCCGATCGCATCCACGATCCGGTAGGAATACTCCTGCAATCGCTGCTGTAACGCTTCCGGTACGGTCAGCATCGGCGCCACACAGAAACTGTCGCCGGTGTGCACGCCCATCGGGTCCACATTCTCGATGAAACAGACGGTGATCCGGTTGCCCTTTCTGTCCCTGATCACCTCAAGCTCAAGCTCCTCCCAGCCCAGAACCGATTCCTCGACGAGCACCTGGCCGATGAGGCTCGCCGCGATACCGCGTGTCACGATCGTACGGAGTTCGTCGACGTTATAAACGAGTCCGCCGCCCGTGCCACCGAGCGTATAGGCCGGGCGGATCACCACGGGATAGCCCAGCTCCTGCGCGATCCGCTCCGCTTCATCCGCGGTATACGCGGGCGAGCTCCGCGGCATCGGGATCCCCAGCTTCGCCATCGTCGCTTTAAACGCAATCCGGTCCTCGCCGCGCTCGATCGCATCGGCTTCGACACCGATGATCGTTACCCCGTACTGCTCCAGAATACCGCGCTTGCTGAGTTCCGCGGAAAGATTCAGACCCGTCTGTCCGCCAAGGTTCGGTAGCAATGCGTCCGGCTGCTCCTTCGCGATGATCTTCGTGATGGTCTCAACGGTCAGCGGCTCGATGTACGTCCGGTCAGCCATCTCAGGATCGGTCATAATGGTCGCGGGATTGGAATTCACCAGCACGACCTCATAACCCTCCTCATGCAGCGCCTTGCACGCTTGCGTGCCTGAATAATCAAACTCACAGGCCTGGCCGATCACGATGGGGCCCGACCCGATAACCAGCACCTTCCTGATTTCTTCTCGCTTCGGCATCTCCTATTTCCCAATATCGCCCTGAGTAAAAAAGCGCTCCGCCCGATCAAGAACGAGAACGGTGTGCTAGAGCAGAAAGTTGAGCTCGCACCGTGAGGCTGGCTGATACTCAGCTCATGTAATGGTTCCACGCCACGCTTTCCAAAGCTCATCGAGGGGCATCGTTACCACTGTTCTCTGCCGGTCACGCAGGGTGATCTGCCGCGCTCGTGTGGTCTCACCCAGGGCCCGTACAGGAATGTCACGGCGGCTCATGATCGTCTCGAAGCTGCTTGCTTCCGGTCGCGCCACCTCGACCACCCAGCGTGAGTTCGATTCGGAAAAGAGCGCAAAATCTGTTCGTAGTCCGGGGTTTACGGTCGCAACGTCAACGGAAACGCCCAGATCCCCACCGATCGCCATCTCGCAGATCGTTACCGCGAGACCGCCCTCCGCAACGTCATGGCAGCTCAGTATTGAACCTGCGTCCATCACGGTTCGTAGCGCGTTCATGCTCGTTTGCAGCACCGCAGGATCGGTTCGTGGGACACTGCCCGCATCAGAACCGCGTAACCTGAAATACTCGCTCCCACCCAACTCCGCTCTTGTCTCACCGATGAGATACAGCGGGTTGCCCGCTCCTTTCAGGTCAACCGTAACGCACTTCCGCACGTCCTCGCAGATACCAATACCCAGAATCGCGGGTGTCGGTGGAATTGATTCGTTCAGAACGTCAGATTCGTTATAGAAGCTCACATTACCACTTACAAAGGGCACACACAGCGCGGACGCCATGTATCCAAGCCCGCGACAGCACTCTGCGAAATCGCCCATGCGGTCCGGCTTCTCGGGATTGCCGAAGTTGAGGCAGTCGGCAAAAGAGTGCGGTACCGCCCCGACTGCGGTCAAGTTCCTGCAGATCTCGTCGATCGCGCTCGCAGCACCCCAGAACGGATTGAGTTTGCAGAAGGCAGGATTCACGTCAGAGGTGATTGCGAGCCCACGGAAAGAGTCTTCCAGCGGCTTGAGCACAGCAGCATCACCGTGGGTCTCAGAGCCACGACATCCCTGAAGCGGCTTAATCACGGTGGCGGCACGCACCTCGTGGTCGTACTGCCTGATCACCGCCTCTTTAGACGCGATGTTCGCTGCCGCAAGCAGACGCAATAAGAGTGCATTGTAATCGGACGGTTCTGGAATCGTCGGTAGTGCCTCGTTTTCCCGCACCCGCACCTCTTGTGGACGCGAGTACAGCGGGCACGAGACGAGGAAGTCCGTTTCCAGCTCGAAGATCAGCGCACCGTCGTGCCAAATGCGGATTCGCGGTGTCGCTCCCGTCGCTTCTTCGCTCGTTTCGCCCAGCACCACAGCGTCTACGTCCCACATCGCGAAGAGCGCCAGCACCTCGTCCACCCGCTCGGGCTTCAACGCCAGTAAGAATCGTTCCTGCGACTCGGAGACCCAGATCTCCCAGGGGTTCAGACCCGCCTCCTTCAGCTTCACGCGCTCCAAATGGATCTCCGCACCACAACCGCCTGCATGGCACATCTCGCTCACCGCGCACGAGAGCCCACCGCCACCGAGGTCCTTCATGCCGCTGATCAACCGCTTCTCGTTCGCCTCCAGGATCGCATGCATAAGCGGCTCCTTCGTTATCGGATCGCCCACCTGCACGGCACTCCGGGTCTCTTCCTCACCGGTCAGCTCAACGGAAGCGAAGGTAACGCCATGAATGCCGTCTCTGCCCGTCTTCCCTCCGACCAGCACGAGCACTTCACCCGGCTTCGCCATGCTCCGGCTCAGGTCCGCCTTCTTCATGATTCCCACACAGCCGACGTTCACCACGCAGTTGCCCAGGTAGCCCTGCTCAAAGTACACCATACCCGCACAGGTCGGGATACCGATACGATTCCCGTAATCACGTATCCCCGCGACCACACCATCGAATAAGAACCGCGGGTGCTTCACCTCCTGGGGGAGCAGCTCGTACGGATGATCCAGCGGGCCGAAGAACAGTGGATCGATCAAGGCGATCGGCTGCGCGCCCATACAGACCACATCACGCACGATACCGCCGATACCCGTTGCCGCACCCCCGTACGGCTCGATCGCCGAGGGGTGGTTGTGACTCTCTAAAGCGACCACGTAGGCGTGCTCATCATCAAATTCAAGCACACCTGCATCCTCTTTAATCACCAGTAGATTCTGCGGCGCATCGATCCCGAATACGTACTCTTTCAAGACGTTCTTCGAGCTCTTGTAGCAACAATGCTCCGACCACGCCTGTGCAATGCTCTGAAGCTCCACGTCGGTCGGATCGCGTCCCTGCACCGCGAAGTAGTGTTGAATTCGTCGCAGCTCATCCAGACTGAGCGAAAGCCCCATACTATCGCTTAACCGCTGTAAATCCTGTTCATCCGCACCCCTGAGCGGCAGTTCAAATCGGCTCATCACTCTGTTCTTTACAGAGGCGCATCTCAAGAAATACCTTCTCTGTCTATATATATGCATCAGCCCGCAGAATGCTGAAGGTTTTTATTCACCAACCATAAAGGTTCTTGCATGCAGTCCCCCGTCTTTGAGCGGTTATTCGAGCGCATAGACGTCACCAAATATCCGGCGAAGCGGTTAATAGTAATACCCCTGAGCATTCTGGTCATCGCAGTCTTCATCATCGCGCTCACCCAGGTACTGGTGGGCTCACCGGTACGCCTCGGAACGGATTTCGTGGGCGGGACGGTGGTCAAGGTGCAGACAACCGAGACGATAGAGCAACTGGAGGTGACTTTCGCCGACTTCCCCGTTGCCTCCATACGCGACACCGGCGCCGCGCACGAGAAGAGCATCGAGTTCGGCCAGATGAGCGAGACGGAGAAGGATGCTCTGATCGCCAAACTGGAGCAGGATTACGGATCAGAATCGGAGTTTGGCTCTTTCGAGCTGCGTGATATCAGCCCGCTCTTCGCGAAGGAATTGCAGCGGCAGGCCGTGAACGCGATTATCATCGCCTTTATCCTGATGGCTATCGTCGTCTTCATCGTCTTTCGCACGCTGGTGCCCCCGTTTGCGGTCATCATCGCGGCATTTTCCAACATCGTCGTCGCCGTCGCCTGTATGAACGTGATCGGTCTGGAGCTCTCGCTGGGCACGGTTGCCGCGTTGCTCATGCTCATCGGCTATTCGGTGGACTCGAACATCCTGCTCACGACGAATCTGCTGCGTAAGAAGGGCGATGTGGACGAGAAGATCAGGAGCACGATGAAGACTGGCGTCACGATGACCTTTACCACACTCTCCGCGGTCGTTGCCCTGTTCCTCGTTTCTTCCACAATCCATTACCTCTCCGCCTATTTCGCACCGATCCCTATCTTACGGGATCTCTCGCTCGTGCTGCTCTTCGGGCTCGTGATGGATCTGCTGAACACGTGGTTGCTGAATGCCGGGATCTTGCGCTGGTACATTGAGCGAAAGGAGAGCAGGAAATTCGGTAAACGGAGCGTCGGCGCCAAAGCGCCGGTAAAGAAGAGTGCGAAGCGAGGAGAGAAAAGGAAAGATAAGAGCAGCACCGTCTAACGCCCCGTTTAGCCTCAAACGGTCTGTGGAGGTTCAGCTGCTCGGGTCGGTACCTTTTATATATGCGCGAATAATCTTAAGGTAAGTGAGGTGTGTGGGTGAAATAAGGTGGGAAGAGCCTATGAGCGAAATAAGACCGAATGTAAGGACAGTACTGGACGTTGGCTATCGTGTGATTCTGAAGAATGAGGACGGTACTCCGAAGAAGGTGTGGCGTGGCCTCGTCAAGGAGGGGAATTACGGTAAATTCATCTCCATCGAGCAGCATTGGGTCCGCAGGATGGACGGCAAGAAGATCGCCGAGAGCGATTGGGCACGGAAGTCCTTTAATTTCCCCTTCGATCGCAGCAAAGCATTTGCTACCTGGAATTCGATCATGGAATTATTGGAGGCCGCGTTGGGCGAAGGTTCCGGGTCGGATCTCGAGCGCGAGGTGGAAGCGGAGTTTGGCAATGAGCTCGAGGACCTGGATGACAATTTCTAGTGATTCCGGATTCACGTAAAGAATTTGCGACACTGCTCTTCTGCACGGTCGGTCAGGATGACGTGATAATCCGGCGGGAGGCAGTTCCGATAGGGTAACTGGGCGAACCGGTAATCCATGAGAACGATGATGCAGCGGTCGTGCTCGCTGCGAATGCCCCGGCCTGCCGCCTGGAGCACCTTGGTGACCGCGGGATAGAGATATCCGTACAGTCGCCCCTTAGTTGGCCCGAATTTACCGCTATAATAGTCCTCTATTGTCTTCACCTCGAGCGTTGGTGGGCTCAGAGGTAGCCCGACGACGATGATTGTCTTAAGCGTATTGGCTTCGTAGTCCATACCCTCGGAGAAGGAGCCGCCCTGCACCGCGAGCAGGATGCCGTCGGCGGTATCACGTAAGAGCTCGTAGAGACGGTTCTTCTCCTCCTTGCCCATTGTCCGCCGCTCCACAATTATCCGCTGCTGCAGCTCAGGTGGTAAGAATGCGGCGACGTCATTGAGCAGCGCGTAAGAGGGGAAGAAGACCGCCATACCGCCCGTAGCGGACTGTGCCACCGCGCTGATCTTCGTGGCAAGCTTCTGGTACATCGTTTCGCTCCGCTTCGTATACTTGGTGGTGAGCCCCTTGGTAACGACAACCGGACGGTTCTCCGGGGGGAACGGGGACGCATAATCGCGCAGCCTGATCGACCTGCCCTTCGTTCGCGCAGGTGTTGCGCCGAGCACATCGGCGTACATCTCCGTCGGACAGAGGGTGCCGCTCATCATGACGGTCGCGTGCGCGAGCGAGAAGATCGGCGCGCTGACGACCGAGGGGTCAAGGAGCTTGAAATAAAGCAGCGGATTCTCCGGCTGCGCGAGCGAGAAGATACGAACACATCGCTCTTCAGTTCGCCATCGGTCCAGGAACTCAGCGACGTTAAGGATATGCCGCTGTGCTTCCTCGTGCTCCCGGCCGAAGCGTGAGCTCAGCGTGGTGCTCGCCGGCTGGCTCTTCTGCACCTTCACCTGCTGAAGCCGGTGCTCCAACGTGCGCCGCTCATCTGATGCGGATGCGCTGCCCACAGGGTCAACTGTCGAAGCCTCATCGGTTTCCGCAAGCTCTCCGGCGATGCTCAGCAGCGTATTCACGAATTCGTCGTAGCTGATCGTCTCGATCCGGCGCCGCAATACTTTGCTCATCTCATCGAGCAGGAAATCACGGTCCACGGGTATCTCAACAGCACGGGTGTCACTCGCGCGTTTCGCCAGTTTCATGAAGATCGTCTCCAGCTCCATGAGGTTGCCCTGCATCTCGCGATCTACATACCTGATCGCGCGTGCAGCGCTCGTGAGCGTCGCGAGACGCAGGGAGTTACTGAGATTATTTCGGATACGATCCGGGAGATTGTGCGCTTCGTCAACGATGAGGATAAGGTCATCCAGGCCCGCAGCGAGCTTCTCCAGCACCGCTTCAGAGATGCCGGGATCGAAGATATAATTATAATCGCAGACCACGACCTCAGCACGTGCAGCGACCTCGAGTGCTGCTCTGTGCGGACAAACGCCGCGAACGGTGCACCAGTCACAGAGCTCCTCAACATGCATGATCTCCTCCCAAATCCGTTGCAGCGCTTGATCATCGGTCCTCAGATAGTACTTGCAGCGTTTCCGCTTCTGCTCCGCGCGACAAAACTCGTGGAAGAGCGAACTGTATTCCCGGTAGAGCGCGGTGGCACGCGGGCACATGGACTGCTTCGAGGTGATATCAACGACCGAAAAGGGGAGATTCGCCTGCCGCTGGATCAACCGGAGCGTCTCGATTGCGATCTTGTGTTGACTGCGTTTCGAGGTGAGGAAGAAGACGATCTTATCGTTTGCCAGCGCGTAGCGCACGGCGGGCAGAAGCGCGGCAACGGTCTTCCCGATACCGGTCGGCGCGTGCGCAACGAGGATCCCTCCCGACTCAAGAGCATCCCAAACGTCTTCCATAAACTCCCGCTGGCCCTCGCGCACGGTCGGAAAGGGGAACGAGGAGGTGTCTCGGGTAGTCATGTTCGGTTCCGTGAAGGTGACGTCAGCCCAAGGAAACGGCCAATACGGACCTTTTGATTCTACATAGTCCGCGATCGTTTTAAATGCTAGCACGGGTCTCGTGACCGAGGGGGTATGAGGATGAACAATTTATCTTGCCCGTACCGATTGACCTGATAGGCGCAGACACAGGAGCTGAGCGAGCATTCACGATGCGTTCTTTATATACTTCTAGCTCAAATGGTATTTCACGTGCTACCACGGAACTGAGCGCCTTTCATTGAAGGTGCTCAACGTATTACGGGTAGTACAAGCGAAACAAGAAAGTTAGGAGGTCTGTAAGGCATGGCTTTTGGAGAAGAAAGACGGGGTTTTACCGCCCCTATTACCGTCGACGAGACCTATAACGTCACCATTGAGGACGTTGGTCGCGAAGGCGATGGTATTACTCGAATCGAAGGCTTTGTGGTCTTTGTGCCGAACACGCAGAAAGGCGACAACGTCAAGGTTCGGGTGACCAAAATAGCGAGGAGAGTCGGATTTGCAGAAGTAGTTACGGAATAAACGATTTATACGTTTTGAGGTGAACACTGAACTGCGTTCCAGTGCTATAGCATGGTACGGCTATGGCATTCCTCTTTTTATTTTTTCCTTCTTCCCTTTCTTCTTCGTTTCACTCGTTTGCAACGGTGATCTTTGCTATAACAGTCCGCCCGTAGTGCATGCCCCTGAACCATCTGGCATACGGTGTGTTTTCCGGACGGCGGAAACGGCTCTTGTAACCGAAGCGGAACAGAGAACTTAAGGCAACGAGTATTACACTCTCCTTATGGTGACGAACGATGACACTCATCACTTCCGATGCGGATCCCCTGGCGACTGAGGAGATCGTGAATCGAGCACGGGCGATCATCAGCGAAGGCCCGATCTGCGACCATTGCCTCGGCCGGCAGTTCGCCAGGATCGCGACTGGCCGCTCCAACGAGCAGCGCGGGCAGGCACTCAAGGCGCTGCTGGAGGTGCGCGGTGCGGGCATTTCTACGGGCACGTGCTGGGTCTGTAACGGCCTCTTCGAGACGGTGGATGAGTGGGCCGCAAAGGCTGCGGATGCGCTGCGTGACTACGAATTCTCGACGTTTCTGGTGGGCACGAAGGTCAGTGGCCTGCTCTCTGAGAACGAGGAACTGCTCTGGGAGCTTACCGGTGCTGAGTCGGCGGAGCCGCTGAAGGCCGAGTTGAATCGCGAGGTGGGCAAGATACTCGAGCGCAGGCTGGGCAAGACCGTGGAATTCACGCGGCCCGAACTCGTCGTTGTGCTCAATCTCTGGACCGAGACCGTCGAGGTGCAGTCGAATGCGGTGTACCTTTACGGACGCTACAGGAAGTTCGAACGGGGCATACCACAGACGAGATGGTTCTGTCGCGCCTGCCGAGGCATGGGCTGTGCGCGCTGCAATTTCACCGGACGGATGTACCCGGAATCCGTTGAGGAGTTGATCAGCGGCTCTTTATTGCCGCTGTTCCAGGGTACGGACATGGTGCTGCACGGCTCGGGGCGTGAGGACATCGATGCGCGTATGGTGGGCTCCGGCCGTCCGGTGGTGCTGGAGATAAAAGAGCCGCATCGCCGATTCGTGAATCTCAGAGAAGCGGCAACGAAGGTGAACTACGAGAACGCGGGCAAGATCGAGGTCCTCGAGTTGCAGTACGTGCAGAAGGAGGCGGTCGCGCAGGTGAAGAGCGCGAAGGCGGAGAAGACCTATCGTGCCGTAATCAGTTTTGAGACGGCCGAGAAGCCGCCTGCCGAAGAGCACCTGAGAGCAGCACTGGCGGCGCTCAACGATATCGAGATCGAGCAGCGCACACCGCGCCGTGTCGCGCACCGGCGCGCGGATCTGGTACGTCGAAGACGAGTAACGTGTGCACGCCTGGTTTCCTTTGACGAGGGAGCACAGCGAGCGGTTATTGCAGTAACGTGCGATGCGGGTCTGTACGTGAAGGAGCTTATCTCCGGCGATGAGGGACGTACGACGCCGAATTTGAGCGCACTGCTGGGTATGCCCGCGGCGGTTACGGAACTCGACGTACTCGATGTAGAGCTCGATTTTCAAATCGCGGATTTCGTTTCTCCCGCTGCACAGTCCTAGACGAACGAATTCACGGGAGTGCTTGCCTTGCCTTACCTTACCTTGCCTTGCCTTGTCTGCCAACCCGCTCGTTATGCCTCAACCGCCCGTCGGTTCAGGTCCCGTTTCCGATCACGATCTTCCTCGATCTGCCGCTCCACGGAGAGCAGGGCATCCTTGAGCACCTCAAGGAAGTCCCAGCGTGATTTCTGCATCTTCGTCTCCTCCACCTCGTCTTCGCTCTTCCACTTGGTGGTTTTGAGCGGTTTCGGCTCGGCCTGAGCAAAGTACTGCTTTTCCGGCGTCTTCACGTGCGCGTTTATCCGATAAAACGGCACACCGCCGCGGTCACGCTCCTTCTTAATCACGATCTTGATCCAGTGCACACGAGGCGAGAATCGCGCGATCTTCCGTACTTCGGTCTCGATGATGCGCTCCGCAAGGTCTTTATACTCCTCGTCCAGGGTGCCCTCGAGCTCAACCTCCACCATCGCCGCCTCCTCGCGCAGCATGCGGAGGTAGCGCATGATGTCCGGAATGGTAATGATCCCGCGAGGCACGTGATCCTTTACGATCGGTACGCCCCGAATGTCATGCTGCAGCAGTAGTTTCGCAACGTCCGCGAGATTCGCATCGATATCCGCCGTAATCACCGGCGCATTCATGATGACCGTAACCGGCTGCTCCATCCGGGTGATCTTCTCACCCTTGACCTCGCCTATGGTCATGCGATTCTTGGGCTTGTAAATCTTCTTCACAATGTCCATACCGGTAACGATGCCCACTAAATTCTGCAGCTCATCCACCACGAGCACGCGCCCGATATTGTTCTTGGTCATGATGCTGCGCGCTTTCCCGATGCTATCGGTCTTCTGCACGCAGATCGGATCACGAGTCATAATCCGGCGCACCTCAGCATCTTTCAGGAGACGAGAATCCGCGCCCCGCGCCATGAAGTCATATTCCGTAACAATGCCCGCAAGTACACCACTGTCGTCGATCACAGGTGCCGCGCGCTGACCGCAGTCGATGAGCTCTATTATAGCATCAATGATCGGCGTCGTGTGGTGGATGGTGTAGGGCTTGAACATAAACTCATCGACATGCCAGTCGGAATGGGATGCAAACAGCAGATCCTGAATGCTCACCAGATAGAGCGCATCGCTCCCCCGGACCACCAGGGTGTGAAACCTGTTCTTCTCCATTATCCCGATCGCCGTGCCGACCGTTGTATCTGGCGTGATCGTCACGACCTCCTTCGTGCTTATCCCGAGTACCGGTTCATCAAACATCTCTCTTTCCTCTCCTCTCCTCTTTTCTCCTCGTTCGTGCAGACTTAGAGACTGAAAGCCTATTACCGTGGATTAATTTAAACTTACCGATTTATAAATCACCCCGAACACCCGTTTCAACGGTCTAAACGTTCGTGCAGCAGCTCCAAGCAGGAGCACGGCGTATAGCGCTACGGACTCCATTCGGGTCACGAAGCGAGCACGAGCCGGGAGATCTCTTCAGCCGGGAGGTTGTTCTCCTTGCCGACCGCGATCGTGCAGAGATTTTGGATCTCCAGCTCCTTGAGGTACAGGAACCCGATGATCGTGCCGATGTCAATGGGGTAGCCCTTCAAGGTCTTTCGTACCACGGTGGCGAAATGGCGCCAGAGCGCGTCCTCGAAGGGAATGAGCGTCTTTTCCATATCGCAGAGCGGCAATACGCGGGTCAATACGTCGGTGTAGGGCGAATCGGGCATCGCACGGATAGCCGCACCGGTGTTCTCTGCCATTATCACCTCGTTCAGCGCGTCCGCACCGAAATCCACGAGATACGCGTAGGGCAGCACGTAGCTCCTGATCTTGCCCGGTGGTATCCCCTCCGCCTTGCAGCGGAGCAAGGTCATGATATTCGTCAGATCCAGCTCAGTACCCACGATCTTCCGCACAATCTCCTGGTCAGCACGGCCTAACTCCTCCGTTTGCGCCCAGATCGCACCGCAGATCTCCTCGTCAAGCGCGCGCTCGAGTACAAGGAGCTGTCCCGTCGTTTCATACTCCGGGTACGCGTTAGCCAACACCTCGCGATAGGGGCTCTCCGTGTGGCTTATCAGACCGGCGAGCGAGTCCACCCCCTTCAACGTGCTCATGCGGCGTTTGAAGACGTCTTCAATGGGGAATATGAGCGTCTCGATCCCGGCCGATGTCCGTGTATCGGTCGCCTTTGTGCGTATGAGTGCCTTGAGGTTCTTCACCTCCAGGCGTCTGAGGATGACGTAAAAGATATCACGGATCGAGCCTTTCGTTGACCTGAGCACCATTACGTACTGGCTGACGAGCTCAGCCTTTAACGCCTCTTCGATCCGTCGTGCGTCGAGCGTGGTCACCCCCGCTCGGGTTAACTGCTCCTTGTATGCGGTATCCATCAGTAACGGCAGAAAATCGCTCGGCCGAGCTTCAATCAGCTCGCGTATTTTACCTTCCGCTATGATGTCACCTACACGTGCCCTTATTCGCGCATACACATTCGCGTAGTTCGATACACCCATTGCCTGCCTCGTTCTCCTAATGAATGAATGGTCGTGGAGATGGGGCTGCGGAGATTTGAACTCCGGTTACCAGCTCCCCGAGCTGGAAGGATAACCTGGCTACCCTACAGCCCCCTACCAGTCCAACTACCGTATGCCTGCCGCGACCTTGCTTACATTCTCTTTATCAGTCTAGCTATTAAAATGCGTACTTTTTTGTGGTAAGATGCGCTTTGGTCTATGTACTGCCCGTTCTGGCAGTGGCGCACGCGAGGAGCAATGGACGAAGAGAGTCAACTGAACGGATTACGACCCGTGAAGGGCGTTCGAATTGGCGCCCACACGAGCATTGACGAGCTCATGACGGGGCTGCGATCCTCAGCTTTCGGTGCTGGCAGATTGGCAAAGGCCGTGGATATTTTCACCGAGATGCAGACCGAGGAGACGACGAAGTTCATGGGCGTTGCCGGTGCACTGGTCCCTGCGGGCATGCGTACGATACTCGCCGAGCTGATACGTGACCGATACGTGGACGTCGTCGTAACGACCGGTGCAAATCTCGTGCATGATATTATAGAAGCGCTGGGCGAGCACCACTATCTCATCGGGAGCACGAGTACAGGCGCTTACGGCGATAGAGACGACGCCTGGCTCAGGACACAGGGCATTGATCGGATTTACGATGTGCTCGTGCACGATGAGGCGTTTGCGCGGCTCGAAGCGTTTTTACACGGCGTCTTCGAGCACATGAGCGGTCGGCGGTACAGTATTCGCGAATTTATCACGGTAATCGGTGAGCATCTTTCGGATCCCGATTCGATCCTGCGGTCTGCAGTGGAGTGTAATGTGCCCGTGTTCTGCCCGGCGATTGCTGATTCCATGATCGGGCTCCACGCCTGGCTCTACAAGCAAATGGGCTCGCTCGAGGTCGATGCTTTTGATGACCTGAAGGAGTTGGTCGAGCTCTTCTCCGTGGCACCACGCGCGGGCGCGCTCATTCTTGGCGGCGGCGTGCCCAAGAATTTCATCTTCCAGGCGGCGCTGGTCGCACCGCGGCCGGCGGGTAAAGACGGGCTCGATTACGCCATTCAAATTACAACCAGCACACCGGAAGATGGGAGCCTGAGCGGTGCGACCCTGGAGGAGGCGAAATCGTGGGGTAAAGTCAGCGAGCACGCGAAGACCGTGACCCTTTACGGTGACGCCACCGTAGCGCTACCGCTCATCGTCGCTGCGGTCCGTGGCCGGCTGAATAGATAAAGCGACCCGGTGAGTGCTTCTTTCGTCCGTTGCGGAGCCACTGCTCTCCTCCGGTGAGCTGGGGCAGCACCTGCCGGTAACCCACCGGTGTAATCGCAAATATTTTATGCATCTCTGTATATCTCTTCTATGAAGCAGGCTTATGGATCGCGCCGGCGCAGTAGTGCTCTTCTTCTCGGTGCTCGGGATTGTGATACTCTATGGCGTATCCTTACTCATGGTGCCGCAAACGGTGCCACTTGACGAGGTCGCGCGCTACGAAGGCGCTAGCGTCCGTACACGTGGTGTCGTTACGGACGTGAGCGTAACGGAACAGGGCTATGTGCAGTTGAGACTGGCGGCAAATCAGACGTCACTGCTCCTCTTCGTTATCCCTTCGGATCAGTCGGGGATCGTCCGTGATCTGAGTTACGGCGACGAGGTTGTGGCTGAGGGCCGCGTCCAGGTTTATCGCGGTGAATACGAGCTCGTTACCGCTGAGCATGCGATCGCGAAAGTGAACACGAGCGCGAACCGGATACTGTTCGTTCCACAGCTCGCTCGCGAGCCTGAGCGGTTCGAAGGGACGCGGATACGCCTTGCTGGCACGGTCGAGGATCTTTACACGTCCGTTCTGTATATTGCCGACGGAACGGGTACCTATCGACTGCGTGCGAAGCCCGTGAGCGGAGCACTCGGTATCTCGGAGCTTCAGGAGGGCGATACGATCGTGGCAGAGGGCGTGCTTTTCTACGATTCCACGGCGTTGCGATATGAATTGAATCTGATCGCGGTTGAGCCGCTCTCGTGATCGCGTTACTCACCGCTCGACTAGAACCCACTTGTCCGTCGCTTCCCAGACGCGTACGGAATGAAGCGAAACGCCCAAGGTCGAGCCGGAGAAGCGCTGTTCCAATTCAGACTGCAAGAAGAGCGCGATATTCTCACTCGTCGGATACCGCAGCACCTCGTTGAGATACGTGTGATCAACCAGAGCGAGCACATCGGCGATGACAGCCTTCAATTCCGCAAAATCGGCCACACAACCGGTCTCTTCATGCTGCTCGCCTTCCACAACGATATCCACACGGTACGTGTGCCCGTGAAGCTGTTTGCATTTTCCCGGATGCAGGGCGAGCGAATGCGCCGCGTCAAAATGGGTGGTGATCCCGAGTTTCATCGTCATTCTGCTCACACGCGTTCACCGAGAAGTGTTTACTTACCTCTTGCACCCGCGGATATTTAAATATGAGTTGCTCCTTGATAGTATACAGAGCAATGGCATGGGGCAAGAACACGCGAGGCAAAAAGATCAGGCTCGCGAAGGCGAATCGGCAGAATAGGCGGGTTCCCGCATGGATCATGGTGCGGACGAATCGGCACGTGACCACGCACCCGAAACGGCGACACTGGCGACGCACAAAACTCAAGGTGTAGTGTAAACGTAAACACGGTCTGTAAAGTAAAGTAACGTAAAGTAATTAAGGGAGTAAGCACGAACGAAGATGGGCGAAGAGAAAGGGAAGGGCACTGGTGAGCGGATCTATACCATACCGCTCCGGTCGGTGAAGAAGACGCCGCGGTGGAAGCGGAGCACCCGAGCAATAAGCGTGATTCGTGATTTCCTGCAGCACCATACCAAATCAGATATCGTCCTTTTGGATTCATCAATAAATGAGAAGGTGTGGGAACGGGGTTCGCAGAAGCCACCGTCAAGAATTCGCGTGAAGGTAACGGAAGAAGAGGACGTTGTCAAGGCTGAGCTGGTTGAATAAGGTTTTTTGATTGATGAAGCGGCGAGGCGAGCAGGAGATAAGAAGGCTTTTTACGATCGAAGGCACCTCGTTTATTGGCGTCGTTGCCCTCTGCACCGAGTCCCTCGTCCTTGTACCGCGTTTCGTGCCTCAGCGGCTTGTGAGCGAGCTGGAGCGCGCGCTGGGTGTCCCGGCGGTGCGAACACTCGTTGCGGAGACCTCACTGGTCGGCTGTCTGGTCGCGGGGAACTCACAGGGCCTGGTCTTCTCACCATACGCACTGGACAGTGAGCTCGAGCACATCGAGGCGGCGGCACGTGCTGCGGGCGTGCACGTGCAGCTGAGCAAACTGCCTGAAGCGGAAGTGCTGAGTGCTGCGGGCAATATCATATTGGCAAACGATTCCGTGGCGCTCGTGCATCCCGAGCTACGGGAGGAGACGCGGGAGCTCATTCACGCCACGCTCGGCGTGCAGGTGCATACGGGCACGATCGGCGGCGTGAAGACGGTTGGCATGGCTGCAGTAGCGACGAACAAGGGCGTTCTGGCGCATCGGAACGCTACGTATGAAGAATTAGAGTTCCTGGAGCATATCTTTGAGCTGCCCGTAGGTATCGGGAGTGTGAATTTCGGTATTCCGCTCATTGGCGCGGCACTGCTCGCGAACTCCCGGGGCTATGCCGTGGGTGATGAGACTTCAGGCGCGGAACTGGGCCGAATCGTGGACACACTCGGGTTTGAAGAGCCGAACGAGGCTGCTGATTCTGCATGGTGAACCGATGCCGTGCCACGCCCCCAGGTTTAGCCGGTGAAAAATGACCGTGAACAGAACAATTAACATCATCATCCCATTCGATCGGTATGAGCAGTTCGTCGTAGTGGCGTGTGGCGGTATTCTCGACCCAGATGCCCGTCTCGAGGATCGCCTTCTTGCCCCGCAGCCGCGAGATATAGCCAAATACCGCGCTCGATAAGTTTTATCTTCTCTGGCCGCTGAGCTGAAAATGGGAGATGTTCGTCGAGAAGTTGCAGGGTGGCCTGAATCTCAGTGTTTGCGCACGCCGGATAGCGGCAATCTACGAGACGTACCTTCAGGAAGGTCAGACAATCCAGCCACACTTCCATCCGGACGCGGAGGAACTCTACTACCTCCTGTCTGGTAACGGTGTCATGCATATAGGGGACGAACAGCGCGAAGTAGCAGCTGGCGATGTGATTTATATACCGCCGGAAACGATCCACTTCCTGCACAACAGCTCATCAGCGCCCATTCGATTTATCACCCTGATGGTCAGAGTAACCAGGGCGGAATCTATGCCCTATATCCTGTAGCGCTCGTCGGACGAATGAGACGGTCCGGCGATGGCGTTCGTGATGCTTCCTCTCCCGGTTGGCGGTAACCACCAGAGCAGTGACGTCTTGGACGGCGCAATCGTCATCCGTAGTCGGCGACCCGTCAACGAACGATTACTGAAAGCTTTGGAACTCGCTTGTCGCTCGCGTTACCCGGATAGCAGCACCCTACAAGCCCCGCATTATTTATTCGTCCTCTAGCGAGTGCAGGCCAATTCACGGAACGTGAACCTTTATGGCGGGCTCTCTCCCGTCGAAATGGTCCCCTCAGCGTGCGATGCGGTATCTCGCCGAAGTTGTAGCTCGTCTGCTTATTCTCGAGGTGGGGAAAGACTCTTATCTTTTAACCACCAATAGCATACCAGGAGGTGAGACGAAAGAAATGCTGTTCATCACCTGCGTGAAGATCAATCCTGGTATGACAGAAGAAGCGAGGAAATTCGGTGACCAGCTGCTCAAAGAGCCACCGAAGGGCGTGAAGTTCTTACAGGTGTATCACACGCTCGGCCGGTATGACGCAATCTGGATCTACGAAGCTGAGGATTCGAATGTGATCATTGATTTCCTTCACAAAAGCCGGAACGTATCAACAACAGAAACGTGGGTTGCCTTTGAAAGGAAGTAGTGGTGTGGGTTGGTAGACCGTTCCAACTCCCTTTCTTTTTTTCCTGTCTCGTCAGTCGTACCTTATTGAAATAGCAGAGTTACCGGTGGCTTCGGCTTCATACGATCGGCACAGCAAGCAGAAGTAAAACAAAACCACTATTAAGCGTGCAAAAGATAGAGAAGCACGATCAAGCGGGAATAAAAACGGACAGGCAGACGACTGACTGTCCGTGAAAAGGCAATGTTCGTTCTTATAACTGCGGTCCACGACAGCACGAGTTGCAGAGAGCTCTCCGTATTTTATTTCGCTTTCTCAGCAGCTTTTGCTATCCAGATGGTAACAATAACAGCGATGATAGTGACGACCACGGCGTAGACGAGCAAGGCAGGTACGGTCTCGGCGGTGCCGAAAATCTCTTTAAAGATCGCGAGTATCGCGCCATTCCACGCAAGCGCAGCGACCAGGCCGAATGCAGCGGTCAGGAGTGCTGCCATCTTGTCAATCACCTCAGCGTTAAGTGCCATTTCTTTTCCTCACCTCCTTGTCTAGTCCATCGGCGTTCTGGGTATTTAAAGCTTGTGGCGACCCGGGGCGGTAACGTTCCTGGGTGCCCGAGCAGAATCAGCGCGGAAATTATGCCGCAGGGGTGTAAAATACAGCTGGTGAGTTTAGATCACCAGCCCCAACAACCTGACGGCCCCGTGAAGCGAACGAAAGCGAAAGGTTTAAAATAGGGCAGCACCAAATGCCAGATCAGGAGGTGATACAAGTGGATACACAAAAACGGCTACGACTACTGGCCACCATCGCGATCACGGTATGCTTACTGCCCCTTTTTCCCCTGGCGGCTGCAGTCGAACCGGGGAACCTTATCTTAGAGCATACTGAGCTTTGGCTGGTGGAGCAAGGCCAGGTGGCGGATATCTGTGCCACGGACCTCGACGGTGATGGCACGGTTGAGATCGTCACAATCGGTAGCTTGCCGGACTCAGCAGAGCTACGGATCAGTCACTGGAACGGTGCAACCTACACGCTCCTCACGGAGGTGGCGTGGCAGGAGGGAACGAGCCGAACGCTTGGCCGCGCGGTACACTGCGCTGATGTTGACGGAGACGGTGTTGTGGAGATCCTTTCCGTTACGTATGTGCCTGATTTAGAAGACTCCGAGTTGCGGATATGGCACTGGGACAGCGCAACCAACGCCTTAGTGCTTCAAGAGAAATTCGGCTTGTTCGAGGATCCACCACCAGGTTGGACAACCGAGCATATATACGACCTCGCGGCGGGGGATGTCGATAGTGATGGCGAAGTCGAAATCGTTCTCGCGGGATCGGCGTATACGGATTCCACTTACGGGATAATTCGCATTTTAACCTGGGATGGATCAGCAGTAACGGAAGAGCATAGTGAGACGTGGGGCACCAGTGGCACCACGGCATTTGGTGTGGCCCTCGGTGATGTTGATGGGGACAGTGTCATTGAGATCGTGACGGCTGGAGATACGGCCGATTATATTGATCTACGGGTCTGGCGTTGGGATGGAGCAGCGATGACCCTCGAAGCAGGAGCCCACTGGAAGACGATGGAGTCGAGCAGCGCGGTGGGGTTAGCGATCGGCGATCTGGATGGTGATGGGTTACTCGAACTGGTCACTGCAGGCAGAGCGATAGGTTCAATGCTCGAATTGGACGACCCTTTCTTTGGGCTCATCACGGTGTGGGATTGGGACGGAGTGGAATTCGACCTGGAGGCGTATGAAGCGTGGCAAAGCGCGCGAGGTAACGTGGAGTTCTTTGCTGCCGCCGCTGAGGACGTGGATCTGGATGGAGTGAAGGATGCTATAGCTGTGGGAGCGGTCCATGAAACGCCCGGTGCGAACGTCTTGCGAGTCTATTCCTGGGACGGCCTGGTGCTGCAGAACAAGTACAGCGAGGAGTGGATAGGACCGGAGATGATGGACAGCTTCGCCTACACCACGTATTCCCGCGATGTGGATGGTGATGGTATCGTGGAGATCCTCACGGGGGGGGCGTGGAGTTGGCCCGGATCGGTTTGATCACGGCGAAGTTGATATCTGGGGCTTCACCGTGGAGCCTCAGGTTGAGCGTCTGCCCGCGTTCACACCCGCCGGCCTCATCGCACTCGTCAGCCTGCTAGCGGCAATCGCTGCTGTTGCAATTGTACGGAAGAGGCGAAAATAAGCCTCTTTCACTTTTTATTTTTTGCCTTATCCTTGCCGGAATTGCGGCCTTATGAGGTCGTGAACGAACAGCAACGGCCAGGCGATACGGCTGCAGTGAGCCGAGCTTGCTTAAGGTCTGTTTCTGGTTTTTAAGGCATAATATAGTGCTATAGTGCTTGCAACTACACCGGAGCTTATAGTGGCATCCCGATCCCTCGGCAGGTCCGCTTCTCCCGCGCCTTTTCCGCTCCGCCGGCCGCAGGGCATGCACGCGAAGAACCATTTCCTTCCCTTGTCATTGATCTGCCGGTTCAGACGGTTCTGACGTGTGATTCATCCTAACTGCTCATGAGCTGAGCGTGCACAAACCGAACGGCTTTTCCGTGGCTTGAATCTCACGACCGATAACCGCACGGTCAGGTGGACCGCTGCTGACTCCGAAGACGTTCCGATAACGACCATCCATCCACCCACCCACCATCAACGCGCTGAGCTGCGGTGCACCGTGAAGCATGAACCTGATCTTATCCGCGAGGTAATACATACATACCAAGTAGTGAAAGATCGTACGGGCTAGAAAAAATGAACAGGAGAATAGTTCCCGGTATGGCGGGTGGTATAGTGGGGCTTGCAGTGCTTGCAGTACTTGCCGTGCTTCTCGTAGCAGCAGTACCCGATAACACGGTGTACCTATTCCCGCAGCATAGCACGGCACCATTTCGTGATACGATAGAAGTGCAACTATGGGCAAATACTACGGATACCTTTGGTGCTGGTCAGATAAACCTCACGTATATCCCTGGCTGCGCTCAGGTCACACAGGTGGCGTACGGCCCCTCGTGGCAGGGCACGTGGGATACACGGTTTGATGGTCGAGAATGGCTGGTCTTCCTCAGGCCGCTGGGGCAGCCGACGGTGAGTGGCACGGTACTGATCGGCACGCTCACCATTCAGTGCTGCACTGCGAGTGGCTGTGTAACGCCATTGTCCTTCTCGCCGCCGAGCAAGTTGAACGATCCGTCGGTCGGCGATCTCGCCGTAACGTGGACTGGCGGAACAGTTACCTGTCCAACACCAGCTCTCCTCCCGGTCTTCGATACGGGTGAAGGTAACTACCCGAGTATCGCCGGCAGGCACAAAGGCACTATCCAACCAAACGAAACAATCACCGTACAGTCGTTATACACGTATAACTGCGCCGGTACCGGTGGGCATACCGCCTATGCTGCCATCTCCTCTGCAAACGGGACAGCAGAAGCGCAATGGAACGGCTATACCGGCGACTGGCACACCATCACCTTTGACCGCCCATTCACCCTCCACGCGCAAGAAACCTACAACTATACCCTCGTCACCGGCTCGTACCCGCAGATCGTCCATTCACCATCTCACACCGCAACCGGTGGGGTTATCACCTGTGAGGAGTTCGTGGACCGTAACGGCCAGCGGCACGAGGGGTGGATACCGGCGATCAGGCTACAGTGAGCACGCGCAAATAGATCGTGGTTGAGCTAGCAAAAAGTACTGTAGATACGCGCAGATACCGAAGTCAAATTGCCAGATAACTGCACAGATTCGAACCTAACACACGCACCCCGGGTAATATCGCTATGATATTCCCTAATAGATCATCAACATTATTATGTACTGGCAATATTTCTTTTCGCTACCATTAAATAATCCCTTCACCTTTAGTAAGCAACTAAAAAAGTATTTGTTTAGTTCCCCCTTCCTATAAGCTTTCTGGAGCTTTTCGATACCCATAAAATGCCCCCCCCCCCTCTCTTTTCCCACAAAACTGG
>Ga0209614_1000353_pt1 | contig 41834 bp, 31 predicted proteins | sample BlaSprsedimmetaG_FD_185484 | JGI IMG/M metagenome (GOLD analysis project Ga0209614, IMG submission 185484) | Hot spring sediment bacterial and archeal communities from California, USA to study Microbial Dark Matter (Phase II) - Blank Spring... ...
GGTTGATGTTGGCGGTCGTGCTGGCGGCCGGGCGGGGGAAACGGCTGCATCCCCTCACCGACCGGCGCTCCAAAGGGATGCTACCCGTCGTCGGCAAACCGATGATCGAGCGGGTGCTGGACATGGCGGCGCAAGGTGGGGCGGACCGCTTCGTCGTGGTCGTCCATCCAGAGGATGGGGCGCTGATGGAGCACCTCGGTCGCTGTTCGGGGGAGGATCGGCTTCGGTGGGCCTACCAGGCGCGGCGCTGGGGGATGGCGCACGCCCTGGAATGCGCCGTTCCGCTCATTCGGGAGGACGGCGGCGCCGAGTTTCTCCTCGCCTCCTGCGACAATCTCTACCCGGATGGGCACGTCGCCGCGTTGGTCCACGGTCGGCGCGAGGCCGACCTGGACGCCACGCTGACGCTGCTGCGGGTGCGGCCCGAGCAGATCCCGACCCTCGCCGTCGTCGCGCTGCAAGGCGACCGGGTGACGGACCTCGTCGAGAAGCCACGTCCCGAAGAGGCGCCTTCCGATTGGGGGGTGCCGGCGCTGTACGCGCTCTCCACCCGGGTGCTCGATTACCTGCCGCAGGTGCCCGTCTCTGTGCGAGGCGAGCGGGATTTCCCTGACGCGTTGAGGTTGCTGATCGCCGCCGGCGGTCGGGTGGGGGGCGTGCCGGTGCCGTGGCGGCTGACGCTGACGAACCCGGCGGACCTGTTGGCCCTGAATCGGCACATTTTGCGCCGCGACCCGACCCGCGTCACGGTCCCCGTCGGGCTGCCCGCGGACGTCGAGGTCCTGCCGCCGGTGGATATCGAGGCCGGGGTGTCCCTGGGAAGCGGCTGCCGGATCGGGCCGGAGGTTTACCTGGAGGCCGGCGCGGGCATCGGCGCGGGGGCGGTCGTGCGCCGGGCGGTGGTCCTGCAGGATGGTCGGGTCCCGGCCGGGACGGTGGTCGCGGACGGGGTGGTGGGTTAGAGATCGGGGATGGTGCGGCGAAGCAGTTCGTATTGTTCCAGCGCTTTGCCCGCGCCCATCGCCACGCAGGCGATAGGCGCGTCTGCCACATAGGCTGGTACGCCCGTCTCCCGGGTGATCAGTTCGTCTATCTTGCGGAGCATTGATCCGCCGCCGATCAGGACCATGCCCCGATCTACGATGTCGGAAGAGAGTTCCGGCGGTGTCTTTTCCAGCACCGATTTGATCACGCTGATGATGGCCGAGAGAGGTTCGGAGAGGGCCTCGGTGACTTCCTCGGAATTGATGGTGATGGTGCGGGGCAGGCCAGCGATCTGGTCACGGCCCTGCACTTCCATCTCCAGATCCTCTGCCAACGGCAGGGCCGAGCCGATGCGGATTTTGATCTCCTCCGCCGTGGGTTGGCCGATCATCATGTTGTACTTGCGGCGAACGTAAGCGGCAATGGCTTCGTCCATGCGCAGGCCGGCGATACGGACCGAACTGGCTACGACGATGCCGTTGACCGAGATGACGGCGGCTTCCGACGCCCCGCCTCCCATATCTACGACCATGTTGCCGGCCGGGGTGCTGACGGGCAGGCCGGCGCCGAGTGCTCCGGCCAGTGGTTCTGGTATCAGGTGAGCGCGGCTGGCCCCGGCCTCCAGGGCTGCCCCTCGCACCGCTCGTTTCTCCACACTGGTCACACCATACGGCACACTGATCATCACGCGGGGCTTGAACAGCCCGATCCCGCCAGTGGCTTTGCGGATAAAGTACTCGAGCATCCGCTGGGTGACCCGGTAATCCGCGATCACGCCGTCCCGCAGAGGGCGGATCACCTCGATGGCGTCCGGCGTGCGGCCAAGCATAGCCCGGGCCTCTTCGCCAACGGCGACGATTTTGTACTCTTCCGACGAAATGGCGACGACGGAAGGCTCTTGCAGGATGATGCCTTTGCCCCGTAGATTGACCAGCACGTTGACGGTACCCAGGTCAATGCCCAGTTCTTTTCCAAACATTCAGTTTGCCTCTCGACTAGTTTCTGCCGCTGACTGGGGATCAGCTAGTGGTCGCCGTCGGCAGCGTCTGGCAGTACCAATGTGTCGTGAAAGCGGGTTGACGTCTCTCGTCATCCGCCCAGTTCTCGTGATAGAACGGGAAAATGATACACGATTTTAGGGGTTTTGTCCAGTCTGTCTCGACGTATACGGTTGCAAGAGGCTCAGGATTTGGCTCAGCGCGGGGACGTCGTCCTCGTCGAACTGGGCCAGCCTGTCCGAATCCACGTCCAGCACGGCGATGACCACACCATCTCTCGTGACCGGCAGGGCGATCTCGCTCTTGGAGCGGGAGTCGCAGGCGATGTGACCGGGGAACTGCTCTACGTCTGGCACGATCACGGGGCGCTGGGTGCGGACGCAGTGCAGGCAGACCCCCCGATCTCGAAGGACCTGGCAGGCGACGGGGCCCTGGTAGGGTCCGACGTAAAGTATGGGATCGGCTCCGGTATCCTGTTCGTCTTGCTGGGCCGCCAGGTAAAAGCCGGTCCAAAAATGGTGGTTCAACTTGTGGTGCAACACTGCGCATATCGTCGCCATCGCCGCGATGAGATTGGGTGATTGGCCCTCGATCAGGCCCTGGAGTTGGGTATAGATCCGCTGGTAGCGAGCGGGTCTCTTATCGTCAATCATGACACGTGTCCATTTAGATGTCCAGCCCTCGCCGCCGGGGGTATCCAGGTTTTATCAAAGGATCTGGTTTCCATCGCTTTAATCGCTGGTCATAATGAACAGGGGATTCATCTCAAAGCTCTTGTAACGGGGGCGCAGGCGATGGGTGTTATAATGTTTCTCTACATTGACAAACTTTTTGAAACTGGTCACGACTTGGAGGGGTGCATTGTCGTAGCGCCCGTTTTTCAGCACCACCAGCCGGCCGTCGAGACCCTGGAGGATGAGATCCAGGGCCAGGTTGCCATAGGCCATCGGGACGATAGAGTCGATGGCATCGGGATCACCGCCGCGCACCAGGTAGCCCAGTTTCTGACTGATGACGTTGACCTGTTTGCCTTTGTTATACTGGGGTGAGAGTTCTTTTATCTTGGCAGAGACGAGACTGCCGATACCACCCAGCTTGGCGTGCCCATAGGAGTCCTTTTCGGTGCTGGTAAAGACTCTGTCGCTGCCCTGGAACGTCGCGCCTTCCGACACCAGGACGATCGAGTACCGGCTCGGATTCTTGATGCGGTCCTCGCTCAAAAGTTCTGTCAGCCGTTCTATGTCGAACTGGTATTCGGGGATGACGCAGCGATTGGCCGCGCCGGCCATTGTGGGAAGCATGGCGGTGAAACCGGCGTAGCGCCCAAAGACCTCGAGCACAAGGAAGCGCTGGTGGGAACCGGCAGACGTGCGTAGATTGTTGGTCATCTGGATCGTCCGGGTGATGCACGTGCTGAATCCGATGCAGTACTCTGTTCCGGGCACGTCATTGTCCATCGTCTTGGGAATGGCGATGACCTTGATGCCTTCCTGGTGCAATCGTACCGCGTAGCTGAGGGTATCGTCGCCGCCGATGGGGATCAGGTAATCTATGCCCAAAAAGTCCAGATTTTTTATCACTTCAGCCGTCAGGTCGTTGACTGGCTCGTTATACGTGTCCCGTAGATGGTCTGGAAGTTTCTCTTTCGTCACCCGGCTGGGGTTGGTGCGCGAGGTATGTAGGAACGTCCCCCCGGTCCGACCGGTTTTGTTGACGATCTCTTCGGTGAGGATTTGACAGTTTTCACTGTTGTCCGCGCTTTTGTCACGGATGATGTCTATCGCACCGCCCCAGCCCCGGCGAATTCCAATGACTTGGAATCCCTCCCGGATGGCCCGGATGGTCACGGCGCGAATGGCCGGATTCAGCCCGGGTACATCTCCACCACCGGTCAAGATTCCAATTACACCTTTGTTTCTTTTGATAGTTGCCATAGTTGTTCTCCTATTTTATTGGTCCTCATCCCTCGGACACTGGCGTGGTCGTATACGCGCCTGGATGATTGTGCTTTCCTCGTCGAGGGAGCAGGGAACAGTCGCCACAAACTGTGTGCGCTCGAAGACGTGGACGGATTGCCAATCTGTCCCAGGTTAGAGGGCCAGCAGGATGAACCGTGTCTCTATCAGGCTTCAGGCCCGACCAGGCCGAGCAATGACACGCCGTAGCTTTCAGTTGTAGTAGAGAGAACCCGGGGTCTGATCCCCCAACCGAGCCAATCCCCGGGTTCTGGGCAATCTGGAAAACTCGCCTCGTGTTTGGACGATTAGGCCAATCTTTTTTACTCGTCGCAGGCTGGCGTTGTGCAGTACCGAGTATCCAGCATGTCAATGTCCAACTCCAACTGGGCCGGGCGATGGGGATCACCGTCGTCGTCGGCAGTACCGAGTATCCAGCATGTCAATGTCCAACTCCAACTGCTCCATAGCGGATACCAGTTGCTCTTCCGGCACGTCGGCGACTTTGATCATCAATTCAGGCTTGTGAGGATCATCGCTCATCATGGTGCCGAGAGCCAGGATGTTGCCTCCCATTTCGGCGATCCTGCTGGTGATCTGGGCCAGGGTGCCCTTTTGCTCTGGAATGAGCATACTCAGCCGGACACCAGCGTCCCGGGCTCCCAGCATCTCGAGAAAGATCTTGAACATGTCTGTTTCAGTGATGATACCGACCAGCTTTTTGCCGGTGACGACCGGGAGACCTCCGATCTTGTTGTCCGCCATGATGCGGGCCGCTTCTTCCAGGGGGGTGTCGGTGGTGACGGTGATGACATCCTGGGTCATCAGATCCCGCATCTTGATCTTGGAGAGCAGATAGGGAATCTCGTAAACGCTCAACGAGGTAGCTGGGGAGGGTGATGCATACAGCAGATCTTTTTCCGAAACGATGCCGACCAGGTTGTCTTGTTTGTTCAACACTGGGAAACGGCGGACTCGGCGTTCGCGCATCAATTGCAGGGCTTCTTCTATAGATGTGTCTACAGTGACTGTGACAGGGTTCTTGGTCATTCTATCTCCGACTAACATGGATTCCTCCTTAGGTGTGTGTAATCGTACAGTTTTTCTACAGGCCTATTGTACTCAAATCGTTCGAGTCTGGCAACTGGCGGTCATTCCCTCTCCTCATCCAGCGAGATGACGTCGGGCAGGACACCGATCTCACCCAGCGCGGTGACAAGACGAGGCCAATCGCGGCTGTGCACCTGGACGGTGGTGGGGCCAATTTGCTCACCGATGAAAGGACGAGCGCGGGGAGAGGCCAGGACCTGGGTCAACAGTTCTGGGCTGGCGAGGCGCAGGAGCACCACCCGTTCCAGGCGGACCTCGGAACCGCGCGCATCCCAGCGGGTCAGAGCTGTTTCGATGGCGCGAGGAATGGGGGCAGCGGCGTCGGTGACCTGGCGCAGGAACTGGAGCACGCGTTCCACGGGGATGCCCTGGCGCCGCGCCCGATCCAGCGACGCAGGGGTGATCCGGTAGACGAAAGGCCCGCTACCGGTGGTGATGGTCGGGGAGGCTACCCAGTCAGCGACGCGGGCCAGTTGGAAGCGCTCGTACCGGCGCGCCGGTGGAGCGTTGACGGTGAAATCCCTCTGCAGGGTCAATGGAGCGGGATCGTGAGCTGGCGGGTCAGCGGCCAATCCCAAGGAGGCGGCCGCGATGGGGGATAGACGGAAGGGGATGTCCATCAGTGTTTCGCCAGGGGCGGACGCGCCCAATTCGACCCATCCCAACCATGTCAATGGACTGGTGATCAGGTAGCGGATCAGTGCCCCTTCGACCAGGGGCCAGCTTTCAAAGCCAGATAGATATGTGCCAGTGGTGGCGTCGCGAATGTACCAGGTGGTATAGTCGCCATCGGGGCGCTGAAAGTCGGGGGTTGTCTGCTTGATGGTCGTGACGAGGTCGTTCAATGCGTACCACGCGCCGGGAGAGCAGGCTGCGAGGTGGTCCAGCACGGCCTGGCGGGCTCGCAGAGGGTCGTTGTACCACGCGCCGGTCTCCTCAGGGCGGAGGGTGGGGACGTGGAACAGATCGTTCCACGTTCGACTGTCTCGCCAGGCGGTGACCAGGTCGCTGCGCTGTCGCTGGACGGGAGATTGGAGCCACTCTGTGACGGGGCCCGGGTCGGGGCGTAGATGACCGGCGTCGGTCAGACGGAGCCACTCGAGGTCCTGGACCAGGTGGCGCAGCAGGCTCAACCGCGCCACGTCGGGATCGCGCAGGCGGTGGAGGAGGCGGGTCTCGTGATGGCGCGGCCACTGGCTACGAGAGTCGGGATGTACGGACATGTTTTGAAGATAACTCAACAGTGTGCAGGCGTCGTCCAGGAGGGCGTCACCGTGCCAGACAGCGGTGGGAGGAGGGGGGATGGGTTGCAGTGAGACGGGGGGATGAGGAGGACGGTCAGTGGGCAGGTGGCGTTCTAGTTCGGGGGGTACGAACAGGATTTCATAGGTCTCTTCCGCGTCCTGGTCGAAGGCTCGAAAGACGAGGCCCTTGTACCACAATCCCTCGGCCGGGGAGACGGGGTCGCGCCAGGGCTTTTCCCGCTCCAGCTTGCCCGGTCCCATGGGGCGAATGACACCCCATTCGCGGGCGAATATCCGCAGGGGCATCCGCCCGCCATGGCTGAGCAGCGCATCCAGGGCCTGGCGTTGGTCGTCTGGGAGCGCGTCCCACACACTGGCGATCCTGTCCGGGTGGGCCATCGCCTGGGCCATCTGGGCTGCCATCTCCCGCCGGCGGTGGGTAGCAAGCTCCACGTCCCAGAACTGGGAGATCACCCGTAGCCGGACCGTATTGGTATCCAGTAAGCATTGATTGAGCGAACGCATACCGCCTCAATTATAATGGTAAATGGGTAAAACGTACAACTCAAACTGGCTAGTTGCGTATTCAGATTGAAAGGGTTATAATTGTTCGCAGCGAGCAACTGCTCAGGTGGGACGTGCCTTGTAGGCAGTTTCGCAGCGATTCAGATAAGGAGTGGAAGCAATGAGTCAAGATCAGAAACCAATGCCGATTAAACCGAGTGACACCGGTGCACTAGTCGCGTGGCTTCAGGACGTGATGCGTCAAGCCCGGCTGGCCTGGCGATTGTTTTGGGATCAGCGGGTGCCGTTGTGGACCAAGATAATACCGCCAGTCGCTTTGGCCTATGTCCTTTTCCCGGTGGATTTCATCCCCGATGCGATGCTCGGTCTGGGCCAACTGGATGACATTGCCGTGCTGTTGTTGGGGGCCAAGCTCTTTATCGAGTTGTCACCGCCGGACGTGGTGCGCGAGCATCTGACGGCGCTGGGAGCGCGCATTCAGGAATGGCGCGTCGTGGAGAGTGAGGAAGAGGTCGGTCCTCGCTCGGTCGTCATCCAGGGAGAGTATCAGCTCAAGGATCCGGATGCTCAAGATGCGGAGGCGGAAGTGGTCTAGTTTCGTCATCACTGGCATTTGGGCATTTAGACGTTCGAGAGCCGAGCAATCCCGGATTCCGATGGTTTCCTGAGGCTCGGCTCGGCAGTCGTGTCGTGAAGGGCTGGTTTCTGGCAACTTTTGTTGGTCTGAGCAGCCGCTACCCCCTTTTTTAGCTCCCGTTTGACAGATTCTAGGGCCTGTGGTATCATTGAAAACCGTGTTTTAGCACTCTAATGATGAGAGTGCTAAATCTATGATGGGGTGAGAGATGGAAGAGCTAACCGCGCGCCAGCAGATGATTTTGGGACTGGTCGTACGGGAATACGTCAAGAGCACGTTGCCGGTCAGTTCTCGTGTGCTGGTCGAAGCGTATGGTCTCGAAGTAAGCACTGCCACGGTGCGCAATGAATTGGCACAGTTGGAAGATTTGGGGTACCTGACCCATCCCCATACGTCCGCTGGCCGTGTCCCGACATACAAGGGATACAATCATTTCGTCGAGCGGCTGTTGGGAGAGGTAGAACTGCCCTTGCGAGAGCGGCTCACCATTACTCACCAGTTTCACCAGGCCCGTCAGGATTTGGATCAATGGATGTCGTTGGCCGCTTCGATTCTGTCTCGCACCACTTTTGGAGCTGCCCTTGTCACAGCTCCGCAGGCGGCTCAAGCGATTTATAAACACGTGCAGTTGATTTCCACCCAGGGACGGGTGGTGCTGCTCGTTTTGGTCCTGCGGGGTGGCACGGTCAAGCAGCAGATGCTGACTCTCAACGAGCCTATCAACCAGGAGGAGCTGAACGAGGCGAGTGACCGGCTCAATCAACTCTTTACGGGTCTCCATGCTGGCGAGATACAGGCCCGCGTCGGCGAGTTGCCCAGCTTTGAATCCAACGTGGCCTACATCGTGGTGGATATTATGAGGCGGACCGACACGCGAACCGCAGGCATGATCTATCGGGATGGGTTGAGCGAGGTGCTGCAGCAGCCCGAGTTCGCTGAGGGAGATCACGTGCAGGGGCTGGTGCGGGTGATGGAGGAGCGCAGTTTCCTCGAAGCGGTGCTGGCCGATGCCCTCAGTCCCGAAGTGGGCAGTGTGCGGGTGCTGATCGGTGGGGAGGGCCGTTGGGATGAACTCCGTATGTGCAGCCTGGTACTGAGCCGCTACGGAGTGGCCGGTTATGCCACCGGCGCCTTGGGCATCGTGGGGCCTACCCGGATGTTTTACGGTCGGGCTATTTCTGCTGTGCGTTTTGTGGCCGGGATGTTGTCCGATATGGTCTATGATATGTATGCGGAATGATTGGGGGGTGCTGTGGCGTTCGGGATGATGAACCAATCGCAGGGGAGAACCGAATGAACAAGGAAGAACAGGAACAACTTGAGAATAACCAAGAGCCGACCGATGTCCCAATCGTGGAAGGCGAGATACTCAAAGAGGAAGAAGCAGACGAGGAAGCAGTTGAGGAAACAGAAATAGACCTGGAGAAGGAATTGGCAGAAGCGCGGGCTGAGGCGGCTGAATACCTCGATGGATGGCAGCGCGCGCAGGCCGAGTTTTCCAACTATAAGAAGCGACAGGAAGCGGATCGCGCGCAGATGATCGCGATGGCTAACGCAGCCCTGTTACGCCGGCTGCTGCCCATCGTGGACGATTTCGAGCGGGCGCTGGATGCTATGCCGGAAGATGTGAGGTCGCTGGCCTGGAGTGAGGGAGTTGCACTGATCAGGCAAAAGCTGGATACCCTCCTGGCATCCGAAGACGTCCAGCCTATCGAGACGGAAGGGCAGGTGTTTGATCCCCGTTTTCACGAGGCTGTGACGTACGAGGAGGCCGAGGGGTACGAGGAAGGGCAGATCATAGCCGAGGCCCAGCGGGGATACATCCTCGGTGAGCGAGTGCTACGTCCGGCTCTGGTGCGGGTGGCGAAAGGGCCATCGCAGCCGGTACAACCTAGTGAGCAACAATTTGACAGTTCTGAAGAGCAAGGAGCCATAGAATGAGCAAAATTATAGGCATTGATTTGGGGACGACCAATTCGGTTTGCAGTGTGATGATAGGCGGCGAACCGACCGTCATTCCCAGTGTTGAGGGCGGCCGGCTGTTCCCCTCGGTCGTAGCTGTCAATCCCAAGAACGACGAGCGGATGGTGGGGCAGGTCGCCAAGCGGCAGGCCGTCGCCAATCCAGAGAACACGATTTTCTCCATCAAGCGATTTATGGGCCGCAAGTTCAGCGATCCGGAGGTGCAGCGCGCTCAGGGATTGGTCCCTTACAAAGTCACGGCCGCGTCCAACGGGGACGTGCAAGTCTGGATGGGGGAGAAGGAATACAGTCCGCCCGAGATCTCGGCCATGATCCTGCAAAAGATCAAGGCGGACGCTGAGGCGTATCTGGGCGAGAGTGTCACCCAGGCAGTTATCACCGTACCGGCCTATTTCAACGACAGTCAGCGCCAGGCGACCAAGGACGCGGGGCGCATCGCCGGGCTGGAGGTGCTGCGTATCATTAACGAGCCGACGGCTTCCTCCCTGGCGTATGGCCTGGATAGGAAGAAGGACGAGACGATTGCCGTTTTCGACCTCGGGGGCGGTACGTTTGACATCTCTATTCTGGACGTCGGGGAGGGGGTGTTCGAGGTCAAGTCGACCAATGGGGATACGTTCCTGGGGGGAGATGACTGGGATCAGTGTATCATCGACTGGGTCGCCGACGAGTTCAGGAGGGATCAAGGGATTGACCTGCGGCAGGACCGGCAAGCACTGCAACGGCTGAATGAGGCGTGTGAGAAGGCCAAGGTCGAGCTGAGCACGGTGATGGAGACTGAAATCAACCTGCCATTCATCACCGCCGACGCGTCTGGCCCCAAGCACCTGCAGATCAAACTCACGCGGGCCAAGTTGGAGCAGTTGACCGACGAGTTGATCGAGCGGACGATTGGGCCGTGTCAGCGTGCCTTGAAGGATGCTCGTCTGAAACCCCAGGACATTGACGAGGTCATCCTGGTGGGCGGGATGACCCGCATGCCGGCGATCCAGCGCAAAGTGGCTGATTTCTTTGGTAAGGAGCCTCACAAGGGGGTCAACCCCGACGAAGTGGTGGGCGTGGGGGCATCTATCCAGGCCGGTGTCCTCGGTGGTGAGGTCAAGGATGTCTTGCTGTTGGACGTGACGCCGTTGACGTTGAGCATCGAGACGCTGGGAGGCGTGGCTACCTCGCTCATCGAGCGCAACACCACGATCCCCACCCGCAAGAGCCAGGTATTCTCCACCGCCACCGATGGCCAGACCCAGGTCGAGATCCACGTTTTGCAGGGCGAGCGGTCTATGGCGGCCGATAACAAGAGCTTGGGCAAGTTCATCCTGGATGGCATCCCCCCGGCTCCCCGCGGGGTGCCCCAGATCGAGGTCACGTTCGACATTGACGCCAATGGCATTCTGAATGTGTCGGCGCGGGATAATGCGACGCAGCGGGAACAGTCTATGCAGATCATTCCCTCCAGCGGTCTCGCCGACGCAGAGGTAGAACGAATGGTGCGCGAGGCTGAGCAGCACCGGGAGCGGGATCAGCAGAGAAAGCAAGAGGTGGAGACGCGCAATATGGCCGACAATGCGGTCTATAGCGCCGAAAAGTTCCTGCGCGATCAGGGGGACAAGATGCCCTCCCATCTCCGCTCCGAGGTTGAAGCCAAGGTCGAGGCGCTCAAGCAGGCCCTGGCAGGCGGAGACACGGGCAGTATGCGTCGTCACACAGAGGAATTGAGTCAGGCGCTGCAACAGGTGGGCGCGGCGATGTATGAACAAGCCGGCCCTGGCGCGCCGCCTCCACCAGGGGCGGAAGCGGCTGGCAAGGGCGATGAGGATGTGATCGAGGGCGAGTTCAGCGAAGCATAGGCGAACACGCGGATGTGAGGACTGGCAGCAAAGGGCGGGGACAGATTTCGTCTTGCCTCTTGCTGCTCATTACAGGTATGATTGTGAGTAACAATGTCAGCCAGACGTGATTATTACGAGGTTCTGGGGGTCGCGCGCGCGGCGACGCAAGACGAGATCAAGAAAGCGTACCGGGGACTGGCGCGCAAGTATCACCCCGATGTCAGTCAGGAATCCGAAGCCGAGACGCGCTTCAAGGAGATTAACGAGGCCTACGAGGTGCTGTCCGATCCGGAGAAGCGGTCGCTGTATGACCGCTTTGGCCACGCGATGCCGGGCGGGACGAATTATGGATTTGACTTTGGATTCCGTGATCCCTTTGAGATATTCGAGGAGGTGTTTGGACGGGGGTTCGGCTTTCGGACCTCGACCTCACGCGGGCCTCGCCGGGGCGCCGACCTGCGGTATGATCTCCATCTGACCTTTGAAGAAGCCGTGTTTGGATGTGAGCACGAGATCGAGGTCATGCGGCACGAGGTCTGCCCGGAATGTCGGGGGACCGGAGCTGAGCCAGGGACATCTCCAATTCGCTGCCCAGAGTGCAACGGGACGGGACAAGTGCGCCGGGTGCAGCGCTCGATCCTGGGATCCTTCGTCAACGTCGCCACCTGTCCTACCTGTCGAGGTGAGGGAGAGATGGTATCGGTCCCCTGTTCTCGATGTGGAGGGGAGAGGCAGGTCTATGTGCCTCGCAGGCTTTCGGTCACGATTCCTCCCGGTGTGGACAGCGGAACCCAGATTCGACTGGCTGGCGAGGGGGAGATGGGGCAGCGCGGAGGCCCGCCGGGCAATCTGTACGTCGTTCTGAGCGTGGAGCCACACCCGATTTTTCAGCGGCGCGGTGATGACATCATGCTCGAGTTACAGATCAACATAGCTCAGGCTGTGCTGGGTGCTGAGGTGACGGTGCCAACCTTGGAGGGGGACGAGACCATCACGATCCCGGCTGGAACTCAGGGCGGGGCCGTGATCCCCATGCGCAGCAGGGGCGTGCCCCACCTGCGCAAGAATGGTCGGGGCGATCAACTCGTCCTCATCAGGGTGGTGGTGCCGACCAAGCTCACCCGTGAACAGAAGCGGCTCTTCCAGGAACTGGGGAAAACCTTGGACCCTGAAGCGGTCTGGCAGGAGAAGCGCAGTTTCATGGATGATGTATTGGAATTCTTTGGCTTGTGACGAGATCGAGGCTCTTGTGTCAACGATGAAATGGCTCCAAGTCAGTGTGGCTGTTCACAATGAGGTCGCGGAGGCCGTCGCGGAGGTGTTCTCTCGTCACGCCCCGCGGGGGGTGGTCATCGAAGCCGGTCCCGAGGGGTGGAATGCCGGCCCAGTGATTGTGCGGGCATATCTGCCGGCGGATGAGCAGCTCAGCGATCGCAAGCGTCGTATCAAGAGAGCGCTCGGTCACTTGAACCAGATCCTACCTGTTCCTGTGCCGACCTTTCGTGCCGTCGCGGAGGAGGATTGGGCCGAGGCCTGGAAAGCCCAGTTGACCGTCCTGCATATCGGTCGGCAGATCGTCATTCAGCCTTCGTGGCTCGACTATGCGCCACATCAGGAGGACATTGTCATTCGTTTGGATCCAGGGATGGCCTTTGGCACCGGCTTGCACCCTACGACCCAGTTATGTCTGGCGGCCGTGGAGGACCTGGTGCGGCCGGGAATGTGCCTCCTCGACATGGGCACGGGGTCCGGCATCCTGGCCATTGCAGCGGCCAAGTTGGGAGCCGCCGACGTCGTGGCGGTGGATGACGACCCTGTGGCCGTCGAGGCCGCGCGGGCCAACGTGATGGTGAATGGGGTGTCGGACGTGGTGCGAGTGGTGCAAGGCTCTCTCGCCGACGTGCCTGACGGCTATGACGCCATCGTAATCAACATTCTGTCGCGGGTGATCATAGAGATGCTGCAAGCGGGGCTTGCAGCACGGATACGCTCTCAGGGCCGGCTCATCGCTGCCGGCATTATCTCTGGACAAGAGCCCGAGGTCATCGCGGCGGCAGAGCAGCAGGGGCTCGGCATAGTAGAACGACGGCAGAAAGACGACTGGGTCTGTCTGGTGGCTCGACCTCGGCTGGGTCAGGGCTGATTCGCCTGCTGCGGGGAGGAGCGTTTGTACCGGTAGACGATTCGACCCCGCGTCAGGTCGTAGGGAGAAAGCTCTACCCGCACGCGGTCACCCAGCAGAATCCGGATATAGTACTTGCGCATCTTTCCCGAGAGGTAGGCCAGTACCTCGTGGCCATTGTCGAGTTGTACGCGGAACTGGGTGCCAGGCAGAGCCTCTACGACTGTCCCCTCAATGTCGATTTTTCCCTCTTTTTTGTTACTCATTTATTTGGCCTTCGATCTGTTTTGTCTACATTGACCGGAATGAATAGCCGGCGGCAGGTCAGGCTTCGGATTCGATTTTGTCCGGCTCGTCCTCGTTCTCGCTCTCTTGGCTGGCGGCATGTTCTGGATCTGACGCTGTCTCGGCGGCCTCTTTGCTCGGGACGGAAACGCTTTCCGCGGCGGGCGCCTCGGGTTCTGTGGTCTCGCTATCCGCCTGGATTGGCTCGGCAGCGAGTTCGACCTCTTCGAGTTCGGCGGCCTCTTTGCTCGGGACGGGAACACTTTCCGCGGCGGGTGCCTCGGGTTCTGTGGTCTCGCTATCCGCCTGGACTGGCTCGGCAGCGAGTTCGACCTCTTCGAGTTCGGCGGCCTCTTTGCTCGGGACGGGAACACTTTCCGCGGCGGGCGCCTCGGGTTCTGTGGTCTCGCTATCCGCCTGGACTGGCTCGGCAGCGAGTTCGGCCTCTTCGAGTTCGGCGGCCTCTTTGCTCGGGACGGGAACGCTTTCCGCGGCGGGCGCCTCGGGTTCTGTGGTCTCGCTATCCGCCTGGATTGGCTCGGCAGCGAGTTCGACCTCTTCGGTTTCCGTCTCGATGGTCTGCTGTTCTGCTATCCAGCGCTCCCATTCGTCCCGGCGAACTTGCTTGGCGCTCAGCGCAATTCGTTTTCTCTGGCTTTCGATGCGGATGATCTTGACCGGTAGTTTCTCGCCAGGATGGACGATGTCCGATGGCTTGAGCTCTGGGGTGCCGATCATCTCACTGACGTGCAGCAGGCCCTCGATGCCGAGATCCAGCTCCACAAAAGCCCCAAAATCCAGCACCCGAGTGACCCGGCCCTCGACCAACTGCCCCTGCCGGTAGTGATCGTTCACCAGCGTCCAGGGATCTGGCTGGAGTTTCTTGAGGCTGAGAGCGATGCGCTTCCGTTCTTGGTCCACGTTCAGGATGTAGACGTCCACTTCGTCGCCCACCTTGAGCACGTCGTGAGGATTGTCGACCCGGCTCCAACTCAATTCCGAGACGTGGATCAAACCGTCGGCTCCACCCAGGTCTACGAAAGCGCCAAAGTTGGTGATGCTGGTGACTTTTCCGTGGCGGGTTTCCCCCTCGACCAGCTCGTCCATCACGCGCTCGCGCTGTACGTCTTGCCAGGCGCGAAGGGCGCGGCGTTGGGAAAAGATCAACCGGCGGCGTTTACGGTCCACCTCAATGATCTTGAGCCCGATATCCTCTCCGATCATCGCTTCCAGGCGTTGACGGCGCTGCTCTTCCCGCAGCCGCCGGGGCAACCCCACGATTTGGGAGGCAGGAACAAAGCCCCGGATTTTGCCAAACTTGACGATCAACCCCCCTCGATTGTACCCTGTGACCTGGCCTTCGTACAGCTCTCCATCTTCCATCATCTTTTCGACTTTGATCCAATCCTCGTACATACGAGCCTGATGGATGGAGAGGATCGGTTGGCCTTCTCTATTTGCTGGACGGAGTACAAAGACCGAGACCTTGTCGCCCACTTTGATGTCAGAGCGGACCTGGTCATCCAGGCGCGTCAGGTCTTCGGCGGGGACGATTCCTTCTCGTTTGAAGCCAATGTCCACGATCAGCCCGTCATCGCGAGCGATGATCGTGCCTTCGCGGATGTCTCCGCGCTTGGGAACCTCATAGTCGTATCCATTGGCTAAATATTCGTCCAATCCTAGTTGGGGGGTCTCTTCCTTGCTGGGGGCGGTCGTAGCGGGGTCTTGATCGGCTACACCTGTTACACTGTCGTCGTTCTGCTTTTGGTCGCCTAGTTCTAGATTCATAAACTCAGATTACTCCCTGTGGATACATCACCTCCGTTTCTTTTCAACAAAGAACCCCACATCACCTAGCGTGAGCACGCAGGGCCGATGCCGGGTCCAGGGTCAGGCCTGACTTGGACGATGCAAGATCAGATCGCTTTATACCTGTCTACCTCACTAAAGAGTCAACATGTGAAACGATTTGACTACGCGGCCCGCACCAATACGTACCAGAGGATCAATATCTCGAATTGTAGGCTTATTCTATCACGTCGCTGTGGAATGTCAAATCACCGATTGTCCTACGATTACCCTACGATGCTCTCTCCGCCGTCCACCGGAATAACAGCCCCACTGATCCAGGTGATGTTGGGATCAGCCAGGGCGGTTAACACGTTTGCCACGTCCTCCGGCGTCGTCAAGCGCCCGCCAGGGTTGATGGCGCGGGCTTTGGCCACGTACGGTTCGTGACCGGGGATGGCGCGCAGGGCGGGGGTGTCGGTGACACCAGGGCGCAGGCAGTTGATGGCAATGCCTTGCTCCCCCAGTTCCAGGGCCAGTTGTCGCGCGTGGCTCTCTAAAGCGGCCTTGGCTGCCGATACAGCCCCGTACATCGGCGCGACCCGAATGGCCCCCGTACTGGAGAGGGCATAGACCCGGCTGCCTCGGCCCAACAACTCGCGCTCCACCAGTTCCCGCACCCAGTAGACCAGGCTGTGGGCCATGACTCGCAGGGTCATCTCAATCTGCGCTTCACTGATGCCGCCGTCGGTCGGATCCGCGACCAGGGATCCCAGGGCGCCAAAGGCCAACGAGTGCAGCATCAAGTGTATGACAGGGTACGGCTCGTTTCGATGGGCCAGCACCTGGGCGATTTGGTCCAACACGCCGGCCCGTTTGCGAGGGTCGGCGGCGTTGGTGTTGAAGAAAACCGCCTGCCGTCCTGATGCCTCGACGTCGGTCACGACCTGCTGAGCGCGTTGTATCGTCGCCCTTGGATCCAGATGCACACCAAAGATGTTCATCCCGGCCCGGGCCAATGCCCGGGCTGTCGCCGCGCCGAACCCACTGGATGCGCCCAGAATGAGCGCCCACCGTCCCTCGAGATCGTTTCTGTTCACGGTCACCTCCTGGTATAATGTGTCGGTATGGCTCATATTATACCAGAAGAGCGTAACGTGTCACCCTGTTGAGGGTTCTATACTTTGGCGAGACTTGCAAATCAATCAGGAGGGATGATGGCTTACAAGTGTGTCGTGTTGGTCAAACAGGTGCCGGATACCGCCAACGTCGGTACTCGGACGATGAAGGAGGATGGTACGGTCGACCGGGCCGCACTGCCGGCCATCTTTAATCCGGAGGATCTGAACGCGCTGGAAATGGCCCTACAAGTCAGGGAGCAGTACGGCGGCCAGGTCACCGTGCTGACGATGGGCCCGCCGCGCGCCACCGAGGTGCTGCGCGAGGCGCTCTATCGGGGCGCCGAGCGGGTAATTTTGCTCACCGACCGCCAGTTCGCCGGCTCGGATACGCTGGCCACCTCCTACGTTCTCCAGTGCGCCGTCGAGCGGATCGGTGAGTGCGATCTCGTGTTCTGTGGGCGACAGGCCATTGACGGTGACACGGCTCAGGTCGGCCCCCAAGTGGCCGAGAAACTGGGTCTGCCGCAAATCACGTATGCCGAGTCCATCCTGACGTTGAACCGGGACGAGATCGTGGTGCGGAGGGTGTTCCCCCTGGGACAGGAGACGGTCAAATCCCCACTGCCCTGCCTGCTGACAGTGGTGGGCTCGGCCAACCAACCCCGGCCGCCCTCGGCCCGCCGGATGCTCGCGTACAAATTGGCCGCCATTCCCTCGGAATATCCCGCTCTGCTGCAGCGCTGGCCCGAATTCAAGACGGAGGAGGCTCTGGACCGGTATCTGGTGGAGCGGGATGCCAGAATCCCGGTCTGGAGCGCCGCCGACGTAGATGCTGACCCGGACCGGTTGGGGCTGTCGGGCTCACCGACCAAGGTATCCAGGATTGACCACGTCGTGCTGGGAGGCGGTGAGAGCCGGACGGTGCCGGCCAACCCGGAGGGGATCGCGGCATTGATTCGGGAACTGGTGCAGGATTACGTGGTCTGAGGGAGGGGATATGAGCGGGGACAGGGAGGTCTGGATTTTTGTCGAGCAGGAGGCCGGGGTGATCGCTCCCGTCAGTCTGGAGTTGTTATCCAAGGGCCGCGAGTTGGCGGACGAGTTGGAAGGCCGTGTCGTGGCCTTGCTGCTGGGCAACGAGGTCGAGAATTTGGTCGAGCAAGTGGTCCATTACGGCGCCGACGTCGTGCTGCTGGCGGATCATCCCGAGCTGGAGCTGTACCGCACGTTGCCCTACGCCCGGGTGCTGGGCGACTTGGTGCGGGAGCGGGGGCCGTACATCTTTCTCCTGGGAGCCACGCCCACGGGGCGAGATTTGGCGCCGCGTGTCGCCAGCGCCGTGCGGGCCGGGCTGACCGCCGATTGTACTGCCCTCAGGATTGGCGACTACGAGTACCGGCGGCAGGTGTATCCCGATTTGTTGTACCAGATCCGGCCCGCCTTTGGAGGCAACGTCATCGCCACCATCGTCAATCCCGAGACGCATCCCCAGATGGCGACGGTGCGCGAGGGGGTGATGCGGATGGGCGAGCCGGACGCGGCGCGGCGGGGCGCCGTCGAGCGCGTGCCGCCGCAGTTCGAGGAGCTTGATGTGGCAGTGCAAGTGTTGGAGCGCGAGACCCGGCAGCCCACGTGCAACTTGAGGGCCGCCTCCATCGTCGTCGCTGGTGGGGTGGGAGTGGGCAGCCGGGAGGATTTTGCCCTCGTCCGCGAGTTGGCTCAGGCGCTCGGCGGCGAGGTGGGAGCGTCGCGCGCCGCGGTGGATGCCGGCTTCGTCTCCCCCGAGCACCAGGTGGGACAGACCGGCGCCACCGTGCGGCCCCGGCTGTACGTCGCCTGCGGTATTTCGGGGGCGGTGCAACATCGGGCTGGCATGGACCAATCGAGCAAGATTATCGCTATCAACACCGATCCCGAGGCCCCCATCTTTCAGATCGCGCACTATCGCATCGTGGGAGATGTGAAAGAGGTGCTGCCCTGGATGATTCGCGCGTGTCGCGAGAGCGCTAATTAGGAGCGGGGAGGATGACACAGAATTTCTTTACCGACAATCTCGATCTACAACTCCGATTCGAACAGCTCGATCTGAGCGAGGTCGTGGCGAGTCTGGAGGATGGCTACAGGTATCACGAACGGTATCCCGCCGCGCCGCGCGGCTATGCCGACGCGATGGATAATTACCGCATGATTCTGACCCTGCTGGGGGAAATCTGCGCCGCTCGCATCGCCCCCCGGGCCGCTGAGGCCGACGCCGAGGGGGCGCAGTTCCGGGATGGCAGGGTGGTTCACCCAGCCGCGACCCAGGATGCGCTGGACGTGTTGCGCCGGGCGGATCTGATGGGGGCGCTGCTGCCCTGGGAGTATGGGGGATTGAACCTGCCGGAGACGATCTTTCAGATGATGATCGAACTCGTCTCGCGGGCTGACGCCGGGTTGATGACCATCTATGGGATGCAGGCCATTTCGGCCGCCATCAACGAGTACGGAGATGCCGTGATGAAGGCCCGTATCCTGCCCCGCTTCGCCTCCGGCGAGGTGACCGCAGCCATGGTGCTCACCGAACCGGACGCCGGCTCTGATCTGGGCGTCGTGCAGACTCGCGCGACCTACGACGAGCAAGCGGACGTCTGGTACCTCGACGGTGTCAAGCGGTTCATCACCAACGGCTGCGCCGACGTCATGCTGGTGCTGGCCCGTTCCGAGGAGGGTTCCACCGACGCGCGTGGCCTCTCCATGTTCCTGGTGGAGGCGGATGAGACGGTGCGAGTCCGCCGGACCGAGGACAAGCTCGGCATTCGCGCGTCGCCCACGTGTGAGATTCAATTCACTCGCACGCCAGCCCGGTTGGTGGGCAAGCGCCGCTTTGGACTGATCCGCTACGCGATGGGGATGATGAACGGCGCGCGGTTGGCGGTCGCTTCCCAGGCGATCGGTATTGCCGAGGCCGCTTATCGGGAGGCCCGGCGGTATGCCGAGCAGCGTATCCAGTTCGCCCAGCCCATCGGCGACCTGCCGCCCGTCTACCGCATGCTGCTCTCGATGCGCGGCGAGATCGAAGCGGCGCGCGCCCTGGTCTACGAGACCGCTCAGTGGGTTGACCTGCGGCGGGCTTGCGAGCGTCGCGAGAATCCGGACCCGACCGACCGCCAGCGGCTCAAGCAGATCGCGCGGCTGACCGACGTGCTGACCCCGCTGGTCAAGTACTATGCCTCAGAGATGAGCAACCGGGTGTGCGATCGGGCGATCCAGGTTCACGGCGGCGTCGGCTACACGCGCGAGTTCGACGTGGAACGCCACTGGCGCGATGCCCGCGTGACTAACATCTACGAGGGGACCAGTCAGCTCCAGGTCGTGGCTGCCATCGGTGGGCTGCTGGGTCACTCCCTGGATGATCTGTTGAGCGAGTGGGCCGGCCTGGAGTATGGTCCAGACCTGGCAGACCTCAAAGCGCGCGTGCAAGAGGCCACGGCGCTCTTTGGCCGCTCCATTGATCACTTGAAAGAGCAGGATGATCGGGCGGTGATTGACTATTACGCCGTGGATCTGGTGGACGTCGCGGCCGGCGTCGTCAACGGCTGGTTGATGCTGCGGGACGCACGCCTGACGGAGCGGAAGCGGGCGTTAGCCCGCACCTACATCGCCGAGATGCTGCCGCAGGTGCGTGGGAAGGTAGCGGCACTCCAGGCTTTGGACCTGGCCCCACTGTGGGGCAGAGACGTGATTTTGTCCGATTCTGACGTTTCTTCCTTTCCAGGGCGTGATCCTGAACGTGGGCCGGAAGCTGACCACAGAGGCTAACACGAGAGTCAATTCATCCCCAAGGTCTTGCCCCCGCATGTAGAGGCTGTGCAAACAAGCCTCCTGTTCCTCGCGGGTTGGCCGCATGCCAGTACTTTTTGAGTGAGCGCACGTTTGCGCATCGCTCCCCTTTGGTAACGTCTGCTTGCCAGGCCAGCCCTGCCCCATTTGAGACTCGAACGATTCCACAGGCCCCTGAATTGGCCGCTACAATCCAAGCCTGAATTTGTCTACCCGGCTACTGAGGTTATAATGTTGGGGAAGGTCATCTTGACATCCCAATGGTGAGCGCGCTTTGCGAGTTCATACCGGGAGGAGGACGTGATGCTAAACGAGCAAGGGACAATGGAGCAGGAGGTACCCCCTTCGTCTGGAAGCGCGGTACAGGTTTGGCGGCGGCAGCTCATTCAAGACGTGCTGCGTATTATGGCTGTTCTGGGGTTTCTGGTCCTGATAGCAGCGGGTTATCACACCTATTCACTGGGGGCGGGGTGGAAGGCGCTCATTTATGCAGCAGCCTATGTCCTGCTCATCCTGACGGCCCTTTGGCCTCGGGCTCCGTACATTGTACAGGTTGCAAGTCTCTTGTCCGCTTTGTACGGCATGGGCGTTCTCAGTCTGGCAACTTCTGGCTTGAGTGGAGACGGGAAGGGCGTTTTATTGGCACTGGTAGTACTGACTGTGCTCTTGGGGGGCTGGCGGTGGGGCCTTTTCGTATTGGGTGTTTGTGTGGTGACCATGGCGGCCTTGGGAGGTTTTTTTTCCGCTGGTTCGCTTGGTGTTCCGGTGGACAGGCTGGTGAGAGATAACACGACATGGAGCTCGTGGATCAGCACGGCCATCATCTTTCTCATGCTTGGCGCCCTGTTAGTGCTTTGTCAGGCCTACCTGTTTCGTCGTCTGTTGGCTGCATTGGCCCAGAGCCAGCAGCTTGCCTCGAGCCTGGAGGCGGAAATCGCCAGGCGCAAGCAGGTGGAGGAGGCACTGAGGCACAGAATGGGGCAATTGACTGCTTTGGGTCAGGCCTCCCAGACTGTGACTGCCTCTCTCGAGCTCGACCAGGTTTTGACCCAGGTAGTGCCGCTGGCCAGCCAGGTGGTGGCTTCTCAGTACGTCAGTGTGGCGCTGGTGGACGAGATGGGACGGATGACCCAAGGTGTCGAGGACCTGCCAGATGTGCCATCTCTCGTGTATCGCATCCGGGACGAAGGGCTTGCCCACTGGATCACCCGTTTCTGTCGGCCGGTTGTCATTGACGAGATCGGCGAGGATGGGAGCATAAGCCCTCCCCTGGGCGCAGGGGCGCCGCGCTGGGCCAATCCACATATCGTGGAGGCCGGTGTCAAGTCCGTCGCTGGCATGCCCCTGATGGTCAAGGACAACTTGCTGGGCGTGCTCTTTTTTCACAGCTTGCAGCCTGGCGCTTTCCGGGACCAATTGCCCGTGCTGATCTCCTTTGCCAACCAAGTCGCCATCGCCATCGAGAACGCGCGGTTGTATCAGGCCGAGCACGAATCTCGCAAACGGACCGAGGCGCTGCATCAGGCCACTCAAGCGGTGAGTGCCAGCCTGGAACTTGGCGAGACGCTAAGACTGATTTTGGAACAATTGAAGCAGGTGCTGGTCTATGATACTGCCTCGGTCCTGATACTCTGCGAGGGGGACACGCCCGACCTGGTGGCGGGTATAGGTTTCAAAGACGAGCAGATGACCAGTCGTGAAGCGAAACACTCGCTCGCGGACAGTCCCATTCTGCGCCGGATGGCCCAGGACCTGCAGCCGGTGGTCAGCGGCGACGTGCGTCATCTGGATGGTTGGATCTGGGTGCCTGGAGCGGAACATGTTCGGTCGTGGTTGGCGATGCCCCTGGTGGTGCGTGAGCAGATGATTGGGGTGTTGATGGTTGACAGTGTTCAACTGGATGCCTTTGGCAAGATCGAGCGGCAAGTTGTGCAGACGTTTGCCCAGCACGCGGCCCAGGCTATCCAGAACGCACGCTTGATGACCAGTGCCCAGGAGCAGGCTCGACAGGTGCGCCAGGTGATGGACACGGTGCCGGAGGGGGTGCTCCTGCTGGACGCCAGGGCGCGCATCGTGCAGGCCAACCCAGTGGCCGAGGAGTATCTGGTCACCCTCGTAGGTCGAGATATCATTCCCCTCCGCGAACCGCTTACCCGGCTGGGCAATCGACCGCTGGCCGAACTGCTCACCTCGCCGCCCACCAGGGGATTGTGGCACGAGGTCAAGGCGGATGGACGCACCTTCGAGGTCATCGCCCGGCCGATTGAAAATGGCCCGGAGCCGGAACACTGGGTGTTGGTCATCAACGACGTGACCCAGGAGCGAGAGATCCGGGCGCAGCTTTATCAGCAGGAGCGGCTGGCCGCCGTCGGTCAACTCGCCGCCGGCATTGCCCACGATTTCAACAACATCATGGCGACCATCGTGCTCTACGCCCAGATGGCAGCGCAGTCGCAGGCGCTGTCGAAACGTGATCGGGAGAGGATGGCGATCATCAACCAGCAGGCCTGGCACGCTGCCCGCCTGATTCAACAGATCCTCGACTTTAGCCGCCGGGCGGTGCTGGAATGCCGGCCCCTCGACCTGCTGCCCCTGCTCAAAGAGCAGGTCAAGCTGCTGGAACGGACGCTGCCGGAGCACATCGAGATCGTGCTGGACTATGGGCGAGACGAGTATACGATCAACGCTGATCCGACGCGTATGCAGCAGATGATCACAAACCTGGCCGTCAACGCCCGGGATGCGATGCTCCACGGGGGCGTCTTGCACCTCAAGTTGGAGCGGAGCGCCGTCGAGCGTGGTCGCCCTGCACCCCAGCCGGGGGTAGAGGCGGGGGAATGGGTGCGGCTGACGGTATCCGACACCGGCACGGGCATCCTGCCAGACGCGCTGCCGCACATCTTTGAACCGTTCTTCACCACCAAGGACCCGGGCCAGGGCAGCGGGTTGGGATTGGCGCAGGTGCACGGCATCGTGGGCCAGCACGGGGGGCACATCGGCGTCGAGACCCAGGTGGGCGCGGGGACGACCTTCACCATCTACCTACCCGCCCTGGTGGAGCATCCTGCCGCCCAACTTGTGCTGGACGTCCCCGGCGCGCCCCAGGGGCAGGGCGAGACGGTGCTGGTGGTAGAGGATGGGGCCGCGGTGCGGGCCGCGTTGGTGGCCAGCCTGGAAGAGTGGAACTATCGGGTTTTGGAAGCGGTGAACGGCCGGGAGGCGCTGGCGCTGATGGAGGAGCGAGGGGAACAGATCGCCCTGGTGGTGAGCGACGTGGTGATGCCAGAGATAGGCGGAATCGCCTTGTTCCACGCTCTGCGGGAAAAGGGCTGGCAGACGCCCGTGATCCTGCTTACCGGTCACCCGATGGGTGACGAACTTGACGAGTTGCGCGCTCAGGGATTGAGTGCCTGGTTGACCAAGCCGCCCAGTATCGAGCAATTGGCTTGGGCATTGGGGGAGGCGCTGCGCGGGTCGTGAGCCGGCGCCCGGCCGACACAGTGCGCAGGGGGACACCATGTACTTCCCGTCCCCCTCCACGATGTCTTGAGGAGCAAAAATGATGGACGATCTGAGGCGGTATCGTACTCAACTCGAAAGCTTACCGGTGGGGCTTTTCCGCAGCACGCCCGATGGGCGGTTCGTGGACGCCAACTCTGCCCACGTGCAGTTACTGGGCTGCCCGGACCTGGAGACCTTGCTGGCGACTCCTGTAGCGGATTGTTATATGGAGCCGGAGGAGTGGCAGCAATGGAAAGCCATGGTGGAGTATGAGGAGGGGGCGCGGGCGCGGGACGTGCGATATCGCCGCTTCGATGGCGTTCCAATTTGGGTCAGAGAGCACATTCAGGCCATTCGGGATGACGAGGGGCGGGTGATGTGTTATGATGGAGTTGCTATAGACATCACCGCGTGTAAGGAGATGGAGGTAACTCTGCGGGAGCAGGTCGAAGAGTTGGCCGCGCTCCAGGCTACTGTGCTGGATATCACCGTTGAACACAATCTGCCCACACTGCTCCAGACTATCGTCGAGCGGGCGGCTCATCTGCTGGATGCGCCGGGCGGCGGGATGTACCTGTGTGATGCCGGGCGAAAGCAGGCTTGCTGCGTGGTCAGCTACAACACCCTTGACGATTACGTCGGGACGGTCCTTGAGTATGGGGAGGGTGTGGTCGGCACCGTGGCTGAGACAGAGAAACCGCTGCTGGTAGAGGATCACCGTACCTGGGATAGACGATCTGCCGTGTACGAGAGCGACAAGTCTGTCGTCGCCATCCTCGGCGTGCCGATGATTTGGCAGGGTGGGGTGATTGGGGTGATCCACGTGTTTCAGAATGTGGAGGGCAGGCATTTCACGCCGGCTGATCTCGAGCTGCTGACCTTGTTTGCGAACCACGCGACCATCGTCGTGGAGAACGCCCGGCTGTACGACGAGGCCCGTCGACGTGCGACCCAACTGGAGGCGCTGCGAGAGGTAGGACTCGGGATCACTGCCCAGTTGGATCTGGAAGCACTGCTTCATTCCATCGCTTCGCAGGCGATCGAGTTGTTAGGGGGCGTGGCAGGTGGGTTCTACCTCTACCGGCCAGAGCGGGACGTACTGGAGTACGTTACCTCGGTGGGCCAGAACCGGGAGTTGGTGCCGCTTGGAGCCATCCTCAATCGCGGCGAGGGCCTCTCAGGCCAGGTCTGGATGACCAACGAGACGCTGATTGTGGATGACTATCAGCATTGGGAGGGACGCGCGCCGCAGTACGACGGGCTGCCCATCGAAAATGTCGTGGGTGTACCGGTCCGCTGGGGGGCCGAGTTCCTGGGAGTACTGACCACGGAGGGTGAGGCTTCTCGCGCCTTCTCGCCCGCCGATACTGAATTGCTGAGCCTCTTTGCCAGTCAGGCCGCTATCGCCATCCGCAACGCCCAACTGTACCAAGAGACCGAGCGACGAGCCACTCAAGCCAGGTTGATCTATGAGGTGAGCCAACACGTGAGCAGCGAGTTGGATCCCAACATCTTGCTATCCACTATCGTCTCTGCCGTGCGTGACGCCTTTGACTACCATAACGTGATGCTCTTGTTGATCGATGAAGGGGCCCATCATCTGACGATGCAATCTATCGCCGGCGCTTACGCTGATCTCTTCGCGGATGGCCTCTCGATCGCCGTGGGAGAGGGGATGATAGGGTGCGCAGCGGCGACGGGGGAGGTCCAGTTCAGCAACGACGTATCTACTGATCCCCACTATGTGCGCATGGAGGGAGAGGACACCCAGTCGGAACTCGCGGTCCCGATCGCGAGCGGCCAAAAGGTCATCGGCGTGCTCGATCTCCAAGATGATGAACGGGATGCCTTCGACGAGATTGATGTGACCACTATAGAGACCCTCAGCACCCAGATCGCCACGGCGATCGAGAATGCGCATCTCTTCCAGGCCGAGCGCAAAAGGTCCGCGCAGTTGGCTACAGTCTCTATGGTGGTCGAAAGCATTATCTCTACCTTGGACCCGCACGAGGTGCTGCGTCGAACTGTGGAGCTGATTACGCAAGCCTTTGGTTATTACTATGCCAGCATCGTGCTGCTGGATGCCGAGACCGATGAGCTGGTTTTCGAGGTAGGCGCGGGTGGTTTTGCAAGCAAGACGCCTCCCTATTTTCGACAGAAGGTGAAAGAAGGCATGATTGGATGGGCGGCCTATCTGGGAGAGACCCTGCTGGCGAATGACGTGAGTCAGGAGCCGCGCTACCTTATCACCTACCTGCCCGAAACCAAGTCCGAGTTGGACGTGCCCCTCCGCTACCGCGACAGGGTGATCGGTGTGTTGGATCTCCAGAGTAGAGAGTTGAATGCCTTCGACGAGCACGACGTGATGGCTATGGAGGCTCTGGCTGGTCACATTGTGGCCGCTATCGAGAACGCGCGGCTGTACGAGGAGACCCAGCAGCGGGCGCTGGAGCAGCAGACGCTGCGAGAGGCGGCGCTGGCTATGACGACCGCCCTGGAGCGGAACGCGGTGCTCGAGCACATCCTGGCCCAACTCCAAGAGGTCGTGCCCTATGACACTGCCTCGATACAATTGCTCCGGGGCGATGTGCTAGAGATCGTGGGCGGACGAGGGTTCCCCAACCTGCAAGATCTGTTGGGGATCACCTTCGATCCAGGTCGGACGGATAATCCCAACCGGGAGGTCGTACGCACTCGGGCTCCTCTCATCGTGGAGGATGTGCCCATGGCCTATCAGGAGTTTCGACGCGAGCCGCATGCCCCGGCCCGTATCCGCTCCTGGTTGGGTGTGCCGATGCTGGTGGGCGACCGCTTGATCGGGATGATCGTTCTGGACAAGCACGAGCCGGGTTTTTACACCACCAAGCACGCCCGGTTGGCCGAGGCTTTTGCCGCTCAGGCCGCTGTGGCCATTGAGAACGCGCGGCTCTTTCAGGCGGAGCGCGAACAGCGCGAGTTCTCCGAGCGGCTTCGCAGGACAGCCCTCTTCGTCAGCAGCAGTCTGGACCTCCCACAAGTCCTGGAGATGGTTTTGGATCAACTTGCCCAGGTGATTCACTATGACAGCGGGACCATCCAAATCTTGGAACAGGATGCCACCCGGGTGATCGCTACTCGCAACCTGCAGCCATCGGAGCTGGGACGACGCTATCCCCTGCAAGAGTTCCCTTACAATCGTCGGTTGGTTGAGGAGGGGACGCCTATCGTCATTGACGACGTGAGGGAGAATGACCAGGCCTGGATAGAGACCGAGGGTCTGGAGCACGTGCGGTCGAGCATTGGGGTGTCGCTCCAGGTGCGAGGGGAGGTGATCGGCATTTTGACGGTTGACAGCTGCTATCCCAATGCCTACACTGAGCACGACGCCCGTCAGGTCGAGACGTTTGCTCAGCAGGCGGCCGTGGCCATAGAGAATGCTCGTCTCTTCCGGGCGGAGAAGGAGCAGCGGGAACTGACCGAGGCCCTGGAGGCGGCGGGCGCCGCTGTCAGCAGCGCCTTGGATTTTGACGAGGTGCTGGATCGCATCTTGGAACAGGCGGCCCGGGTCGTGGATGGGGATGCCTTCAACATCATGCTGGTTGAAGATCTCTATGCCCGCATCGTCCGCTCGCGGGGCTATGAGCGCTTTGGTGTCAGCGATTTCGTCTCCTCGGTCAGCTTTCACGTGCCCAAAGTATTCAATCTTTGGCACATGTCGGAGAGTGGAAAACCCATAGTCATTGAGGACACGACCACTTACCCAGGCTGGGTAGATGTACCGGCGCAGCGTTGGCTGCGGTCCTACGTTGGCGTCCCTATCAAGACCGGGGAGACAATTGTCGGCTTTTTGAACGTGGATAGCAGTGAGCCAAATCATTTCAGCCTGGCCGACGCGCGACGGCTGGAGGCCTTTGCCAGTCACGTCGCCGCCGCTATCGAGAACGCACAGCTCTATCGGGAACTGCTGGGCTATGCTGACCATCTGGAGGAGCGAGTGACAGAGCGGACTGCTCAACTGCGCTCTCATTTTGCCCGGCTGGAGGCGATCCTGGATAGCACGGTTGACGGTATTGTCGTCACCAACGCCGACGGCGAGTTGGTCCAGGTCAACCCGGTCGCCCAGGCGTGGCTCACTCAGACCCTCTCTTCGGAAGAGGCGGGATTGCTGCATGAGGGCATTCGGGATCTGGCCCGACAGGTCTTGATCCCTCAACCCGAGTCCAGAGTGGATGAGCGGCCTAGAAAGGTGCTCGAACTGACCGGTCTCGACCTGGAGTTGAGCGCAGCTCCCATTGTCGGGCTTGAAACAGGCCAAGCAGAGGCGGTGATCGCAATCCACGACGTCAGTCACCTCAAGGCATTGGATCGGGTCAAGTCCCGGTTCGTGTCCAACGTCTCGCACGAACTGCGCACGCCAATCACGACGATCAAGCTGTACGCTCACCTGATGAAAAAGCGGCCAGAGAACTGGCAGGACTATTTGGAGCCGCTGATCAGGGAAGCGGACCATCAGGCGCAGCTTGTGGAGAATATCCTCGAGATCTCCCACGTGGATGCTGGACGATTGGAGATAAATCCCAGGCGCACAGACCTGGGCGTGTTGGTCCGAGCCCTCGCCAAGAGCCACGCGACACTGATCCAGGAGCGGGGATTGATCCTAGAGCAGCGCACGAAGGGGGTGGGCCCCATCGCCTTTTTGGATTCGCAGCGGATGATGCAGGTTTTGAACAATCTGATGGAAAATGCGATCCGGTACACGCCAGCAGGAGGCGGCGTGACCATCGTCACGGACGAGGTGGAGGCCCAGGGATGTATGTGGGCCACAGTAGCAGTAAAGGATACTGGCATTGGCATTCCAGAGGAAGAGTTACCACATATCTTTGAGCGCTTCTTTCGGGGAGAGGAGCCACGGACCATGCAGATCTCGGGAACCGGCCTGGGACTGGCGATTGTGAAGGAAATCGTCGAGCTACATGGTGGGCGCGTCACAGTGGAAAGCGAGGCCGGCGTGGGGAGCACGTTCACCGTCTGGCTGCCTCTCGTCCTGAACGGAGCAGCGCTCCAGGGGAGAGATGATTCGAGTTAAGGAGTTTAACGATGAACGCATTATTCATTGGCGGGACGGGCGTCATCAGCTCGGCCTGCGTGCGCCGCGCCTTGGCTCAGGGGATCGAGCTTTACGTCCTGAACCGAGGCCAGACGGCGATTCGTCCCCTGCCGGATGGGGTCAAGATCCTGCCCGGTGATATCCGCGATCCGGCGTCGGTAGAGACGATCCTGGGGGCGTTGACCTTTGACGTCGTGGTGGACTGGGTGGCCTTTGTGCCGGAGCACATCGAGACGGACCTGCGGTTGTTCCGAGGTCGTACGGGGCAGTACGTGTTCATCAGTTCGGCCTCGGCGTATCGCAAGCCGCTGCCCGGGCTGCCGATCACCGAGTCTACGCCGCTCGACAATCCCTATTGGCAGTACTCGCGCGACAAGATCGCTTGTGAGGAGCGGCTCCTGTGGGCCTACCGTGAGGAAAAGTTCCCGGTGACTATCGTGCGGCCTTCGCACACCTATGACTGCACCAAGCTGCCGTTCTATGGCAAGTACACCGCTTTGGATCGCATGCGTAATGGGGAGAAAGTCATCGTGCACGGAGACGGCAACTCGCTGTGGGTGCTGACGCATCACACAGATTTTGCCAAAGGGTTCGTGGGCCTGTTGGCGAATTCACGGGCTGTCGGGGATGTGTTTCACATTACCTCGGACGAGGTGCTGACCTGGGATCAGATCTATCGCATCGTGGCCCGGGCGGCCGGCGTAGCCGAGCCGCGCCTGGTGCATGTACCCTCGGAGCTGATCGCGGCCTACGACCCGGAGCGTGGGCCCGGACTGTTGGGCGATAAAGCCCATAGCGTGATCTTTGATAACTCCAAGATCAAGCGCGTGGTGCCAGACTATGTGGCCTCGATTCCGTTCTCCCGGGGCGCTAAAGAGATCGTAGCGTGGTATGACGCTGATCCTGCCCGGCGCACGATCAGCGCGGAGGATAATCGCCTCTTCGACCGCATCATCACTGCCTACGAGTCCGCGTGGCCGGGGGACTGATAGCCGACGGCTGTTGCAAGGCCTCCTCTCCCTATAGCACTGGTGGCGCACCGGCTTCTCTACAAATCGGCATCAACTACAGGCAGGTTGCCCGCAATGATCGCCACGACCAGGGATGCACCCAGCCCGACGAACAGCGGGTCCACGTCGAACGGCTGCCAGACCTGCCAGATCAGCGCCGACCCTGCGCCGCTCAACAGGCAAATCAGCGCGGCGCGCGGCGGCAGCCGCTTCCCCGCCAGCGCCGCCAGCGTGGGCGCCAGCATCCCGCACGTCCACATCGTCAGCGTGAACAGCAGCGCCGGCACAATGCTCTGAAACCAGAGCGCGATTCCCAGGCTCGCCAACCCTAAAATGACCACGCCGACCCGGGAGACCCACAGCAGCTGCTCCGAAGTCAACGCCGGCCTCAGGTGGCGCATCACGTCGTAGGCCAGGCTGGCGGCCCCCGATTGGAGGAACGAGTTGACGGTGCTCATGATCGCCGCCAGCAGCCCGACGAAAAAGACCCCCCGCGCCAGACCGGGCAGCGTCTGGCCGATCTCGATCAGCGCCAGGTCCGGGTCCGCCAGCGCCGGGAACGCGCTCAGCGCCGCGAATCCGCTCAACACGACGATCAGGTCAATCGCGGCCCAGATTGCGATGGAGGCGACCACTGCTTTCCGGGCCGAGGCGGCCGATTCCGAGACAAAGAACCGCTGGTACAGCGGGGCCGAGGTCAAGGGCAAGAAGAACAGCAGCGTGGTGAGGACGACGATCTCCTGGATGGATAGGAACGCGAACGGGTCGCGCATCTCGGCCGGCAGTCCGGCCGCCGCTCGGATCCCCGGGCCGAACGCCGCCGGCGCGACGGCGCCCAGCATCAGCAGCATCAGCGCGAACTGGGCGATGTCGGTCATCACGTCGGCTTTCATCCCGCCGATGGCGACCGGCGCGATCAAGACGAAGGCCATCACGCCCATCGCCGCTTCGACCGGGAGCGCAGTGAACGCGGCCAGAATCTTGCCCCCGGCGATGATCTCTTCGGGAATCAGGCACAGCGTGGTCAACAGGATGGCGCTGGCGATGGCGAACTCGCGCCCGTAAAAGTCGCCCAGAAAGTCCGGCAAGGTGCATTTCCGCGCCCTGGCGATCTTGCTCACCCACAGGATGAGGAGCACGTTCCCCAGGTAGAACGGCAGGATGAACCAGAGCACGCCCAGCCCCACCTGGTAGGTCAGGCTGACGCCGCCCAGGATAGCCGACGCGCCGTAAAAAGTGGAGGCGACGGTGGCGACCATGGCGCGGGTGCTCAGTTGGTCGCCCAGAATGAACCGTTCCAGTGTGTGCGCCCTGGCTTTGATGCCTATGGCAACCATGGCGGCGACGTAGATGAACAATACAGCTTCGCTCACTTTTCTCTATCCTCCGTTGGTTTGATGTATTCCGCCCCGTCCAGGGCCGCCGCGCCGACGACCAGCCGCCGCGGCTCGCCGTCCACGGTTTCCAACTGCCCTACCGCTTCAATCGTCTGGCCGACTTTGGCGATGTCCCGGTAGCGCCCCTCGTAAGAGATGACCTCCTGCACCCCCTCGGCGGCCGCGTCCCCCGCCAGCACCCGCACCGCGCCGACGCGGTAGATGGCGGGCTGAAAGATCGCTTCGTCGGCGGCCGTCAGCGCAGCGCGGATGCGCGCCCGGCCCTGGCCCCGGTAGACGTGGTCGCCGTACTGCTCCGTGATCTCGGCGTCGCTGCGGGTGGGGTGGATGCCAAAGAACCGGCCCCGGTAGACGCCATAGTTCCAGCGCCGGCCGACGTTGTAGGCGGCCTCCTCGAGCGTCAGCGGGAACCAGGCCGCCATTTCCTCTGCCCACCGCGCGAGCAGCGCATCGTCGGGCGGCCGGACGGCGGGGCGGCGACCCTGCCGCTCGCGCAGCGCGTCCCGCACCCGGCGACCGTTCTCCCCCCCGTACACCGTCAGGTTGATGTCCGAAAGCGCCGGGTGGTGCAGCCCGATCAGGATGGAGCCGGTGACGCCCAGGTCGGCGGCGGAGATGCCGGCGCTGGCGGCGATCTCTACCGCCAGGTCGCGGGCCTCCACTTCCAGGGGGTCGCTGGGCGTGGCAATGAGGGCTTGCAGCCGCGTTCGTGGGTCGTAGTATTGAGCGACCGATGCCTGCGGCACCATCGAGAAGCGGATGCCGCGCACGGGGCAGTCGGAGACGTAGTGAGGGTAATGCTGTTCCAAATAGCCGATCGTCTCGGCCACGCTGCGGACGTGGTAGTAGGGGATCTCGCGCCGGTACGCGATGTCTTCATGCCGGGCGCGCCACCGTCCGGCCGGGTCCGGGGAGTACTTGAGGTAGGCGGTATACCGGTCCGGCGGGTGGAGGTAGCCCGTCACGCAGAAGAACATGCCCTCGACGGTGCGGATGAAATCGCGGTCTTTCGGTTTCTTGTGCATGGTTTCCCCGAGTCCTCGAAGAGAACCGCTGCGCCTCCCTGCCTCAGTGCCTCTGCGTCAAGTTAAACGACGGGCGGCTTCCAGCGCGGCCTGGTGGACCGTCTTGAGCGGGACGCCGTGCGCCTCGGCCAGGCGGCGGCAGTCCTGGTACTCGGGCGCCACGTTGACGGCCGCCTCGCCCCGCCGGGCGATCTTGACCCGCACCGGGCCGTAAGGCGTCTCGACCGTGCTCTCGACGCGGCTCAACTTCCAGCGGTGGGCCGTGTGGACGCGCAAGCCGATGGTCGTCGTCTCGGCGAACACGACGTCGCGCGCGGCCGGCGCGTGTTCCGCCGGGACGAGCACGCTGAGCTGGACCGCCGGGCGGTTCCGTTTCATCTGGATCGGCGTCAGGAAGACGTCCACCGCGCCGGCCTCGAACAGGCGGGCCAGCACATGGTCGTAGAACTGGGGCGACATGTCGTCAATGTTCGCCTCGATCACCGTGATCGTGTCCTCCTCGTATGCGCGCTCTTTGTGTTCCGTCTCGCCGATAGAGACCCGCAGCAGGTTGGGGATCGGCAGGTCGCGGGTACCGGCCCCGTATCCGACGGCGGTGACGCGCATCGGCGGCGCGCTGCCGAATGTTTCGGCCAGAGTGGTCAGGATAGCCGCCCCAGTCGGCGTGACCAGTTCGGCGTCCACGTCCCGCCCGTAGATCGGGACGCCGCGCAGCAGCTCTTGCGTCGCGGGAGCGGGCACCGGCAGGACGCCGTGGGCGCACGTGACGGTGCCGCGACCTACGTGGAGTGGTGAAGCGTACACCCGCTCGACGCCCAACAGCCGCAGCCCGGCCGCCGCGCCGACCACGTCTATGATGGCGTCCATCGCGCCGACCTCGTGGAAATGGACGTGGTCGGCCGGGATGCCGTGGACGTGGGCCTCGGCCTCAGCCAGCCGCCGAAAGATCGCCAGGCTCTGCGCCTGGACCGGCTGCGCCAGGCTGCTGGCGGTGATGATCTCCTCGATCTCGTGCAGGTGGCGCTCGACGCCCCGTTCGGTCACTTCGACCTCGACGTGGATGCCGCGCAGGCCCCGTTTCTTCACCGATTTGGCGCGGATGGCATAGCCGGATAGGCCCAGCCGCTCCAGTTCGGCCTGCAACCGGGCCAGTTCCAGTCCCGCGTCCACCAGCGCACCGAGGATCATGTCGCCGCTGACGCCGGAAAAGCAGTCGAAGTAAGCGATTTTCATCTGATATGTTCCCCTTTCTTAGTCAGTCAGGTGCGACGCACTTCCCAAGTGCGTCGCACCTGATCGAATGTCAAGTGGTATTGATCAGATGCGCCAGGTAGCCGGCGCCGAATCCGTTGTCAATGTTGACCACGCCCACGCCGGGCGCGCAACTGTTGAGCATCGTCAGCAGCGCCGCCAGGCCGCCAAAGCTGGCCCCATAGCCGATGCTGGTCGGCACCGCGACGACGGGCCGGTCCACCAGCCCGGCCACGACGCTCGCCAGCGCGCCCTCCATGCCCGCCACGACCACCAGCACGTTGGCGGCGAAGAGCTGCTCCCGGTTGCCGAGCAGGCGGTGGATGCCGGCCACGCCCACGTCGTAGAGATGCGCGACTGGGCTGCCCAGCGTTTGGGCGGTGACGAGCGCCTCGGCGGCGACCGGGATGTCGGCGGTGCCGGCGCTGACGACGAGGACCGTGCCGCTGCCGCTGGCAGGCGGCAGCGGGCCGCCGACGACGATCATGCGCGCGGCGGTGTGGTAGACGGCGTCTGGATGTGCGCGTTGGACGGCCTCGGCGACTTCCGGCGTGGCCCGGGCCGCCATCACCCGCCCTTCGCGCTCCCGGACGCGCGCGACGATCTCGACGATCTGCGCTGTCGTTTTGCCGGGGCAGAAGATGACTTCGGGAAAGCCCTTGCGCAGCGCACGATGGCTGTCCAGGCGGGCAAAGTCGAGATCTTCGTAGGGGAAACCGCGCAACCGCTGTAGCGCGTCGTCCACGCTGACCGCGTTGCGCTGCACCTCTTCGAGCAGATCGCGCAGCCATTGGGACCGGGACTGGGATTGGGACTGGGTTTGTGGATGTGAGGTCATGTGTTGATTTATGCTCCCATACAGATTGTGAATGCTAACGGGCGTCTGAAAATTCAAGATTCGAGGTTCGTAGTAGTGACTTTAGTCGCGTTCGGGCCCGTTTTGGCCTCAATGGATCCATAAAGAGCGAAGGTCGCCACTACGAGCCTTTTCGGACCAGCTCTACACTTTCGAGATCCGCATCCTCTGGCCCGCTGAGGCTGCCCCGCCGGTAGCCCGCCAGGTCGAGCGTCACGTAACGGTATCCCAGCGCCCCGAATGTCTCCACGACCTGGGCGGCGACCTCTGGCCGGGCCAGGCGGGCCATCCCATCGGCCGGCGCTTCGATGCGGGCGACGACGCCGTCTCCATACCGATGGTGACGCACGCGCACGTCTTGTGAACGCAGAAAATCCAGCTCGTGCAGCGCGGTCTCGGCCGCCTCCACCTGCGCCAGTTCCGGGGCGGTGATCGGTTGGCCGTGGGGGAAGCGCGTCGCCAGGCAGGTTTGGGCCGGTTGATCCCACGTCGGCAGGCCGGCGCGCCGGGAGAGGGCGCGGATCTCGGCCTTGCTCAGCCCCGCCTCTTGCAGTGGACTGCGCACGCCCAACTCACGCACGGCCGCGGCGCCGGGCCGGTATTCGCCCTGGTCGTCCAGGTTGGATCCTTCGATGATGTATGCCAGTCCCTCGGCCTGGGCCAGGTCTTGCATCCGCGCTAGAATGATGCGCTTGCAGACATAGCACCGTTGAGGCGGATTCTCGGTGAATGCGGCGTCCGCCAGGAGGTCCACCGTCACCCACCGGTGGCGGGCGCCCAGCTGGCGGGCGAGCTGTTCGGCCTGGGCCTGCGTGCGGCGGGCGAAAATCGGTGCGTCGGCAGTTGCCGACAGCACCCGCGCGCTGCCCAACACGTCCAGCGCGGCCCAGAGCAGATAGGCGCTGTCCACGCCGCCGGAGTAGGCGACCAGCACGCGGCCCATCCCGGACAGAATCTCTTGCAGCGCGACCAGTTTTTGACGAGGTGCGACGCACTTGCACCTGAGGTAATCCCCCGCCTGCCCGCCGATGACCAGCCGGCTGTACGGCGCGCCGCGCTGCGACGTGACTCGTTCCAAACTTCCGCGCCCGACGACCCATTCACCAGCCCGCGCCTGGTCGCTGAAGCGGCCGCGGAAGGAGACGATCTCCCGCAGGTCTGCCACGGGTGCGCCGTCTTCGAGCATCGCTTCGGCGACGACGTAACGGCAGGGAGTAAAGATCGCATCCCGGTCGTCGGTCACGCGGGCGCGCACCGTCGCCGCGCCGACCGGTTCGTAGCGCCGCTCGCCGTACCGCTCCCCGGCCTCTTCGGGCCGCTTCACGAAGCGGACGAAGCACGCCCGCTCCCGAAAGCGGAATTCGTTGACCTTGCGGCTCTGCAAGCGGACGAAATCCTCCCAAGCGAGCGGCGTATCCGGCCGGTGCGCGGCGTGGAGGGCGGTCATTTCTTCTGGATGCAGTCGGCGCACCGGGATGGCCGGATCGGGTGCGTCCAACAGGCGCAGCAGCGCCCGGTGGACCGCACGGGCCGGCGCATCGCCATAGACGACCAGGTCCAGATCGGAATCGGGGGTGTGCAGTGCGAACAGGAGTGATCCGGTGACGCCCACGCTGCCGGAAGAGACCGGCAGGCCGCTCGCGGCGCACAGCAGCTCGGCCAGATCGCGGGCGGCGACTTCGAGCGGATCGTTGGCGTCTCGCTGACTGATCTCGGCCAGGCGCTGCCGGGGATCGTAGGCCCGGTTGATCGCCGCTCGGGGCACGGACTGCACGGGGATGCCCAGAACAGGGTCGGCGGCGCCGCTGAGGTAGGAAGGGAAATCGGCTTGGAGAATCGCCAGTTGTTCTTCGAACTGGTAGACGCGTCGGTAGCAGACGCCCACGCGCTGCCGGTCCCCGCGTGGATCGGGAACGTAGCGCAGGTAGGCGATCACTCGATCAGGGGGCTGGATGATCCCCTTGACGGTGAAAATCAATCCCTCGGTGGTCTCGACGGCGAACCCCTCGATGATCTCCATACTCCCCCCTACCAACGGGCGATCAGGTCCGGGAACCGGTCCAACCCGCCGCCTTCGGTCAGAAAGACGAATAGGGACGCGGCCACCAGGTCGGCGGTGGTGCCGGGGTTGAGACGGTGGTGTTCGTCTCGGATGGCGTGATCGAAGCGGCGCAGCGCTTCCCGGCCGGCAGTGGAGAAGACGCCCCCCGTCTCCAACACCTGCCGGGCCTGGCGGGAGACTTGGTCGGCGACCGCCGGCCCTTCCTTGCGGGCGATCAGGGTGTCGGGTACTTGTGAAAGGATGACCAACGCCGTTTGCACGACGGCGTCGGAGAAGCTGCGTCCCTCGGCCCAGAACCGGCGCAGCGCGGCGCAGCCTACCTGGAAGGTGATCTCAAAGTCGGTCACGTATTCGCGAGCGACGGCGTCGCGCTGTTGGGCCGTGCGCATCGCTTCCAACAGGGTGACGTCCACGTCTGCTTCGACGCGCTGCACGTCGTACCGGTCGGCGCGGCCGAGCCCGCCCGGAGCTGCCAGGCGGATGGCCTCGAACGTCCGGCGAGCGTCGTCTACCGTCAGCGTTCGGAGCACGTCGCTCACGCCGGCCCGCAGGCCCTCGGGATGGGGCGGTTCGCGCCCGGCTTCTTTGGCGAGCGGGGCCAGCAGCAGGATCATGCCCAGGTTGGTGTTGGTGTGCACGAAGCGGCGCGTGTCCTGCACCGCCCGCAGGATCGTCTCGCCGACCGGCGCGGCGGGGGCGGCCCGCAGGGCCGGACCGATGGCGACGGCGCTGATCATAAAATCCACGAAGCGGGTGTCCCAGAACTCTTTGCCCCAGGTGACGTTGCCGGGTTTATCGGCGCAGACTTCCAGCAGGCAGGCGATGTGGGCCGCCCAGGCGATCTGGTCCGAGTTCCAGTCGCTCATCGGGGGTTTTGGCTTTCCAACACGTAGCTGACCAGGTGCTCGGCCGCGTCCACGCCGGTCGCCCGGCGCAGGCCGTGCCATCCGGGAATCCCGTTGACTTCGATCACGGTGTAGCCGCCTCCGGCGACGGGCAGGATGTCCACACCGGCATAGTCGGTCTTCACGGCCCGCGCGGCCCGGAGGGCCATTGTCGTCAGTTCGTCGTCGGGGATCAGGGCTACAGCGGTCGCGCCCTGGGCGACGTTCGTCTTCCATGTCTGACCCTGACGCTTCATCGCAGCGATGACGCGCGGGCCGATCACGAACAGGCGGATATCCTCGTGGCCGTGAGGCACGAACTCTTGCAGGTAGTACACGGAACGGCCCAGTTCCAGCGCCCGGAAGACGCGGTAGGCCACATCGGGGTCGGAGACGCGCACCATGCCCCGACCCTCTGAGCCAAAGAGTGGTTTGACTACCACGTCGCGGCCCAGCGCCTCGAACGCCGCCATCGCCTGGTCGAACTGCTCGCTGACGATGGTGCGCGGCGTCGGCAGGCCGGCGTCTTCCAGCAACGTGGAGGTGTAGTACTTGTCCACCGTGCGCTCGATGGCCGTGGGCGAATTGATGACGCGCACGCCGGCGTTCTCGAGCCGGTGGAGGGCATCTACGCGGAAGATGATTTGTTCCAGGGAGCCGCCGGGGATCGTCCGCACAAAGAGCGCGTCGTAGCGCGCCAACTCGTCTTCGAGGTCGGCGGTCAGCCTGGGGCGCGCGCCGACGCGACCGGTGAGGCGGGTGATAGGGAAACACGACGCCTGAATGCCGCGTTGGATCAGGGCTTGCTGCAACGCGGTGGTGTGCCATCCTCTGGGCTGTCCCAGGATGCCGATCTTCACGCTTGCCCTCGAGCGTCATCGGGGGCCAGCAGCGCCTCTCGCACCAGCGCTGCGTTGATCTGCCCGGCGTGGAACGTACGCCCGCTGGCGACGTTGTTGACGAAAATCTCGGCCGGGCTAAAGAGCAGCGGATCAATCTGGTAAAAGTCGCCGTTGTACTGCTGTAACAAGTCGTAAAATGGCTTGCCATAGTCCCGCGAGGCCGAGGATGGCAACTGCTCGATGACCGCTTCGATCTGGGCGTCGTCGGTCTGGACGGTGTACCAAGCGCGTCCACCATACAGCACTGCGTCGTTCGTCCGTCCGATGGCCCGCAGATTGTCGGCAGCGATAGGGACCAGCGGACACGCGCCGATGCCGGCGATGACGGCGTTGATGTCGAAGCCGATCTTGTGCATCTTGTGCAGGCCAGTCTCCACGACCCGAGCCGCGACCTGCACCGATCCGACCAGGCTGGCGGTCGGTGCGATGAGCAGGTAGAGCTGATCTGGGGTGACATCGCACTTTTGCGCCACTTTGTCGGCGATCTCGGCCGTCGGCAGCACGCTGCTTTCCAGAGCCAGCACGGCCACATCGGAGCGGTCGCGATAAGAGATCTCTTTGAAAAGCCCTTCCCCGTGGTACAGCACCCGGGCCGGACCGGATCCCATGGCAAAGAACTCGTCTTTGTGAATTGCCCATCCGGCGTACTGCGCTGCCATACAGGCGATGGGGGGATGATTCACCGAGACGGTCACACCAGGTATTTGAAGTTGGTCCAGCGGAACGTAGCAGACTTGGACCTGGCCCAGGCCGCCCAGACAGACTTCGGCGAACAGCCGACCAGCCTCCAACGATCCAGTGACCTGAACGCCGGCGTCTACCAGCGTGGCGCCGTTGGACATCCGGTGCGTCACGATGCCCAGCGCGTCGGCATGGGCGATCATTCGTTGGACTATTTCTGCGCTTTGTGTGTTAATGCTCAGCATAGATCAGGATTTCCCCTTTTCCCAGAGTGGTGATGTCGCCGGTGTAGCGGTGGTACGCGCCGGAGACGTGGGCGTCGGTGATCGGCAGTTGGCAGTCGTGTTCCCACAACCGACGCAGATAAACTCGCATAAAGGTCACCTGACTCGTGCAGGCGTAGCGGAATGTGGGCAGCAGCGCTTCTGCCCGTCCATTGACGGCGACGATGGTGCCGCGTTTCATCCCGGCGCCGGCGCGGGCTCCCAGTGTCCCGAAGACGAACAGCGAGCCGGCGATCATGCGCGCGCCGCTGAACTCACCGGCGTCGCCGCCCACGACGATCATCCCGCGCCGCATCCGCTCGCCGGCCCGGGGGCCGACGCTGCCGCGCACAAAGATGACGCCGCCCCGCATCCCGCGAATCTCGCCGGGATAGGCGGCGCCGAGCATCGGGCCGGCGTTCCCGTCCACCCGCAGGATGCCGCCGGCCATGTGCGCGCCGGCCCAGGTGGACGTGCTCCCGTGCACGACGATTTCGCCGCCGCGCATCTCGGCCCCCAGGTGCATCCCGGCGTCGCCGTGGACGACGATCCGGCCGCGGCTCATCCGTTGTCCGATGCGTTTGACACGCCGCAGGCCGCCAGGGTCGTCCGTGGCGTCCCACATCACGATGTGATCCGAATAGGCGCCGTCCACCTCGAACAAATCGCCCAATGTGACCTGTCGCCGGCCATAGAAGGCCGGCAGGGCCGCAATCTCGGCCTCGCTCCGTCCGATGAAGAGATCGGGGCAGATCGTATCCGCCTCGACGGGGATCGAACTGCCTGCTCTCAGTCGCAGCGTCACAACATCCGATGCAGCTTCATCTCGCATTGCAGCAATACACGCTATGCAGCCCAAGTTGACCTCCTTGTTGTTTGGACACTGATCGGTGCAGGATTTGTGTGTCAGCTCAAAATCAGCGGGTATCTGTGTGAATCTGTGTTCCCATAATCTCCCGCAGGTGAAAATGGAACTGGCCCAGCGTGCCGCCATAGTTGCCGGCCGAGATGCGCGCCACGCCAGCCTGGGCGGCGGCCTCGATCCCGACACGCATCGCCGCGCGGATCGCCGTCTCGCTCAGGCCATCAATGACGATCTCGTAGACGGAGTTGACGGACTCTGGCAGTGCGGTCTCGACCTGGGCGCGCAACATCGGGCAGTAGGCTACGTTGGTCGAAGCGCGGAGAAATTTGTACTTCGACCCGACCTGGCTGCCGCTGCGGGCGATGCCGCCGGGGAAAGGCAGGATCACGTCGCGCAGGGGCCGGATTGCGTCTACGGCTCGCTCGGCCGCTGCCAGCGCGGCGGCGTTGTCTTGCCCCAGGATGAGCAAGTTCCCGCCGCCGATGGCTTTTTGCATCCCGAAACTCTCCTCGACCAGGAACTCGCCCTCCATGACCGGGATGCGCCAGTAGCGCTTCCCCTCCAGTTTTTTGCTGATCTGAAACCCATTACCGAAATAGCGCAGCGCTCCGCCGATCTTGAGTCGGTTCTCGCGTGTGGTCTCGCCTAGCCCGTCGAAGCAGGCGGTGGTCGGGCAGGTCATCACGCACTGCCCGACGCGCCGGATGAGCTGGTCCTCCAACCCTTTGGGACCCATCGTAAAGACGAGGACGCTGACACCGGGCCGCCCGTCAGGGGTCTCTTCCGGCGCGAGGACGGCCTCCACGCCGGCTTCACACCCACAGGCGATGACGGACGTGGCGAACCCGGTGGTCACCTGGGCCGCCGTCATCGCCCACTGCTCGTTGACGGCGGTGATGATCAGCCGGGCGGCGCGCATCTTGAACGCCTCGGCGAATGTGTCCTCGATCTCGACGCCGTTGATTTGCATGTTGTAACTCCTCCCAAGGTGCGACGCACCTGATACTGCTGCCGCAGCGCGTCGGCGCCGCGGACGTACAGGTGGTCCAACACGGTCCCAGAGGCCTCGCGCAGGCGCATGGTCTCCACCAGCCCGGCGTGAATGCCGCCCGCCAGCCCCTCGGCGATCAGGGCCGCCCCCTGGGCCGCCTCTTTGGCCGTCTGCGCAAAGCCGTTCACCCGGCGCACAGGGGCGAAAGCCGCCAGCCGGCTGGCGATCTGCCGGTACAGTTCCGGAACCCGGCACAGCCGCCCCGAAAGCAGGATCTCGCGCGGGGCGACCACCGTCATCTCGGCGGCAACGCCCTTGACCAACCCCTCGAAAAAGGCCTCCCACGCCAGCCGACTGTGAGGGTCGCCTCCGGCTTGGGCTATCAACGTCTCCGGCTTGGCCTCCGGCTGACCGGCGATGTCGGCGACGCCGCCGGAGCAGAGCGTCCCCTTGGGGAAGCTGTCCAGCAGGTAAGCCAGCTCGCCGTCCATCCCACCCAGGGCGCGGTAACCGAGAGGGCCGGCGCTGCCGCCGACGCCATCTACGATCTGCCCGCCGTCCACCGCGACGATGGCTGTGAAAGCGCCGCCCAACTCCACGTACACGAACGACGTTTCCTCATACGTGATGTCGAGGTGACGGGCCTGGTCGTACACGCCC
>Ga0209614_1000356_pt1 | contig 41683 bp, 32 predicted proteins | sample BlaSprsedimmetaG_FD_185484 | JGI IMG/M metagenome (GOLD analysis project Ga0209614, IMG submission 185484) | Hot spring sediment bacterial and archeal communities from California, USA to study Microbial Dark Matter (Phase II) - Blank Spring... ...
GTTGGGGGACGCGGAGGGCGAGGGCGAGATCATCGGCGAGGGTGCGGAGGGTGGCGAAGCGGATGTGGGGGGCTGGGGTGAGGAAGAAGCGGATGAGGCGGGGGCCGACGGTGCCGCCAGTGATGCGCGCGGGGGCGCGGTGGGCGGCGAGGAGCGCCTCCACCCGGTCGGCTTGATATTCGAGATAGGGCCGGAGCGGCGGGTTAGACATCGGGACACCTCAAGCTAACTGAAAGTATCCTCATTATAGAACAAGTGTTCTAGTTTGTCAAGTACGAGTTTTCTTAAAATTTGCCGAAACCTATTGACAAGCGCGTGATTTTACAGTATAATGTTATAAAGATATGACAATGTCATCAACTGGCGAGAACGTGATTAATAGAAACTCCCCATTGCCGATTTACTATCAACTGAAGATGTTGGTCAAACAGCAGATTCAGGAGGGTGATTTGCGCGCCGGTGATCGTTTGCCCACCGAACAGGAGCTCTGCGACCTCTACGCGATCAGCCGCGCGCCAGTGCGCCAGGCTTTGGCCGATTTGGTGCGTGAGGGCTTCATCTACCGCCGCCCAGGGCAGGGGACTTTCGTGCGCAAACTCGATATCCCGCGCGCTTCAGCGCCGGTGGTGTTGCGAATGTTGGCCTACGATGTGCGCTGGGCCAGTCTCCTCGAACAGGCCGTGGTCATCTGGAACCAACGGTATCCTGAAAGATTGCTGGCGTTGGATATCTCGATGCCTTCGCGCCACGAGTTCCACCGGGTTTTCCGCACCGCCGTGGTGCAGGGCGATGCCCCTGATCTGGTCTCGATTGATTACGTGTGGTTGCCGGGATATGCGCGGGCCGGGTATCTCGCGCCGCTCGACGAGCTGGCCCCGGACTGGGCCGCCTCTCTGGTGGAGGATCTCGAGCCTGCCGTTTATCAAAATCATCTCGTGAACGGTCATCTGTACGGATTGCCCGTCCAGGCAGACGTGACCGGGCTGTGGTATCGCCGCGATTGGTTCGAGGTGGAGGGCCTCAAGCCGCCGGAGACCTGGGAGGCGTGGCTCGATTTGATGGACTATTTTGCGCGCCCTGAGGTCAAGGCGCGGTGGGGGCACGAATGGCCGGGGGCCTTCCCCGTAAGCATGACGACGGGCGAGGCGGTGTTGAATCTGCTACTGCCCTTCATCTGGCTGGCCGGCGGCGACATCATTGATGCGCAGGGAAAGATCGTGCTGGATTCGCCTCCTACCTATCAGGCGCTACACTTCTTGCGCCAGATCACATTGGAGCGGCGCTATTTGCCGCCTGAGGTGGCCCAATACGAATGGTCTGGCGTCCCCTGGCTTTTGGGCAAGGGCGCGGTGCCGATGAGTTTGGGGGGAACCTACGAATGGTTTGCCATCTTCGAGGAGACGGATTGGGAGACTGAGGCGGAGGTGGCCGAGCATTTGGGCTTCGTGCCGATTCCCCGGCCTCATGTGGCAACACCCCCAGTCACTTCGTTGGGAGGGACCTCGTGGGTGATTTTGCAGCAATCCCAACATTACGATTTGTGCGTTGAGCTGCTGCGTTTGACGTTAGATGCAGAGGTCATTTTGCCCTTCTGCCTTGAGAATTTTCAGATCTCATCCTTCCGTTCGATCAATCAGCAGCTGGCGACGCCTGAGCATCCGTGGATGCAACACATTATCCCGCTGATGCAGCTGGCGCGCCCGCGTCCCATGTTGGGAGATTATGCGCGGGTGTCGCGGTTCATTCAGCAGATGTTCCAGCAGGTATTGTGGGATGGTGCGCCTGTTGAGCAGGTGGTGGCGCAGACCGTGCGCTCATTACATCTGCTGATGGGATGAAGCGTGTGTGGATACGCATCCTATGCGTAATAACCTATAGGGTGCGGTGTTCTTTGGAAAGTGAGGAGATGGCTACGAGTTTAAGAAATAAGGAGGTGGAACTATCGAAAAGCGATATAGAATGTACCCCGTACCATATAAAAATTCAGTCTGTAAAATCTTTAGGAGGAGTTTGAGATGAAACGCTTGAGTGTAGTTTTAGTTTTGGTGTTGTTGGCTACGATGGCGCTGACCGCCTGTGGCCCCCGCGCAACGGAAGCCCCTACGGATGCTCCCGCCACGGATGTCCCAGCCACACAGCCCCCTGCAACAGATGAGCAGGTTACGATCACCATCGCTACGGGCGCGGTGGGTATAGAGTTCGAACTGAGCCAGGCCGCGGCGCAGCGCTACATGGATATGAACCCCAACGTGACCGTGCGCGTGTTGGATACCCCCGACATGGTGCAGGATCGCTTGGGCCTTTACTTGCAGTTCTTCGAGGCGCGCTCCGCCGAGGTTGATGTCTACCAGATTGATGTTATCTGGCCCGGCGACCTGGCTGAGCACTTCGTGGACCTCTACGAGTACGGTGCGCGCGATGTGGCGGGCGATCACTTCCCCGCTATCATCGAGAACAACACCGTGGATGGTCGCCTGGTCGGCATCCCCTGGTTCACCGACGCGGGCCTGCTCTACTATCGCACCGACCTGCTGGAGAAGTACGGTTACACCGCGCCGCCCGCTACCTGGGCTGAGCTCGAAGAGATGGCGCAGACCATCCAGGATGGCGAGCGTGCGGATGGCAACACGGACTTCTGGGGCTTCGTGTGGCAGGGCAACGCTTACGAAGGTCTGACCTGTGACGCTTTGGAATGGATTGACTCGAATGGCGGCGGCACGATCGTTAGCCCCGACAAGGTCATCACCATCAATAACCCCGCTGCTATTGCCATTGTGGATCGCGCGGCCACCTGGGTGGGTACGATCTCGCCTCCGGGTGTGGTCGGCTTCGCCGAAGAGGACGCCCGTGCTGTGTGGCAATCGGGCAACGCCGCTTTCATGCGCAACTGGCCCTACGCCTACAGCCTGGGCAACGCTGATGACAGCGTGATCGCCGGTCTGTTCGATGTCGTTCCGCTCCCCGCTGGTGATGCGGGCAGTGGTTCCGCGACGCTCGGTGGTTGGCAGCTGGCGGTTTCCCGCTACAGCAACAACCCCCAGATCGCCGCTGACGTGGCGCTCTTCCTGGCCTCCGCTGAGGAACAGAAGATTCGCGCTACCGAGGCGAGCCTTAACCCCACTATCATGAGCCTTTACCAGGACGCGGATGTCCTGGCGTCTAACCCCTTCTTCGGCAGCCTCTACGATGTCTTCATCAATGCAGTCGCCCGCCCCTCCACCGCGACGGCCCCTAACTACAATGACACCTCCACGCTCTTCTTCCAGGCCGTGCACTCCGTGTTGACGGGCAGTGAGAATGCTGCGGACGCCTTCGAGGAGTTGGAGCTCGATCTTCAGGCACTGTTGGGCTACGAGATCGGCCAGCCTTAAGCTGTCCGTGAAAATATAACCCAGGTCGAGGGGAGGCCTCCTCCCCTCGACCGCTTCCCTTAGCCAAGGGAATAGAGCCGTGTTAAGGAGCTTCCTATGAGCAAACATAAGGGGATTTCTGATCTGGCAAAGCGCGAAGAGCGCCTGGCCTATTGGTTACTCCTGCCGACATTTATCATTCTTTTGGTTATCGCGTTTTATCCCCTGGGTTCGGTTTTCTACAATAGCTTGACGAACAAGGTTTTTGCCAGCGATCAGCCGGTAGAATTCGTCGGTTTGGAGAATTACAGTCGTTTGTTGAGTATGACTATCCGCAGATTGCCCCCGGTCTTGGATGCCAGTGGTAATCCTGAGGTCAATCCTGAGACCGGCGAGCCGGTCTACGCCCGCTCCCTTGATGTGTTGCCGCGTGAACCGCGTCGTTATCGTGAGGCGATGCAATTCTCGTTCCTGGGGAACCGCTATGTTGTCGGTGCGACCGATCGAGACTTTGTGCGTGGCATCTTTGATACCTTGCGCTTTACCGTGTTCTCTGTCGTCTTGGAAACGGTGCTCGGTTTGGGGATCGCGATGGTGGTCAATACTAAGTTCACCGGACGAGGTGCTATGCGCGCGGTGATGCTGGTGCCGTGGGCCATTCCCACGGCGGTCTCCTCGCGCATGTGGCAGTGGATGTTCCAATCAACCCGCGTGGGCTTCTTCAATGTTGTATTCCAGGGGTTGGGGTTGATTGAGTCGCCGATTCCCTTTTTGACCGAACAGACCTGGCAGGTTCCGGCGATGATTGCCATTGACGTTTGGAAGACCACGCCATTCATGGCGCTCTTGTTGCTGGCCGGGTTGCAACTCATCCCCGGCGACATCTACGAGGCCGCCGATGTGGATGGTGCGAGCAAGCTGCGCCAGTTCTTCACCATCACGCTGCCGCTCCTGCGCCCCACGCTCGCTGTGGCCCTCGTCTTCCGCACGCTGGATGCCTTGCGCGTCTTCGACCTCTTCCAAATCGTCCTGGCGCAGAGCCGCTACTCGATGGCGAGCTTCACCTACTATCAGTTGACCAACAATCGGGCGATGGGCTATTCTTCGGCCAGTAGTGTGATCATCTTCATCCTCATCTTTGTCTTCGCTGTCGTTTACATTCAGTTGCTCGGGGGGGTGGATGCAGAATGAACAAGCAAACACAACAAATACTTAAACGGGTACTCTTCTGGGTCGTCATCGTCTTCATCTTTGTCTACATGCTCTTCCCCTTCTACTGGGCGATCAATTCCTCGCTCAAGACAGAGGCGCAGCTACAGATGACGCCGGCCACCTTTGTGCCCCGCGACCCGGCTACGTTGAGTTTTTCGCCCACGCTGCGCAACTATGGGGCGGTCTTCCGCAATGACAAGTTTATTAGTGGTCTGCTCAACAGCGCGATTGTCTCTGGCATCACGACCGTGGTTGCCTTGAGCGTGGGGGCCTTTGCGGCCTTCGCGCTGGGCAAGCTGCGCTTCCGGGGCCGCACGCCCTCGCTCTATCTCATCCTGGCGATGACGATGTTCCCACAGGTTGCGGTGCTCACCGGCCTCTACGCGGTGATCAACGCGCTGGGCATCTCGGCCATTCCGGGCATGATCCTCTCCTACATGCTCTTCACCCTGCCCTTCACCGCGTGGGTGCTTACTTCATTCTTCAGGGAGCTGCCGATGGAAATCATGCAGTCGGCGCAGGTGGATGGGGCTACGCCCTTCCAGACCTTCTACATGATTCTGCTGCCCTTGACGATGCCCGCTCTGGTGACGACCGGCCTGCTGGCCTTCATCGCCGCGTGGAACGAGTATCTCTTCGCCCTCACCTTCACCTCCATCACGCCGCAATATCGCACTGTTCCGGTTGCGATTGCGCTCTTCACGGGCGAGATCGCCCGCCAGGAGCCGTTCGGCGAGATCATGGCCGCTGCCGTGCTGGTGACGATCCCCTTGATCCTCCTGGTGCTCATCTTCCAACAGAAGATTGTGGCCGGGCTGACCGCCGGTGCCGTGAAAGGTTAGACTGTATCGCGGTTTGAGGTCTATGACCGCGCAAGAAGTAACAGGGCATAGCTGCCACGTGTGGGCTGTGCCCTGTTGCCTTATCGGCTCTGGATTGGCTTCAGCATGGGCTTGCTAAATCTTTTCGCTCACTCGCTGATGCGCTAATTCGGTATCTTTGGAGGAAATCCTATGCATATCGCCTTTCTGAATCCGCAGGGCAACTTTGATGCCCACGATAGCTATTGGACGGAGCATCCCGATTTTGGCGGCCAGCTCGTCTATGTGAAACAAGTTGCGTTGGCGATGGACGATCTGGGACACACCGTTGATATTCTCACCCGTCAGATCAGCGACTCTGACTGGCCCGAATTTGCGCCGCAGTACGACACCTATCCTGGGAGTGACGCGGTGCGCATTGTGCGGTTGCCCGCCGGCCCGCCGGAGTTCCTCCGCAAGGAACTGCTCTGGCCCCATCTCGTCCGCGATTGGGTTCCCAATATCCTCCAGTTCTACCAGAACGAGGGGAGCCTGCCCGACGCTTTCACCACCCACTACGGCGATGGCGGCCTCTGTGGGGTGTTGCTTGAGGCTGAAACCGCGATTCCTTTCACCTTCACCGGGCACTCGCTAGGCGCGCAGAAGCTCGATAAGCTCCATCCCACGCCGGAGACGCTCGCGGAAATTGATGCGCACTACTACTTCTCGCGCCGCATCGCTGCCGAGCGGCTGAGCATGAACCGTTCTGCGGTGAATATCACCAGCACCCGCCAGGAGCGCCATGAGCAGTACGGCCATCCCGCCTACCACGGCGCGGTGGACGTGAGCGACGACCGCCGCTTCGCCGTCATCCCGCCGGGTGTCAACCTGGCGATCTTCGGCAGCGACGCCCGCGCCGCCCAAGAGGCCGAGGCCCAGGCCCACGTCGAGGCCATGCTCGCGCGCGACATCGCCGCCGACCGGCGCGCGCTGCCAGCGATCATCGCTTCCAGCCGGCTCGATCCCAAGAAGAATCATCTGGCCCTGGTCAAAGCCTTCGCCGCTTCCCCGGCATTGCAGGCCCGCGCCAATCTTGTCATCTTCACCGGCGCACTCGACGATCCCCTGCGGGACGCGAGCCGCGCCAATCCCACTGAGCAGGCGGTGCTGGCGGAAATGCGGGAGGTGATCGAGACGCATAACCTCTGGGGTAAAGTGAGCGCGTTTGCCGTGCCGGGGCAGCCCGCGCTGGCCGCGGCCTACCGCTACTTCGCGCAGCGGCCCGGCTCGCTCTTCGCGCTGACCGCGCTCTACGAGCCGTTCGGCCTGGCCCCGCTCGAAGCGGCGGCGGCGGGCTTGCCGCTGGTGGTGACGCAGAACGGCGGCCCCAGCGAGAGCCTGCGCGACGGCGAGATCGAGTACGGCGTGCTGGTTGATCCCGCCGACCCCGCCGATATCGCGCGCGGGTTGGAGCGCCTCGTGGGCGATCCGACGGCCTGGGCGCACTTCGCGCGGGCTGGACGTCAGCGTGTGCTCGACCGCTACACCTGGGATCGCACGGCGGCGGGCTACCTCAACGTCATCGAAGAGATTGTGGCGGAGCCGGGGGCGCGTCGCCCGGAGACGCTCCTGCCGATTCCGGCCTATTTCCAGGAGCCTGCGCCCGCTCACGCCACCGCGCTCGAAGCGGAGCTGGCGGAGCGCTACTTGCAAAAGAGCTAAAGGGGGCCGCATGTTCGAGATTCCTGCTGGCGAGTTGGACATTGTCGTCATCGGCGAGACGCTCGTGGACATGATTTCCGAACAGGAATCCGATTCGCTCTTCGACGCGGTGACTTTCCGCAAGTACCTGGGTGGCTCGCCCGCCAACATCGCCGCCACCGTGGCGAAGCTCGGCGGGTGCTCGGCGATCATCTCCAAGACGGGCATCGGGGCCTTCGGGCAATTCCTCAAGGCCGAGCTGCGTCATGCCGGCGTCAAGACCGACTACATGGTGATGGATCATCGCGTGCATACCTCCGTGATCTTCGTCTCGCGCACCAAGGGGACGCCCGACTTCGAGGCGTTCCGCAACGGCGACTTCCGCCTGGAGCCGCCGGAGGTGAGCGAGGCGGCGATTGCGCAGGCGCGCATCGTTCATGCCTCCACCTTCGCGCTCTCGCGGGAGCCGTGCCGCTCTGCGGTGGAGCATGCTTTTCAACTGGCCCAGGCGCAGGGGAAACTCATCTCGCTCGATCCCAACTACAGCCCGCAAATCTGGCCCGACTATCCCGAAGCGATGGAGGTGCTGCGCCACATGATGGGCTACGCGACGCTCTCCAAGCCCTCGTTGGATGACGCCCGGCGCGTTTTTGGCGAGGGGCAGACGCCGGAGGCCTACATTGACCGTTTCCACGCGCTCGGCCCAAAGGTGATCGTGCTCACAATGGGCGGCGAGGGGATCCTCCTCTCCGTGGAGGGGCGGCGCACCTACATCCCGGCGCAACCGGTGAAGATTGTGGATGCGACGGGCGCGGGCGATTCGTTCTGGGCGGGCTTCCTCGTCGCGCTGCTGGATGGGAACCCGTTGGAGCGCTGCGTCTACTTCGCCCGCGAGGTGGTGGGGCGCAAACTGACGCGCGTCGGCCCGCTGCCGGATGATTTGGATCGAGCGGAGATATATGAGGCGATAGAAATGGGTAACGGGTAACGAGTATTCGGGTTTCTCGGCACTCGTCACCCATCACCCATCACCCATCACCCATCACCCGTCACCCGTTACCTGTCACCACTTTACAAGGAGCAGACCATGACCCAAGACTGGTACAAAGACGCAATTTTCTACGAAGTACAGGTGCGCGCCTTTGCCGATAGCAACGGCGATGGCAAGGGCGATCTGGCCGGCTTGACCTCGAAGCTCGACTATCTCCAGACGCTCGGCGTGGATACGCTCTGGCTGTTGCCCGTCTTTCCCTCGCCGCTGCGCGATGATGGCTACGACGTGGCCGACTACCGCGACATTCACCCCGATTTCGGCACGCTGGCGGATTACAAAGCTTTCCTCGATGCGGCGCACGCGCGCGGGCTGCGCGTGCTGGTCGAATTGGTCGTCAACCACACCTCCGATCAGCACCCGTGGTTCCAGGCCTCCCGCGACCCCCGCCATCCCGAACACGAAACCTACCGTGACTGGTACGTCTGGAGCGACACCGACGAGAAGTACGAGGGGGTGCGCATCATCTTCCTCGACACCGAGCCATCGAACTGGACCTTCGACCCGGTACGCGGGCAGTATTTCTGGCATCGTTTCTTCAGCCACCAGCCCGATCTCAACTTCGACAACCCCGAAGTGCAGCGCGAGATGCTGCGCATTGTGCAGTATTGGATTGATCTGGGCGTGGATGGCTTCCGTGTGGATGCGCCGCCCTATCTCATCGAGCGCGAGGGCACGAGCTGCGAGAATCTGCCGGAGACCCATGCCTATCTCAAGCGGTTACGCGCCTTCGTGGATGCCTACGCGCCCGGCACCTTCCTGCTCTCCGAGGCCAATATGTGGCCGGAGGACGTGATCGAGTATTTCGGCGATGGCGACGAGTTCCACATGAACTTCCACTTCCCGCTGATGCCGCGCATCTTCATGGCGCTGGCGAAGCAAAATCGTAGCGACATCGAGGCCATCATGGCGCGGACGCCGGCGCTGCCGCCGTGCTGCCAGTGGGGGACCTTCCTCCGCTGCCACGATGAGCTCACGCTGGAGATGGTCACGCCGGAGGATCGCCAGTTTATGTGGGATTACTACGCGCCGGAGCCTCGGATGCGGCTCAACCTGGGCATCCGCCGCCGCCTCGCGCCGCTGCTCGACAACGACCGCGCCGCCATCGAGGTCGCCAACTCCATCCTGCTCACCTTCATCGGCTCGCCGGTGCTCTACTACGGCGACGAGATCGGCATGGGCGACAACATCTGGCTCGACGACCGGGACGGCTTGCGCACGCCGATGCAGTGGGACGCCGGCCCCAACGCGGGCTTTTCCACCGCGCCCGCCGAGGCGCTCTATCTGCCGGTCATTGACGATCCCGTTTACGGCTACCAGCGCGTCAACGTCGCCGCGCAGGAGGCCGACCCCGACTCGCTGCTCAACCGGATGCGCTTTCTGCTCGACCTGCGCAAGCAGCACCCCGCCTTTGGACGGGGAACGTTGGAGCTGCTCGCGCCTACGTCGCTCTCGGTGCTGGCCTACGTGCGCGAGTACCTGGGCGAGGCTTTTCTCATCGTCAACAATCTGGCGGATACCCCGCAGCAGGCTATCATTAATCTGCCCGCCTATGAAGAGGCGCTGCCGGTGGATATCCTCACTGGGGAGCACTTCCACAGCGTAGGCGATGGTGCGTACAAAATCCCGCTAGAGCGTTACGGCTACCGCTGGTTGCAGCTGACGTAGCTTGACCGGCCCCCACCATGCCAGCACTGAAATGTAGGCCAGGTTGCCAACCTGTCTTACGCTCAGGCTATTTTCTAGGGAGACACCGGTGCTGGCGCACACCATCCAGCACAAAAATTCTTGTCAGCAGATTGAGCGGATTTAGCAGATTTTTGTTTGGCTATTCGCCATTCACCATTCGCAGATTCGCTATTTTTGAAGGAGCTTATCATGACCATCCAGGCAATCATTCTCGATCTCGATGGCGTCATCACCGACACCGCCGAGTATCACTACCGCGCGTGGAAGCGCCTGGCCGACGAGGAGGGGGTGCCCTTCGACCGCGAGGCTAACGAGGCGCTGCGCGGCATCTCGCGGCGGCGCTCGCTGGAGATCCTCATGGGCGAGCACATCACCCGCTACAACGAGGAGCAGATCCAGGCGCTCATGGCTCGCAAGAACGGCTACTACCAGGAGATGTTGGAGCAGATCACGCCCGCCGATTTTCTACCCGGCGCGTGGGAGCTGCTCCAGGCGATCAAGGCACGTGGCCTCAAGGTCGCCATCGGCTCGGCGAGCCGCAACACGATGCGGGTGCTCACGCGCCTGGGCATCGCCGACTTCTTCGATGGCATCTCCGACGGCCATAGTGTCGTGCGCGCCAAGCCCGCGCCCGATGTCTTCATCTACGCGGCGGGGCGGGTGGGTGTGCCCGTGGCGCAGTGCGTCGTCATTGAGGACGCTGAATCGGGCGTGCAGGGCGCGCTGGCGGGCGGCATGGTCGCCGTGGGCATCGGCCCGGAGGAGCGGGTGGGCGTGGCGCACTTCCGCTACGATACGACGGCGGATATCAATCTGGATGAGATTTTAGGTTAGGAGGCATGATGGAGCTACAGAACAACCTTCACACCGAAGACGGCTGGCAGATCATTGAGCGGGCCTTCGATCCGGAGCAATTGGTGACGACCGGCAGCAATTTTATGCTGGGGAACGGCTATCTGGGCTATCGCGGCACCTTCGCGGAGTGGGAGGCCGAGCAGTACGTCGCCTGTATCGTGACCGATACCTGGGATACCGCCGCCGATAGCACCTGGCGCGAGCTCTGCAACGTCCCCAACGGGCTGTTCACGCGCGCTTTGGTGGCGGGTGAGCCGCTCTCCGCTTTCACCGGCGAGACCCGCGACTACGAGCGCCGCCTCGATCTGCGCACCGGGCTGTCCACCCGCTGCGCCACGTGGTCGGGGGCCGCCGGCAAATCCATCACCCTCAAGGTGGAGAAGTTCGCCAGCTACGATGAGGTGCAGCTGGTGGTGATGCGCTATCACCTGGAGGCGCACGCCGACACGGAGCTGATCTTGCTCACCGGCATTGACGGGCAGGTGTGGAGCCTCAATGGCGAGCACTTCCGCGTCTACGAGCCGGCGGTCGAGGGGGCCTTGTTGCGGCTCTCCACCCGCACCGTCGAGTTCGACACGCAGATCGAAGTGGTGGAAGGGTTGCGTCTCACCGGCAAGGCCCCGGTTCGCACAACGATCCGCCAGGAGGAGCGGCGCATCCTGCGTGAGCTGCGCTTCCGTATGCGGGCCGGCGACGCGATCACGTTGGAGAAGGTGGTCGCCATCACGCACAGCAACCAGTGCGATGCGCCGCGCGCGGAGGCGCTCGCTTTGGTGACGCGCGGCGTGGCGGCGGGATTCGAGGCGCTGTACGCGGCGCATCGCGCCCATTGGGATGCGATCTGGGCGGTGAGCGACATCGAAATCGGCGGCAACCTGGAGGCGCAGGTGTTGGCGCGCTTCAACCTCTACCACAACATCATCGCCACCCCCACGCACGATAAACTCCCCATCGGCGCGCGCGGACTTTCGTGTCAGGTCTACCAGGGCGCGGCCTTCTGGGATCAGGAGATTTTCAACCTGCCGATGTTCCTCTACACCCAGCCGGAGGTGGCGCGTCAGATTCTCGAATATCGCCACGTGACGCTGCCCGGCGCGCGCAAGAAGGCGCGCGATCTGGGCTACTACGGTGCTTTCTACGCCTGGACGAGCGGCAAGACCGGCGAGGAGCTCTTCCCCGACTACTTCTTCACCGACGTGCTCACCGGGCGGCCCATCCACAACCACTTCAACAGCTGGCAGATCCACATCTCGCCCGACATCGTCTACGCCGTGTGGCAGTATTACGAGGCCACCGGCGATTGGGACTTCATCGTGCAGGCGGGCGCGGAGATCGCCTTCGAGGTGGCGCAGTTCCTCGTCTCACACGTTTACTTCAAGAAGGATAAGAACCGCTACGAGTTCATCCGCTTGCTGGGGCCGGATGAGTACCACGAGAACGTGGATAACAACGCCTACACCAACTACATGGCCCACTACGCCCTCGAACGCGCGCTGCTGATCTTCGAGCGGCTGGCGGAGGAGAACCCGGCGGCGCTGGAGGTGCTGTTGGCGCGCCTGGGCCTGGATGCGAGCGTCACTGCCGCCTGGCAGGACATCGTCGAGCTGCTCTATCTGCCCCAACCCGACCCGGAGACCGGCGTGATCGAGCAGTGCGATGGCTTCTTCAAGCTGGAGGATGTCACCCCGGCAGAGCTGCGCAAGCGGTTGATCCACCCGGAGGAGTATTGGGGCTGGCCCAACGGCATCGCGGTGGAGGCGCAGGTGCTCAAACAGGCGGACGTGTTGCAGCTGTTGGCCCAAATTCCGCGCTGGCCGGTCGAAATCCTCCGCGCCAACTACGACTACTACGAGCCGCGCACCGAGCACGGCTCCTCACTCAGCCCCTCGGTTCACGCGCTCATCGCAACGAAGGCGGGATTGTATGACGAGGCCTATCGCTATTTCATGGAAGCGGCGACCATTGACCTCTACAACATGAGCAAGAAGGTGATGAGCGGCGGCTCCTTCCTGGGCGGGATTCACACGGCGGCGGCGGGCGGCGTCTGGATTATGATCGTGCAGGGCATGGCAGGCTTCGCGGTGACGGAGACGGGGGTGCGCTTTGCACCGGCGCTCCCGGCGCAGTGGGAGGCGCTGCGCTTCTCCGTGCGCGTGCGCGGCCACGCGCTGGCCGTCGAAATCACCGCCGAGGCGCTTACCGTCCGCGCAGGGGAGGAGAATCCCGGCGCGCTGCCCGTCACCGTGGGCGAGGAGACCGTCGCGGTGGCGGCGGGGGAGACGGCGACTTTTAGGTCTGACGGAGGGGTAAAATGATTCGCGCTGAGGGATTGACTAGACGTTTTGGCCCGCTGTTGGCGGTGGATGATCTGACCCTGTACGTGCGGCAGGGGGAAGTCTTTGGCTTCCTCGGCCCCAATGGCGCGGGCAAGACGACGACGATGCGGATGCTGGCCACGCTCATCGCGCCGACGGCGGGCGCGGCGTGGATCAACGGCCATCGGGTGGGCGAGGACGACGAGGCCGTGCGCGCCAGTATCGGCCTGCTCACCGAGACGCCCGGCCTCTATCCCCGCCTGAGCGCCGAGGACAACCTGGGCTTCTTCGCCAACCTCCACGAGGTGGCCGATGTACCCGGCCAGTTGCGGAAATATCTCTCGCTGCTGGGGCTGTGGGAGCGGCGGGCGGATCCGGTGGGCGGTTTCTCCAAGGGGATGCAGCAGAAGCTGGCCATTGCCCGCGCGCTGCTCCACGAGCCGCCGGTGCTCTTCCTCGACGAGCCGACCTCGGCGCTGGACCCGGAGGCGGCGCGGGTGGTGCGGGAATTCATCGAGACGCTCAAGGGGGAGGGGCGGACGATCTTCATCTGCACCCACAACCTCGATGAGGCGGATCGGCTCTGTGACCGTGTGGGCGTGATCAAGCAGCGGCTCATCCGCGTGGACGCGCCGGAGGCGCTGCGCCAGGGCCTCTACGGGCGCTCGGTGCGGGTGCAGCTGCGGGAGACCTCGCCGGCGCTGGTCGCCGTGGCGCGTAGCCTGCCCTTCGTCACCGAGGTCGTCGAGACGGCGGAGGGGTTGTGCGTGGCGCTGGACGATCCCGAAACGCACAACCCCGCACTCGTCGGGGCGCTGGTCGCGGCGGGCGCGGCGATCCAGTTTGTGGAGCGGGAAGCGCACTCGTTGGAGCAGGTCTACTTCGACCTGCTGCGGGAATCGGAGGAGGCGGCATGAACAGGAAGCGTTTGCACGCAGTCGTGGCGAAAGAGTGGCTGGATATGCGCAAGAACAAGATGGTGCTCATTATGATGGCGCTGTTGCCGCTGCTGATGGTGGGTATGATTTTGGGGACGGTCTACTTCATGGCGCGCCTGCCGGAGGCGGACTTCGATCCGCAGACGGGTAGCAGCGGGATGGCTCTGCCGCCGGAACTGGCAGCGTTAGGCCCTAAGGATGGGGTCATAGTGCTGATCAACGACCAGTACATGTTCTACCTGTTGTTAATTCCGCTGGCGTTGCCGGTCTACATGGCGGCGTACAGCATCATCGGTGAAAAGGAGACGCGCAGCCTGGAGCCGCTGCTGGCGACACCGGTGAGCACGACGGAGCTGCTGCTGGGCAAGACCATCGCTGCATCGGCGCCGGCGGTGGTGTTGACCTGGCTCAGCTTCTTGCTGACCGCCGCCGGCCTCTATTTCATCGCCAGCCCGGTGGTGCTGGCCTACTGGGTGCGCCCGGTATGGTCGCTCAGCATAGCCTTCCACACGCCCTTCCTGGCAGTGCTCTCCACGGCCTGCGGCGTCATCGCCTCTTCGCGGCTCAATGATCCGCGCGCGGCGCAGCAGGTGACGGCGCTCTTCGTCGTGCCGCTCATCACACTGAGCATGGTGGTGCTGATGGGGAAGGTCTACCTCGATATGCGGCTGATGGGCTGGGCCACCCTGGTGATCGCAGCCGTAACCGTGGGTGTCCTCTGGTTGGCGGTACGGCTCTTCCAGCGGGAGACTATCCTCACGCGGTGGCGGTAGATGTTAGAGTCGTTCCCTTACTAATCGGGGTCAGGACGCGGATTTTCGCAGATTCACGCAGATAATTCTTAAAAATCAGCGGAAATCAGCGTTAATCTGCGTCCAATACCTGCTTAAGGCTCATTGGAGAGTCATCGCTACGCCCGCCCGTCGCATTTACCAGGCGACCGCGACCTTGCGCAGCCGGTACTGCTTGTCGTAGAACTGCACGTAGCGGTGCTGCCTGCCGAACTCGTAGACGCGGCGCGTCACCTCCACATCCTGCTCGCAGTACTGGAAAACCTCCTCGACGCGGCCCTCCCGCCACCAGCGCACCGCTTGCAGGCCGTCGGCGCTCTTGCCCACCTGGAGCGTGGCCGAGGCAACCGTGTCCAGACCCACCCGAAACCCCAGCGCTTTGAAAATCTCCGCCAGCATATCCACGGTGGGGAGCTGCGCCAGCGGGATGTCGGTGTATTGCTGGAGCACTGGGTAATCGAAGCCGAAAAGATTGTAGCCGACCACCAGATCGGCGACTTGCAGCTCGGCCACCAGGTCAGTGACGTTCGCTTCCGTGTAACGGTGGAAGGCAGCATCGGTGGTGTTGTAGGTCACGGCGACCGAGAGTTTCAACCGCTCCGGGTAGCGCCCGCCGACCTCTTGAAAGGTGTTCTGCGTTTCGATGTCGAAAAAGACAGGCATAGAAATCCTCCTGATTTAAGTGATCATGCCGCCGCCCAAAACCTCCTCGCCGGCGTAGAAGACCACCGATTGCCCCGGCGCGATCCCGCGCTGCGGCTCCGCAAAGGCAACCGTAGCGTGCGTCGCGTCGGTCAGCGTCACCTCGGCGGGGGTGAGCGGGGCATGGTAGCGGATGCGGGCGTCGGCGGTGAAGGTGGGGGCGGGCGGAGCGTCGGCGCAGAAAGTGACCGCCTCCAGCCGGCAGGTGGTGCGCAGCAATCGCTCCGCCGGCCCCACGATGAGCGCGTTGCGTTCGGGATCGAGCCGTAGCACGTAGAGTCGGTGCGGTGCGGCGATCCTCAATCCGCCCCGCTGTCCCACAGTGTAACGGGCCAATCCCTGGTGTTCGCCCAAGACCTCGCCCGCCTCGTCCAGGATGGGGCCGGGCGCGAGCGCGTCGGGCGGCAACAGCTCGCGGTAGTCACCGCCCGCCATGAAGCAGAGGTCCTGGCTGTCGGAACGCGCCGCGCTCGGAATACCGTGCTCGTAGGCCAGCGCGCGCACCAGCGCCTTGTCGGGCAGCTCGCCCAGGGGGAAGCGCGCGCGGGTGAGAATCTCTTGTGGCAGCCGGTAGAGGGCGTAGGATTGATCGTTGTGGCGCGTGAGGGCGCGCAGTAAGCGGCTCGGTCCCCCCGGCGGATGCTCCACGCGGGCGTAGTGTCCGGTGGCGATCCACGCCGCGCCGAGCTGATCGGCGTGCTCGCGCAGCGCCGCGAATTTGAGGCCGGGATTGCAGACGACGCAGGGGTTGGGGGTGCGCCCTTCGGCGTAGGCCGCGACAAAAGGCGCGACGACCTCCGCATGAAAGCGCGCGCGCAAATCCAGCACGCGGCAGGAGATTCCAAGCGCGGCGGCGACCTCTTGCGCGCTCGTGATGGAGTCTTCGGAGGTGAGGGCAGGTTGCGCCTGCCACAAGTGCAACACAGCGCCATGCACCTCCAGCCCGGCCTCGCGCAATAGCCACGCAGCGACGGCGCTATCCACGCCGCCGCTCAACCCGATGATGACACGCTGCGTATCCATAAATTATATGGCAGGGCGCTGGGGGTAATGATGGATCTGGGTTTCGCCACGGCGTTTGACCAGCCGGTCCCCGATCTCCCATTTGGACATGGCGCGCAGCTTCTTGGTCTTGCCATTGGAGCGGCGCACGTAGGCGTAGTGCACATTTTCCCAGTGCCAATCGTGTTCGCCATCATCCACACGGACGCGCTCTGTGCGTAAGTCAACGATGACGCCATCCCATGCCGACGACATGCTCGCCAGCAACAAGACGAGGCTCAGCAAGGCGGCTGCGCCTACCCCGACCAACGCCAGGGGTTCTTCTCTTCCGATGAAGATAAACACGATAACGGCGAGTAAGAGCCAGAAGATGCCCCAGATTGCCAATAACAGGAGCGCTTTGCCGCATCCCCCGGACTTTTCTTGTTGAGATGTGGTGCGGGGCATGGGCTGTGCGGGCTGTTGTTGGGGTCTCGGTGCGGGCGGCGGCGGTGGTGATGGCGGCGCGCTGGGGTAGGGCGGCTGTGCGGCCATCCACTGTCCGTTGTGATAAACGTACCATTGCCCGGTGCGTTCCTGGGGCATCCACACGCGCCCCCACTGATCCGTGACGCGCAGCTTGCTCAGCTCCGCGCGATAGCGCGCATCGTTCAACTGTCCGCTCGCGCGTTGCCCTTCCAACCAACGGAAACGATGTTCGGCTTCGTAAAAATCCATAGCCACCTCTGGAATGATCATATAATCAGCAAGCGGAGTATATCACCGCTCGTAACGAGGTCAAAAAGCGGCGCAGACGCTCCGCACTACAGCCATTTTTATGAGAAAGGTTATCCGCGGATTGCATACAATCGCAGGTTGGATACAATGATAGGAGGGGGCGGTGATGCCGATTTCGAGACTTTTGAAAGGAGACTTTTGAAAGGAGTGTGTGATGCCGAAGATTGCAGTGTTGAGTGATAGTACGGCCAATTTACCGGCGGCAGAAGTGTCCGCGCATGAGATCCAATTGGTGCCTTTGAAGATTCATTGGGGAGATGAGACCTACCTGGATGGTGTCACGTTGGACTCCGACACATTCTATCGCTGGTTGGAGCAGCGGACGGATTCACCGCATACCTCGCAACCTGCGTCTGGGGAATTCGCCCGCGTCTATCGCGATCTGGCGGCGCGCACGGGCGCGGAGCAAATTGTGGGAATTTTCGTCTCCTCGGAGATCAGCGGTACATACGGCTCGGCAGTGCAGGGGGCAGCGCAGTGCCCGGAGCTGGACATCACGGTCATAGATTCGCGCTCGGTTTCGATGGGATTGGGTTTCCAGGTGTTGGCCGCGGCGCGGTTGGCGCAGGCAGGGGCCGGGCGCGAGGAGATCGTGGCGCGGATACGGGCGTTGCAGGCGGAGATACAGGTGCTCTTTGCGGTGGATACGTTGGAATATCTGCGGCGCGGGGGGCGCATTGGCAGGGCTGCCCGGTTGTTGGGGACGGTGTTGAGCCTCAAGCCCGTGTTAGCCATCGAAGGCGGCGAGGTGACAGCCCTGGCCAAAGTTCGCAGCCGGCGCAAATCCTTGCAAACCTTGGTGGACCTGGCCGAGCGGCGGCTGGCAGGACGGCAGCTAGCAGAAGTCGCCGTGCTCGATATCGGCGCGCCCACCGATGCAGCCTGGTTATCAGAACAGGTGCGGATGCGGTTGGGGGTAGCGGAGATTCATCGCACGACCATCACCCCGGTGCTGGGGGCGCACGCTGGCCCGCACACGGTCGAGCTGGCCTTCTATCCCCAACTGTAGCGCGCGAAGTTGGCTGTAGCCTTTGGCGTTGTTGCTAATCCCTGGCGTAATTAGTGGTATAATTCATCTGTTGGGTACGTGCGCTTATCGGATTCTGTGAGCCAGCTGCCGGCTCCTTCAAGGAGGACTGTTCCATGCACATGGTAGAAATCATCGAGAAAAAGCGTGATGGGCACGCTCTGAGCAAAGAAGAGATTCATTTCTTCGTGCGCGGCTATACCGCCGGCGAGATCCCTGACTATCAAGCAGCGGCCCTGCTGATGGCCATTATGTGGCGGGGGATGTCCGATGCGGAGACGCGCGAATTGACGCTGGCAATGGCCTATTCCGGCGAAATCCTGGAGTTGAAGGATGTCGCGCCCTTCGTGGTGGACAAACACTCCACCGGCGGGGTGGGGGACAAGGTCAGCCTCGTGGTCGCGCCGACGGTTGCCGCGTGTGGATTGCCGGTCGGCAAGATGTCCGGACGCGGCCTGGGCTTCTCTGGGGGGACGCTCGATAAACTGGAATCCATCCCCGGTTTCCGTACCGACCTCACCGTGTTGGAGTTCAAGGAGCAGCTGCGCCAAATCGGGATCGTGTTGACCGGGCAATCGGCAAATCTGGCGCCTGCCGATGGCAAGCTCTACGCGCTGCGCGACGTGAGCGGCACGGTGCCCAGCTTGCCGTTGATCGTCGGTTCGATCATGAGCAAGAAGATCGCCGCCGGTGCGGATGCCATCGTGCTCGATGTCAAAGTCGGCAGCGGTGCTTTTATGAAGACCTTAGAGGAAGCCCAAGCCCTGGCCCATTCAATGGTACGCATCGGGAAAGAGGTAGGGCGCAAGGTGACGGCGCTGATTTCGGACATGAACCAGCCGTTGGGCTGGGCCGTCGGCAACGCCCTTGAAGTGCGCGAGGCGGTCGCTTCGCTGCATGAGGCGGGGCCGTTGGACTTGCGCGAGCATTGTCTGGCGGTGGCGGGCGAGATGCTCTTCCTGGAAGGGAAGGCGGAATCGCAGGAAGAGGGCTTCGAGATGGCGGCGGAGGCGATTGCTTCGGGCGCGGCCTGGCAGAAGTTCCGCGAGATGGTCATCGCGCAGGGTGGGGACCCCGCCTACATTGATGCGCCAGATCGCTTGCCGCAGGCTGCGCTTATCGAGCCAGTCGTGGCGACTGAGAGCGGCTACCTGTCCAAAGTGCAGACCGATGCGGTGGGGATGGCTGTGGTCGGCCTGGGGGGCGGACGCGAGAAGAAGGGCGATCCTGTTGATCCGGCGGTGGGCTTGCTGATGCACTACAAGGTCGGCGAGTACATCGAAAAGGGGACGCCGATCTTCACCATCCATGCTAACGACGAAGAGAAGAAGACGGTGGCTGTGCAGCGGGTCTTAGCGGCTTTGGAGCTCTCCGAAACATCGGTTGACCCATTGCCGTTGTTCTACCAGCGCGTCGTCTAAGCGGGCTTTGGCTGTTTTGTCAAATCTTTAATCCCTGTTATAATAACGAGGTTGGCTACCTAGTGAGAGGTGCTTGGGTTGTGGTGAGGCGCTGCCGGGCCAAGTTGCTTTTCGGTGGCCGAGGATTTGGAAGCGGAGGAAATTAAAGGATGCAGACCTATCTGAATATTGTACAGATTATTTTGGCCGTGGCCTTGACCGTGTTGATCCTCTTTGAGGTGCAGAGCAGCGGTCTGGGGGGCGCTTTTGGCGGCGCGCAGACCAGCATGATCCGCAAGCGTCGTGGGGCGGAGCTCCTATTGTTCCGCATCACGGTAGGCACGGCGGTATTATTCCTGGTGGTCGCTGTGGTCAACGTGTTGGTGGTTGGCTGATACCATTTGATATCGCAATTTAGGACGGAGGTTGGAGTTCAGATGGGCTTGTTCCCGTTTCTGCTTCGGCTTTCGTCCTTTTGTTTTATGGGATAGTAGGAATGTTTCGGCGAATTGGCTGGCAGATATTGTTGGTAGCGGTAGGATTTATCCTCACCGCTGCAATTCTCTTCTATCTCGCGGCTACTTACACAACCGAGTTCCGTCCTGCCCCAGGAGGAACCTACGTCGAGAGCGTGGCGGGCTATCCTCAGGCCCTCAATCCCCTGTTGAGCTTCTACAACGACGCGGACGCCGACGTGGTGGCGTTGGTCTTTAGTGGGCTGACGCAGATGAATATGTACGGGCAGCTGGAGCCGGACCTGGCCTATGGCTGGGAGATTGATCCGGGGGGCATCACGTACACCTTCCGCCTGCGAAATGACATCTTCTGGCACGATGGTATGCCTGTCACCGCCGACGATGTGCTCTTCACCGTGGGATTGTTGCAGGACCCCGATTACCCAGGCCCGCCGGACATCGCCACCTTATGGCGATCGGTGACGGTGGAGCGTCTGGGGGATAAGAGTGTGCGCTTCGTGCTCTCCGAACCTTACGCGCCTTTCATTGATTACACCACCATCGGGTTGTTGCCCGCACATCTACTGGCGGGCATCTCGGCGGCGGAGCTGCCCACGCTCGAATTCAACCGGATGCCGGTAGGGACCGGCCCGTTCCGCGTTTTTGAGGTAAGCGGCAGTGACGGGCAGATAAGTGAGGTGACGCTCAAGCGTTTCCCGCGCTACTACGGCGTCGCCCCCTACCTGGAAAATCTGGTGCTCCGCTTTTATCCTACGTCACAATCGGCATTCGAGGCGTACCAGATCGGGATGGTGGAGGGCGTGGCGCAAATCCCTGTCTCCCTCTTGCCGCGCGCGTGGGAAGAGCCGGGACTTTCGCTTTACTCCGCGCAGGTCGCCCAGATGGGGATGCTCTATTTCAATCAGCTGATCACCGACACCTTGCCCTTTGGTGATGTGCAGGTGCGGCAGGCGCTTTTCTACGGATTGGATCGGCAAGCCCTGGTTGACGAAGTGCTGCTGGGGCAGGCCATCATCCCTGAAACGCCCTTCTTGCCGGGGACGTGGGCCTACGATGCCACAGATGTGCCCACATACGAGTATGACTTCGAGCTGGCGCAATACCTGCTGCGTGAGGTCGGTTGGTCGCGGGCGACCATCACCGGGACCCTCACCGACGCTGCTGGCAATCCATTCCGTTTTTCGCTGATGACCGCGAACAACCCCCAGGATTTACAGCTGGCTAATGCCATCGCCAGACAATGGGGCACTTTGGGGATCTCGGTCACGGTACAGAGCGTGCCCCCGCTGGCGTTGAGTGGCTCATTGGAAGCCCGCAGCTATCAGGTCGCGCTGGCCCATCTGGTCATCCCCGGCGATCCCGACCCCTATCCTTTCTGGCACGAGACCCAGGCGTTTGTCGGCCAGAACTACGCGGGCTTTCGGCACCGGCGGATCAGCGAGCTGGTGGAGCAGGCCCGCATTACTGTGGATCGTGAACAGCGCCTGCAGCTCTACCGCGAATTTCAGCGGCTCTTCATGGAGGAGTTGCCGGCCTTCCCGCTTTACGTGCCCACGTACACGTATGGCGTGGATGCGCGGGTGCAGGGGGTGCAGCTCGCGCCCTTGATGCACATCGGCGACCGTTTCGAGAACCTGAAGGATTGGTACGTTTTGCAACGGCGGGTAGTGATCAGCGCCTATCAGTGATCGTCCTGCATGGCGAAGTTCTTTCTTGCTACCTGGTCGTTTTCTAGGTATAATTTTGTCGTTTTGAAGTTTTACATTAACTGGAGGTAAAAGTATGACAAAGCAATGGGTATATCTATCACGTAATGCCAAGGAGACTCTCACCGCAGAGTTGGGCCATGAACCAGAATTGCCTGAGATGAAGGTCATCTTGGGCGGCAAGGGGGCCGGTTTGGCTGCGATGACCGTATCGGGCGCGCCCGTCCCGCCGAGCTTCACCATTACCACTGAAGCGTGTGTGGCCTACATGGACACCAACGAGTTCCCAGAGGGGATGTGGGAGCAGACGCTTGAGGCCATGAAGGACCTCGAAGCGCAGACCGGCAAGACCTTCGGCAAGGGGCCGAATCCCCTGCTGGTTTCCGTGCGTTCCGGCGCGCGCGAATCCATGCCCGGTATGATGGACACCGTCCTCAACCTGGGCCTCAACGACGAGACCCGCGCCGCGCTCGCAGAGCTCTCCGGCAATGAGTGGTTCTCCTACGATGCCTACCGCCGCTTTATCACCATGTTCTCCGATATTGTGATGGGGTACGAGCGCAAGTACTTCGAGGAAAAGCTCGACGAGCTCAAGGAAAAAGAGGGCGTCAAGGGCGATACCGAAATCAGTCTGGCGGGGATAAAGGCCCTGGTCGAAGAGTACAAGGCCATGTACAAGGCCAAGCTCGGCGAGGATTTCCCCACCGATCCCTACAAGCAGCTGAATCTTTCCATCAAGGCGGTTTTCGATTCCTGGAATGGCGCACGCGCCATCACCTACCGCGAGCACGAAGGCATCCCCCACGACTGGGGCACCGCCGTCAACATCTGCACGATGGTCTTTGGCAACATGGGCGCGGCTTCGGCCACCGGGGTGGCCTTCAGCCGCAGCCCCGCGAATGGCGAGGCTAAGCTCTACGGCGAGTTCCTCATCAATGCGCAGGGCGAGGACGTGGTGGCGGGCATCCGCACGCCGCAGAAGATCACGCTCGCAGCGTCGCGCCAATGGGCCGCCGAGAGCGGCGTCTCCGAGGCAGAGCGCAAGGCTAAGTTCCCTAGCCTCGAGGAGGCAATGCCCAAATCCTATCAGGAATTCACGGAGATTGTGGCGCAGCTCGAGCAGTACTACCGCGATATGCAGGATATGGAGTTCACCATCGAGGATGGCAAACTTTGGATGCTCCAGACCCGCACCGGCAAGCGCACCGCCCCCGCAGCAGTCAAGATCGCTGTGGATATGGCGAATGAGGGCCTGATCACGAAGGAAGAGGCCATCATGCGCATCAAGCCGGTGCAGGTGGATATGCTGCTGCGGCCCACCTTCGATCCCGAGGCGAAGAAAGAGCGGATCGCCAAGGGCCTGGACGCCTCCCCCGGCGCTGCTGTGGGCGTGGCGATCTTCGATGCGAAGCGCGCTCAGGCCGCCGCTGCTGAAGGACAGGCCGTTATCCTGGTGCGCCCGGAGACCGCGCCCGACGATGTGGGCGGGATGCTCGCCTCGAAGGGTGTACTTACGCAGAAGGGTGGGGCGACCTCTCACGCCGCCGTCGTTGCGCGGGGTAACAACATCCCCTGTGTGGTCGGCTGCGAGGAGATTTCAGTGGACCTCAACCGCGCGCAGTTCACGGTTGGTGATGTGGTCGTCAAAGAAGGCGACGCCATCTCCATCAGCGGCTTCACTGGCGAGGTGTTCAAGGGTTCGGTGCCCCTGGTGCAGGCCAAATACGAAGATCAGACCGATCTGCTCACGTTGCTCATCTGGGCGGACGAGATTCGCCAGATCGGGGTGCGCGCCAACGCCGATGTGGGCAAGGATGCCCGGCGCGCCATCGACTTTGGGGCCGAAGGGATCGGCCTGTGCCGCACGGAGCACATGTTCTTCGATGAGCGCGCTCACGACGCCGTCGTCCGCATGATCCTGGCGAAATCGCAGGCCGTGCGCGATGAGGCGCTCGAGGAAATGCTGCCCTTCCAGGTGGCGGACTTCGAGGAGCTGTTTGAGGAGATGGACGGCAAGCCGGTCATCATGCGCCTGATTGATCCACCCATGCATGAGTTCCTGCCCCCGTACCACGAGCTGCTTGAGGAAGTCGCCAAGTTGCGCATTACCGCGCCCGATTCCGAGGAGCTGCAGGAGAAAGAGCAGATGCTTGAGGTCGTCTCCGGGATGTGGGAAGTCAACCCCATGATGGGCCTGCGCGGCTGTCGCGCCGGCATCATGTACGAGGGCCTCACCGAGATGCAGACCCGCGCCTACACGCTGGCAGCCTGTAACTGCGCCAAGCGCGGCATCCACGTCCACCCTGAAGTGATGATCCCGCTGGTGGGTCACGTCAACGAGCTCATCCTCGAACGCGAGAAGCTGGAGCGCGTGGCGAAAGAGGTCATGGCGGAAGAGGGCATCGAAGTTCCGATGCTGTTCGGCACGATGATCGAAGTGCCGCGCGCCGCGTTGACCTCCGACGAGATCGCCGAGCACGCGCAGTTCTTCTCCTTCGGCACCAACGACCTGACGCAGATGACCTATGGCTACAGCCGCGATGACGCCGAGGGCAAGTTCTTGCTCAAATACGTCGAGACTGGCATCCTGCCGGAGAATCCCTTCCAGACGTTGGATCAGATCGGCGTGGGCAAGCTGATGGATCTGTGCATCAAGCAGGCCAAGGCCGTGAATCCCGACCTGGAGCTGGGCATCTGCGGCGAGCACGGCGGCGATCCTGACTCGATTGACTTCTGCTACCGCGTAGGTCTGGATTACGTGAGCTGCTCCCCGTTCCGCGTGCCGGTGGCGCGCCTCGCTGCGGCGCAGGCAACCATCCGCAACGGCAACCGGAAGTAAGCCCGTTCAGCAGATGTTCGAGTGTGGCGGCTCTTCCGGGGCCGCCACATTTGCTTTAAGCAACAGGCATACTGATTCACTAAATCGCCGAAAGGAGTTTACCCATGAAATCCGAACGTATCGCTATCATCACCGATAGTACCTGTGATTTGCCACCTGCATTGCGCGAGCAATATGCCATCCGTATCGTTCCCCTTTCTGTCATCTGGGGAGAGGAACAACTGCGTGAGGGCATTGACATTCAGGCCGACGAGTTTTACCGGCGTCTGGAAGTAGACCCGATTCATCCCACCACATCGCAACCTACCCCACAAGATTTTGTAGAGGCCTATGAAGCGGCGCACCGCGACGGCGCGGAGCAAATTGTGGTCTTCACCATCAGCGCGGCGATGAGCGGCACCTATGAATCCGCGCGCCTGGCGACTACGCTGTCGCCCTATCCGGTGCAGGTCGTGAATTCCAAGTCGAATTCGATGAGCCTGGGATGGCAGGTCTTGGCCGCGGCCCGCGCCCGCGAGGCCGGCGGAGATGTCGCGGAGATGATGGCCGCTGCCGAAGCGGCCCGCAAGCGCATGGTCTATATCATCACCCTGGATACATTGGAGTATCTCCACAAGGGCGGGCGCATTGGCGGCGCGACCAAGTTTGTAGGGACGCTCTTGAACCTCAAGCCGCAGATTTACGTGGATCACGAAACCGGCATGGTGGAAGCGGGCCGTCGTACGCGCACGCGCAAGCGCGCGTTGGAGGCGCTATACCAGGACTTCTTCTCGCAGATGGATACCAGCAAGCCGCTGCGGGTGGCCGTCCTGCACAACGCGGCCCCCGATGAGGCGGAGGCATTGGCAGCCCGCGTGGGAGAGGAATTCGCCCCTGTCGAACTATTCATCAGCATCGTATCGCCGGTGCTGGGCGTCCATACCGGCCCCCGCGCGGTGGCGCTGTGTGGGTATACAGAAGAATAGCGCGCAACCACCTTCACCAAAGCGACTGAAAACGTAGGACAGGTTGCCAACCTGTCCTACATCTCTTGTATGCACATTCTTCGCTTGACCCTTTCTCTGTTTACCCTATACTTATCCCTGAGGAAAAACAGCCCTACAGATCTCACAGGTGGATGCTATGTCCATTGAAGCCATTCAACGGTATTACACTAAGGTCGAGAAGATCATCCGTTACGGCGGCTCGCGCAACGAGAGTAGCGTGCGTTTTGCGTTTCAAAATCTCTTGGAAAGCTACTGCGCCGAAACGCACCTGGAACTGATCGCCGAACTGGATTACAAGACCCGCTATGGGACTATTGTGCGCCCCGATGGGACACTTAAGGATGCGCTGCGCCAGGATTGGGGCTACTGGGAGAGCAAGGATCAGTATGACGACCTCGCGGCTGAGATCGCGGCCAAGTTCGAGAAGGGCTATCCTCAAACGAACATTCTTTTTGAAGATAGCCAGACAGCCGTTTTGATCCAGGATGGTGAGGAGGTGGCGCGCGCGCCTTTCGTGGATGCGCCGGCGCTGCACGCGCTGCTCACGGCTTTTGTGCGTTACGAGCCGCCCCGCGTGCAGTCCTTCCGCGAGGCGATTGAGAAATTTAAGGAAGACCTACCCGGTTTGTTGGAGATGCTGCGTGAGACACTTGAGGCGCAGGCTGAAACCAACCCCGCCTTCCGTGAAGCCCGCGATGCTTTCCTCGAACTGTGCCAGCAGTCCATCAATCCCCATTTGGTGATGGCCGACGCGCGCGAAATGATCATCCAACACATCCTCACCGAGGACATCTTCATCACCATCTTTGAAGATGCGCAATTCCATCGTGAGAACAACATTGCCCGTGAACTTTACCGTCTCACCGGGACGTTTTACACGGGCGAGCTGCGCCGCAACATCGAGCGCCGTATTGATGGCTACGTCAAGGTCATCAAGGCCGCCGCCGCCGAGATCGTGGATCATCACGAAAAGCAGCGCTTCCTCAAAGCTGTCTACGAGAACTTCTACAAAGCCTACAATCCCGCCGGGGCCGACCGCTTGGGCATCGTTTACACCCCCGATGAGATCGTGCGCTTTATGATCGAAGCCGCTGACCATCTAGTACACCGGCACTTCGGGCGCTTTCTGGCCGACCGCGACGTGGACATCCTCGACCCGGCGACCGGCACGGGAACGTTCATCACCGAACTGATCGAATATCTGCCCAAGTACAGCCTGCCCTACAAGTACGAGCGCGAAATCCATTGCAATGAGGTGGCAATTTTGCCCTATTACATCGCCAACCTCAACATCGAATATACCTACTGGCAGAAAATGGGGCGTTACAAGGAATTCACCAATATCTGCTTTGTGGACACGCTCGATAACCTGGGCTTTGCCTACACGGGCAAACAGTACGCCCTTTTCGATTTCTCTGCCGAGAATCTGGAGCGCATCCAGCGGCAGAATAAGCGCAAGATTTCCGTCATCATCGGCAACCCGCCGTACAACGCCAACCAACTGAACTGGAATGAGCAAAACCAAAACCGCGATTATCCCGGTGTGGATGCGCGCATCCAGGAGACCTATCTCAAGTACAGTGCGGCGCAAAAGACCAAACTCTACGATATGTATGCGCGTTTCATCCGCTGGGCCAGCGATAGGTTAGGAGAACAGGGCGTTATAGCGTTTGTCTCCAATAACTCGTTCATTGACGCTCACGGCTATGACGGTTTCCGCAAAGTCGTAGCCGAGGAGTTCAACGCCATCTATATCGTGGATATGAAGGGCAATGCCCGCACCAGCGGCGAGCGGCGTCGCCGCGAGGGTGGCAACGTGTTTAGCGATGAAATCCGGGTGGGTGTTGCCATTTATTTTCTGGTGCGCGACCCCGATGCTACAGGCTGCCAGATTTACTACACCTGTGTGGATGATTACGCCAAGTCGCCAGACAAGAAGGCGTTTCTTCGTGAACATCGTCTGGAAGATTTACCGTTCAGACACATCATCCCTGATGCTGGGCACAATTGGATCAACCAACCGGAGATGGTTTGGGATGACTTGCTGCCAATGGGTACGAAGGCCACCAAAGGGGCGCGGTCGCATTATAATGGTGATGCAATTTTCAGGTTATTTACCCTGGGCGTTTCCACCAATCGGGATGAATGGGTGCTTGATCACAGCGCAGAGACATTAAAACGCAAAATGCAGTTTTTCATTGAGCGATTCACGCGCCAGGCTGCGCAGTTGGAGACAATCAATGCTGACCAGGTCGCGCAACATTTGAACTATGCCATCAAATGGAGCGATAGCTTGAAAGATGACTTGTTGCGTCAGCGCGGCGGGGTGGAATTTGCCCCTGATTTGCTGATGTTCATGTTGTATCGGCCTTTTGTTACATTCCACTATTACGCTGAAAAACGCTTCTCTGATCGGCTCACATCCAACCATTACGAGATATTCGGTACGGATTTGCAACAACCTAATGTTGTGATTGCTTGTTCCGGTGTTGCCGCGAACAAGCCTTTTGCGGCATTGGCGACTGGGCGTTTGTCGAGCCTGGATTTGCTAGAGAAGACTCAGTGCTTCCCCCGCTACACCTACACTGCCGACGGCGCACGCCAGGACAATATCACCGATTGGACCGTGGAACAGTTCCAGGCGCATTATCCAAACCTGGCGGGGTTTCAAGACCTGTCAGGTCTCAAAGACGAGATTTTCGCCTACGTCTATGCTGTCTTGCACGATCCCGCCTACCGTGAAAAGTACGAGATCAATCTCAAGCGCGAGTTCCCCCGCATCCCTTTCTATGATGACTTCGCGCAGTGGGCTGCGTGGGGACAGCAGCTGCTCGATCTTCACATGGACTTTGAGACCGTCGCGCCCTATCCCCTGCGCCGGGTAGATTTGCCCTACGATCCCGACCGTCCTCCAAAACCAAAACTCAAGGCTGATAAAGCTGCTGGAGAGCTTGTGCTCGATACGGTCACCACCCTGAGCGGCGTTCCGCCGGAAGCGTGGGAATATCGTCTCGGCAACCGCACCGCCATCGAGTGGGTGTTGGAATACCACAAAGAGCGCACCCCCCGTGATCCGACCATCCGTGAGAAATTTGACGCCTACCGCTTTGCGGATTACAAAGAGCAGGTGGTGGATTTGCTACAGCGCGTCGTTGCTGTCAGCGTCGAGACCGTCAACATCGTCAATGCGATGGTCGCCAGCTATCAGTCCCCGGATCTATGACGCAAGAAGTGCCCAGGGTACATGCACTCGCGGATCCCGCTACCCCAGCTCTCGGTGTGGCTCTACACACTCGCCCGGATTGATCTCTGGCGCAAAATCTGGGAGGCCTCGCGCACCCAAATGAAAATGGACTACGTTTACCCGGCGCGGAGGATGTGGTTGTGGCCTCGATAACGTTCCCCGATGCACCGCTCGCTCCCCGGCGGCAACCCTGCTTCGGCATCTCGCCAGCGGCCTATCTCTTCGACGCGCTGGCAAATCTCCTGCTGGCGCCGCTCTACCGTCGCGCAGTACGCCGCCATCACGGCCAGCGCATGGCCCCAGTCCCACGGGCAAAACGGCGCGCTTGGTTTGCATTGGTCTTGCTCGGTTTGGTGGGCCTGTTGATCGGCCGTCGGAGGCGGCGCTAAATGTCGCGGCGCGCCTGGCGCTGGGCGCTCTGGATCGCGCTCCTCTGGCTGGCGGCAGCGACCCGCTTGCCGCACGCCAATTGGGACGCGGGCATCGCCGCGCACCCCGACGAGCGCTTTCTGTTGAGCGTCGCGCGGCAGGTGGCTTTCTGGGGCGATCCCCTTGCCGTCGAAGCGACCTTCCCCTACGGCCACTTTGCACTCTACCTGGCGCGTCTGCTGGTGGTCGCCGATCCTCGCGCGGAGGTGCTCTTCGCTGCCCGGCTCTTTTCGGGGCTGATTGGTGTGCTCTTGGTCGCGCAGGCGGGCGCTTGGGGACGCTTGCTCGCAGGCGAGCGTGGTGCGTGGTGCGCGGCGCTCCTCATGGCGCTGGCCCCTTTCCCCATCCAACAGGCGCGCTTCTACACCGTTGATCCGCTGGCGGCCTGTTTCGCGGGGTTGGCATTGCTGGTGGCCGTGCGGCGACAGTATTTCGTCGCCGGAATCCTGGCCGGCTGGACGCTCGCCTGCAAAATCTCGCTGATCTGGCTGGGCGTGCCGTTGTTCGCGGTCGCGCTGTGGCAGGCAGGGGCCTTTCCTCATTTGGGGAAGATACAGCTGCGCTGGAATTACGCGCGCGAGGCCCTGGTCGCGTTGGGCCGGTATTTCCGCCGCTGCTGGCCCACGCTGTGGCGGATCGGTCTGGGCAGCGTGGTGGGCTTCGTCGAAGTCTCACCCTGGGCCGTACTGCGCTTCCAGCAGGCCTGGAAAGGCCCATTGACGCAGGCCGCGATGGTGGCCGGGCGACTGGATTACCCGTACACTCGCCAGTACGCCGACACGACGCCCTATCTCTATCCGCTAGGCCAAATGGCGCTGTGGGGCCTGGGGCCGTTGGTGACGCTGCTAGGCGCGGCAGGGGTGCTGTACGCCCTCTGGCACTGGAAGCGCCTCTCCGGCGTGGCGCGCATCGCCTGGGTCTGGACGTGGGTCTACTTCTTGATGACGGCGGCCCTTTACGTCAAATTCCCGCGTTACCTCCTGCCCTTGTATCCCTTTTGGGCGGCGTGGGTGGCGTGGCTTATCTGGGGACGGGAGGGGGCGCGCTTCCGACGCTGGCGCTGGGCGCTGACCGCGGCCACGGCGGGCGTGACGGCGCTCTTCGGCGTGGCCCAGCTCTCGATTTATGCGCTTCCGCATCCGTGGGAGACGGCGTCACGCTGGGTTTACGATCACGTTCCCACGGATGCCATTGTGGCGACGGAGCATTGGGATCACCCATTGCCGGTCCCGCTCGGCGGGGGCCTTTCCAGCTGGCGTTATCAGCGAAAGACGTTGCCCGTTTTCGATGGCGAGAGCCGGCAGAAGTTGGAGGTGTTGGAGATGGCCCTGCGCGATGCCGATGCCATCATCCTGGCGAGCCGGCGCGGGTATGGCGCGCTGGTGCGCCTGCCGGAGCGGTATCCTGAGACGCTGGCGTGGTACCGGCAACTTTTCACCCTGCCCCATCGCCGGCGGGTGGACGTGATGCGCTGTCCGCGCGTGGGACCACTCGCGCTGATGGATGATCCGTTGGCCGATGCGGGGCTGCCCACGGAACGCTCGCTCGCGGAGCGGTGCGGGACGCCCTTTGCGCTACGCTTGCCCCGCCTGGATGAGAGCTTCCACGTCTACGATGCGCCGACGGTGACGCTCTTCGTCAAGCCCTAGTCGGCGGCGATCTCGAACCGCAGCCACGTCTCCCCGATGCGGATGCGATCCCCGGACGCGAGCGGCGCCACGCCGCTGATCGGCTCCCCGTTCAAGTAAGTCCCGTTGTGACTCTCTAAATCCTCCACCCACCATTGCTCCTCGCGCCAGAGGATCAGCGCGTGATGGCCTGAGGCGAAGGGGTCTTCCAGGCACAGGTCGTTATCTGGCGTGCGTCCAATGCCGGTAACGGGCCGCACCTGGAGCGGGCTGTCCTTTTCTTCCCCCTCCCCCTCGATGATGAGGTGCGCCACGGGGGGCGGTGCGGCGACCTGGCTCGCTTCCTCTTGGAGATTGCGCCAGAGGATGTAGAACGCGACCCCCAAAAAGCCGTAAAGCAGGAACGCCATTAGCAACCGCAACGCCAGGAGCAGTTCGGACATCTCAAGGCTCCTGGGTGGGGTAGGGCTGTGTTTCGCCGGCTTCGGGTGTTCCCTCGTGTCCCTCGGCGTAGATGAGATCGAGTCCGCCCAGAGTGATGATGTCCCCGGCCCGCAGCGCAATCTCCTGTACCAGGAAGCCATTGACTTGGGTGCCGCTGCTGCTGAGGTTGTGCAACACGTGCCGCCCATAGCGGCAGCGCAGCTGGGCGTGGTAGCGTGAGACTTGCGGCTCCTCCAGTACGAGATCGTTATCCAACGCCCGCCCTATCCGCACGATGTCTTGGGCAAGGTCAAAGGTGCGTGTCCCCTGGATGATGAGATAGGCGGGGCGGGTGGGGTGGTGCTGCTGGGAGAGCGCCGCTTCTAGCTGGCTCAGATCGAGATCGCGGGTGCGCTCGTGGTCAACAAATTGCCCGTTGGCCCGGTTGATGGCAACCGCACGCGGCGGCAGCGAGGCATCGGCCTCGAGGAGAATAGTCGCTGGCTCGCGCAGCCGCAGGTGTATCCTGCTGGCAAGGGTGGTGAGCGCGGCGCTGAGCTGTTCGGCCAGGTTGGGATGATGGGTTTGGAGGGCGTGCAGGTCATCGGGGTGGAGAGTGATGCGGTAACATCCCGGCACTTCCGGGACGCCATCAGGCCCCAGGCGTTCGCCATCCTCCAAAGCCTGTACCAGATGCGCGGCGACCTCCTGCGGCAGCAAGCGCCCGGCGAAGAGGCGTACAAACGGCTCCTCCACCAGCTGTTCGATCCAGTTCTCCAAACGCAATAAGTGATTCATTGTCAGGGATTATAATCCAAAGCGCGATGGGTGGCAAGGGTCTGTGCCGTGGATAGCCAGAATCTCGTCCACGCCGGGCAAGGGCGTGCGGAGCAGGGTGCGGGCACGTGTGCAATCCAGCGTGCAATCTTCAGGGCGTTGGTAGCCGTTGGCCCGGCTGTCGGCGGCGATGATGGGGACGGGATCCAACCCGTAGAACCGCGCCAGGCGGCAACCGAAATCGTAGCGGGAGAGGCGTTGCGCTCCCGCGATGTTGAGCGCGCCAGTGTAGGTGTGCGTGACCAGTTCGAGCACGGCTTCGGCGAGCGTGTCAACCCAGATGGGGCAGCGGATCTCATTGGTGAAGAGACGGAGCGGTTCCCCGTTTTGCAGGCTGTGGATGATCCACCGCGATTGGCGGTCGAGGGTGGGGCGCCAGCCGTAGATGAGCGAGGTGCGCACGCTGACGGCCTCCGCGCCCGCAGCCCAGAGCTCGGCTTCAGCGGCGGCCTTGCTCCGCCCGTAGGGGGTGATGGGGTTGGGGCGTGCCTCCTCGGTGTAGGGGGCGGCATCGCCGGCGAAGATCACATCGGTGGAGAGGTGAATCAGCCGCGCGCCTCTGGCGGCGGCAGTGCGGGCGATATGGCGCGTGCCGTAGATGTTGACGGCGGCCATGTCCAATCCGCTGCCGGGGTTGGCGGCGGCGGTGTGGATGATGGTGCTGGGGCGCAGCCGCTCGACCAGAACGGCGACAGCTTGCCCGTCGGTCAGGTCAAGGCGATAGCTGCGATACGGAGCAGGCAGGGGATGCGTGTGGTAGGTGGCATGGAGCTCCCAATCCGCCGGGGCCAGCTGCAAAATACGGCCACCCAGATAGCCGCTCGCGCCGGTAATCAACAGCCGTGGTGGATGCATGAGAGGCAAAGCAAAGCCCCTGACCGGGGTTGTGGTCAGGGGCTTGCGAGAAGTCTAGTCCAGTTCCGGGACTTTGAGCACCTGCCCAACCTCAATCTGGTTGGGGTCATCGCCGATGATGTCCTTGTTGGCTACATAGATAGCCTGCCATTTGCTGCTATCTCCGTAGTGCTGCTCGGCAATCTTGCTCAGGGAATCGCCAGCGGCAACGGTGTGCTTCGCCAGTAGTTTGGCAGAGACCTGCCCCGCGATGAGGCTCTCTTCTTCTGGCGATAGGGCCTTGTGTTTGTCTGTCATGTTAACGCTCCTTTTGTGCTAGTGGTGACAGTAAATTACGACGCACTTGCGTCTACCCCAAGTATACGCGCATTTGAATTTTTGCGCCAACTGGAATTCTGTGGGAGGGCGAGGGGAGCCGCTGCAAGCGCCGCCAAATCGCGGTATAATGGCGCTATGAAGACGAAACCCTTGTGGCTCTTTCTGATGGGGGTGCTGTTGCTCGTGGGGAGCGTCCTGGGGATGGCGCAGCTGACTGCGCGGCAGCGATTCCTCAAGCGCGGCATTCCTGTGCCGTTTCCCGCGCCCGTCGCCGATACCGGGATGCCGCGCGGTTGCATCAACGCGAATCTGGAGCAATACACCGAGGCGGAGTTGGATTGGGCGCTGGATGCGCTCACGGCGGGCGGCTTCGCCTGGGTGCGCCAGCGCTTCTCCTGGGCCGAGATCGAGCCGGCGCCCGGCGACTATCGCTGGGACGTGTGGGATCGCATCGTGGCGGAGGCAATCGCCCGTGAGCTGCGCCTGATCGCCGTGCTCGATACTGCGCCAGACTGGGCCGGATCGCCGCCCGACCCGGCGGCCTACGCGACCTTCGCGGCGGCCTTCGCCGAACGCTACGGGGAGCACCTCACCTACTATCAAATCTGGCACAACCCCAACCTGGGCGGGGCCTGGGGCGGGCGCGCTGATCCCTACAGCTACACCGAGCTGCTGTCTCGTGCGGCAATAGCCATTCGCACCGCCGACCCCGACGCGCGCATCATCCTGGGCAGCCTGGCTCCCACGGTCGAGACCGGCGAGCAGAACTATGCCGAAGACCTCTTCCTGGAGATGCTCTACGCCGCCGGCGCGGGGCCGTACTTCGACGTGGTCGCTGTGCAACCCTACGGCTTTCACACCGGGCCGGAGGATCGCCGGGTGAGCCGCGACCTGCTCAACGTCTCGCGTGCGAACCTCGTCCGCGAGACGCTAGGGGCGCACGGCGAAGGCCACAAGGCCGTGTGGGCCAGCCACTTCGGCTGGAACAGCTTGCCCGCTGCTTGGCCCGGCCCGCCCTCGATCTGGGGTAGCGTGGACGAGGCGACACAGGCCGCGTACACGGTGGCGACGCTGGCGCGCGCCGAGCGCGAATGGCCGTGGATGGGGCCGCTCTGCCTCAATGGCTTCCAGCCGCGCCCGGAGACGCCCGGCCTTGCCGTCCCCGACGCCGAAGAACATTGGGGCTTCGCCATCGTCGGCCCAGAAGGGACGCCCCGACCGGTCTACACGGCGCTTCGGGATTGGCTTACGCAGCCGCGCGCGGCGATGCCCGGCGTCTACCCGGCGGCGACAGAGCTGGCGAACTTCACGGGAACGTGGACGCTCGGCCCGCAGGGCGCTGACATTGGCCAGAGCGGCGACGCGGTGACGCTGACCTTCGAGGGGACGGGCGTGGCGCTGACCGTGCGGCGCGGGCCGTACCGGGCCTTCCTCTTCGTCACCGTGGATGGCGCACCGGCCAACGCGCTGGCGACCGACCGCGAGGGGCGCGCCTACGTCGTGCTCTACGATCCGCTGGCCGAGGTCGCTACCGTGCCGCTGGCGGAGGGGCTGCCCTACGGCGTGCATACCGTTACCATCGTCGCGGAGCGCGGATGGGGGCAGTGGGCGCTGGTGGATTGGCGGATTACGGGGGCGGCTCCTGCGCGGGCCTATCGCGCCGGGCTGCTGGGGTGGGGCGTGGCGCTGCTGGTCGGGCTGGCTCTCACTGCTTGGGGCGCGACGCGGCTGGCCTGGGGAACGCTCGTGGCGCGCTGGGCGGGCACCTTCGCGTGCCTGGGCGAGCGCGGGCAGGTAATCCTGGCCGCTGCCGTGGGGCTGATCTTCTCCGTGGCGGCGTGGCTCACCTGGCTGCAGGGGAGTTTCCGCCGCCTGGGCGATGCGCCCGGCGTGGCCGGGGTGGTGCTCGCGGCGCTGCTCTTCTACCTCTCGCCCTGGCTGATCCTGACCCTGGTGAGCGGCGCGGCGCTGGCGGCCCTGGTCTTTTTGCGCCCGGAGCTGGGACTGGCGCTGGTGCTGGCGGCCTCGCCTTTCCACATGCAGCCCCTCTCGCTCTTCGGGCGGACCTTCTCGCTGGCGGAGCTGGTGTTGTTGCCGACGGTCGCTGGGGGCGCGGCCTGGTGGCTCCACACGCGGCCCTCGCTGCGGAGGCTATGGCGCAATCGCGCGTTGTGGCCGGTCGCGGCCTTTGTGGCGGTGGCGCTGCTCTCCACGGCGCAGGCCATCCACATCCGCGAGGCGCTGCGGGAGCTGCGCCTGGTCATCGTGGAGCCGGCGCTCTTCTTCGTCCTGCTCCTCGCCCTGCCGCTGACCCGCCGCGACCGCTGGCGGCTGCTCGATTTCTACGTGCTGGGCCTGCTCGCGGTTGCCGTGATTGGACTGGTGCAGTATTTCATTCTGGGCGATGTGATCACCGCTGAGGGCGGTGTCGAGCGGTTGCGTAGCATCTACGGCTCGCCCAACAACGTCGGGTTGGCGCTGGGGCGCGTGCTGCCGGTGCTGATCGCGGTGGTGCTGTGGAGCGCGCCGCAGCCTGCCGGTGGCGGCTGGCGCGTCTTCGTGCGCGGGCTGTGGCAATCGCCGCGCCGGCGGCTTTACGCGCTGGCGGCGCTGCCCATTGGCGCGGCGCTGCTGCTGACCCTCTCGCGGGGGGCGCTCGTGCTGGGCGTCCCCGCTGCGCTCTTCACGTTGGGCTTCCTCGCCGGCGGGCGCTGGCGACGCGCGGCCCTGCTCGGACTGCTGCTGGCGGTGTTGGCGCTCGTGCCGCTCTTCCGCATCCCGCGCTTCGCGGCCCTGCTCGATCCCACGCAGGGGACGGCGGGCTTCCGCCTCTCGCTCTGGCATAGCGCCTGGCAGATGTTCCGCGACCATCCGCTGTTAGGGGTGGGGCCGGATAACTTCCTCTACACCTACCGCACCCACTACGTCCTGCCGACGGCCTGGGAGGAGTTCAACCTCTCGCATCCGCACAACATCGTGATGGACTACGCCACGCGGCTTGGCGTGCTGGGGCTGCTGGCCTTTGGCTGGATGCAGGCGCATTTCTGGCGGCGGGCGCTTCCGCTCACCCGGCGCGACGATCCTGTGACGCGGGCGCTGGCCCTGGGCTTCGTCGCAGCGATGGCCGATTTCCTGGCACATGGGCTGGTGGATGCTTCGTACTTCATCCCCGATCTCGCCTACGCTTTCTTCTTCGCCTGGGCTATGATAGAATGGTTATATCTGGATGACGCGCTGGGTGATGGGCAACGGGTGACGAGTGATGGGGCAACGGTTTGATCCATCACCCATTACTCATTTCCCGTTACCACCTACATGTTGGGGGATGGTTTTGAAGTCTACCCTGTGTTTGTGTTAGATTCGCAGATTTGTGGAGAGGGGGAGGTATGGTTAAAACAATCAGTCGCATTTTGATGGGCATCGGGGTGCTCGTCCTGGTGATCATTGGATTTCGCCTCGTGAGGCAGTGGACGACCTCTGCCACGCCGACCTTTAGTCTGCCGGAGATTACGCTGCCGCAGCCCACACCCACGATCTACCCCAGCCCGTCGGTGGTCATCGAACAGGTACAGGCCTTGAGTCGCCTGGAGACGGCCTCCTATCACGTCGAGAAGGTCATCACCGCCGAATCAGGGCAGGGGCCGATGGGCTTTCTCTTCGGCGACCGGTTGCTGTTGATCGCCTACGGAGAGGTCATCGCGGGAGTGGATTTGGCGTACTTCGGCCCGGATGATGTGGCGATTGATGCCGTCGAGGGTACGATTTTCGTGCGTTTGCCGGCAGCCGAGATCTTTGTTGCCACGCTAGATAACAACCGCACCTATGTCTACGACCGGCGGACGGGGGTCGTGGGGATGAATCCGCAGCTGGAGACCGCCGCGCGCCAGGAGGCCGAGCGCTTCATCCTCCAGGCGGCGCTGGAGGATGGCGTGTTGGATGCGGCAGACGATAACGCCCGCGTTTTCATGCGCTCGTTGCTGTTGGGGCTGGGTTTTGAGCACGTCATCTTTGTGGAAAGGCTCCCCGTGCAAACCCCCACACCGTTTCCCACCCTTACCGCTACGCCCGTGTTGACACCAACATTGATGCTGACACCGTGAAAACGCACGAATGTGCAAATATTTCTTCTCCGTTGACTCGCTGACTCGCTATTCTGGAGGAACAAGAGATGGCTCACTCACCCTATACTTTGCCTTTGGGGGTTGCAGCGGCGCTCCCTGATTCCGATCATGCCAATACCTATCTGGCCGTTGTGCGCGGGGGACGCTATTGGCTGGTAGATTGCGCCGACGGCCCGATTGGGCGCTTGCAGCGTGCGGGCCTCGATCCGTTGAACGTGCAAGGGGTGATCCTCACGCATTTCCATCCCGATCACGTCTACGGCTTGCCGGCCTATGTGTTGGGACTCTTCCTGCTGGCTTTGGAGGTGGATGACCACGTGTGGACGCGGCCTGTGCCCATCTACGCGCGCCCGGAGGTACTGGAGCGGGTGCGGGCGCTGTTGGCGCTCTTCGCCGACCAGGAGTGGTTCAACACGCTACCCTTGACCTATCACGAGGTGGCCCCAGAGGTCGGAGCGCGCGTCGCTGAGGATGATGATTTTGTCATCACGGCGGCGCCGGGGGAGCACAGCGTCCCCTCGCTGGCGCTGCGCTTTGCCGCGCGCGGCCTCGACCGCACCTTCGTCTATTCGAGTGATACGCAGCTCTCTGCGGTGGTCGAGACGTTGGCCTCGGGCGCAGATCTGCTCTTCCACGAGGCGACCGGCTCCGGGCAGGGGCACACCTCCGCGATGGCGGCGGGGGAGCTGGCGGCGCGAGCGGGTGTGGCGCAGCTCGGCCTGATCCACTACGATCCGCGCGTGGCCCCAGAAACGCTCTTAGCGCCGGTTCGTCGGGCCTTCGAAGGCCCGGTCTTCCTGGCGCAGGAACTGCGCCGTTATCCCTGGTAAGGGCGGCTCTACTCCTGCTGCGCCGCCTCTACGAAGGCGTTCGTGAAGGCCCGCGTGACATCCACCGGCGCGCTGATGAGATCATAGTCCAGCAACATATCGGCCAGCGATTGCCACTGCGCGGCGGTCTGCCAGCCTAACGGCGCCCCCTCAAGATAAGCGTCGGCCAGCTCCGTCTCCAACATGAAGCGCATGTGCGCCGGGTCGGTCTCCGGGCCGGTGTATTGCAGCACAATCTCGATGGCCTCTTCGGGATGGGCGGCGGCGTAGTCCATCCCTCGCAGCGCCGCGCGCACGAAGGCCGCCATGCGCTCCGGGTGTTGCGCGATGCCCGTCTCGGTGGCGACGTAGGTCAGCCCCAACGAGGGCACACCGTAATCCGCAGCTTCCCACTGATTGAGCGCATAGCCCCACTGGGTGAGTAGATACGGCTCGTTGGAGTTGAAGACCGGATAGACATCAATCAGCCCCTCGACGAGCACCCGTGGATCGAAGCCCACGTTGATCAGCGCCACGTCGTCGGGCGTGAGACCGGCGGCGTGCAGCAGTGCGAAGAGATCGGGCGGCGGCGTCCCCTTGTAGCCGACGCTCCGCCCGGCCCAGTCCTGCACCGTCTCGATGCCGGATTCGGCCAGGGCGACGTAGGCCTGCTGCCCGCGCTGGCCGATGAGAGCGATGGAGACGAGCGGCAGACCCGGCTCGACGCGGCGGCGCAGCAGGATGGCGGCATCCTGCGTGGTCACGTCCACCTCGCCGGCGGTGAGGAGCTGCAAGTGCTCGCCCTGGCCCCCGGAGTGGCGGATCGTCACGTCAAGGCCGACCTCGGCGAAGTAGCCCTGCGCTTGGGCCACATAGACCCCCACGAAGGGCAGGTTCGCCTGTGGCTTATAGCCTGCCATGAAGGTGAAGGGTTCCAGCCCTTCAGCCGCTTGTGGCGTGGCTCGGCAGGCGGGCAGGAGCAGCAGGGCAACGATCAGTAGCCATAATCTTCTAAAGCGCATTGTAATTTCTCCTTTTCACTCTACTTTCCGCTAAACTCTACTTTCCGCTAAATTGACGCTGTCATAGACAAGTGTCTTAAAAATAGGCAATCAATACTAACCGGAGCGTACTCCGGAAGCAAAGAACCTTAACAAGATGAGCTCAAATAAGTCCTAATGACCCACCGAAAAGCTCTCTGCCAATTGTTTTTTCGGCATCTGCTCTAGAATAGCACGATGCTCGTCCGTGTCAAGGCTTCGCTGCGCTCGCCCTTCGGGTTCCCTTGACACGGCCTGCGCGCCGGGCCTTCTTTCGCTCGACGCCGAAAAAACAGAATCTCCCTCGATTGCTCTTTGTCCCTCTGCCTGATACAAAGACAACCCTGGTTCGTACTCAGCCAGCAACGCGATATATTGTCGAACTACGCTGGCAGACAAGCCCGTCAGAGCAGGCAGATCGACTGTCGGGAATTTCTGGGCCAGGAGTCGCACTTTCTGAAAATCAGCGATATAGCGATCCACCGCTTCTTGGGAATGATTCACGACGCGAGCGATTTGGGCGGGTGATTCTCCTCGTAGAAACCGGCGAATGACCTCGGCTTTGTGCGTTACTCCTGGACCTATGTCGTGTACAGTACCGCGCGTGGGAACAATCTTGCCTGTCTCTGCTTCATACTCGCGCAACAACTCCCCAATGTGGTTCTCCGAGAGACCACTCAACAAGCTGAGATCGAGCAATGTTAGGACGCCTCCTTGTTCGTAGGCCTCGAAGCACCAACGGGCGAAACGGGCACGACTGTAGGCCCGTCGCGCCTTTCGCTCTCTACGCAATGCAGGCGCCATCAGTAATTCAATTTCCTCCTCGATGACCACCTGCAACTGGACCGGCACCAAGTCACTGTCCTCTAATCCCTTTTTACGGCCACGCCACTCACGCCGAACTGCCAACCAGAGTATCGTCTTGGGTGGAATTTGTTCTGGACTACACTGTTCAATGGTTGTCAAGATGTCATCAACGATTGCCCGCGCAATCACTGGCCCGTGATCATACCCGTACTCTGTAAGAAACTTGCGCACTAGCAAATTAGGCAGCTCCCGCTTCTCGAAACGACTTTTGATCGTATCCATACGCGACATCATCGTAACCAGGCCCCCCTTTTGATGTCGGCGGCCTTTTCCGTTGCTGGATCTGCTTCGCTGAGAATACGCTGTACTTGTAGGTTATCACACCCCACTGTTTTGTAAAGTTCGAGATATTCGCCAATCAGCCGCTCAGACAAGCCTGTACTAACACGAATCTCCGTCACGCTCAATCCATGCTTATGCAAAATGGTGCATATGAGCTCATCTCCCTATGGTGTAGATGTCGTACAAAACAACTCTACCATAGTTTGAGCTCTTTTTCTATCCTGTTACCAGTTCACTTAGCGGAAAGTAAAGTTTCACACGTTCACATGTCTTGCGTCACGCGCCAGAAGAGCACCCGTTTTTCGATCCCCAGCACCAGGGCGTAGAGCGCCACGCCCATCAGCGCCAGGCAGAAGACGGCGGCGAAGAGATGGGGCATGTTGAGGTTGGCGTAGGCCAGCCACATCGTGCGCCCCAGTCCCGCCGAGGCGCCCGCCCATTCCGCGACGACCGCGCCCACCAGTGAGAGCGGCGCGACGACCTTGAGCGCGACGAAGAGGTAGGGCCAGGCCGAGGGCCACCGTGCGTAGCGGAAGCACTCCCACCGACTGGCGTCCAGCGAATGGAAGAGCGCCAGCAGCGCATCGTCAACGGCGTGGAGGCCGCTGTGGACGTTGATGAGGACGGGAAAGAAGGTGAGCAGCGCGGTGATGATGATCTTGGGCAGCGGTCCGAAACCGAACCAGATGATCAGCAGCGGCGCGATGGCGACCATTGGCGTCGCTTTGATGAGGATCGCCAGCGTCAGCACACCGCGCTCCAGGCGTCGCCAGAAGGTGATGAGGATGGCTGTGAGGATGCCGATGGTCAGGCCCAACAACAGCCCGCCGAGCGCCTCAACCAGCGTCACGAGCGCCGCCTTGATGTAGAGGTCGAGGTGGCGCGTGAGGGTGAGCAGCACCAGCGAGGGCGGCGGGAGGATGTAGACGGGGATCTCGCGGAGCCGCACCCATCCCTCCCAGAAGCCGAGCGCCAGCCCCAGCAGCAGCGCGACGACGAGCAGGTCGCCGGCAGCGAGGGGGATTTTGGTCTCATGGGGGGCGTCGCTCATGCGTGGAGGTGCTGCCGCAGCTCGCGGATCACGGCGACGACCTCCGGGGCGGTTGCATCGCGCGGGTGGGGGAGGGGGACCTCGACGATGGCGCTGATGCGGCCCGGTCGGGCGGTGAAGACAATGACGCGATCCGCCAGCCGCGCCGCTTCCGGGATATTG
>Ga0209614_1000357_pt1 | contig 41607 bp, 29 predicted proteins | sample BlaSprsedimmetaG_FD_185484 | JGI IMG/M metagenome (GOLD analysis project Ga0209614, IMG submission 185484) | Hot spring sediment bacterial and archeal communities from California, USA to study Microbial Dark Matter (Phase II) - Blank Spring... ...
GATGCCATTGCTGACGAAGTCAAGATCTGGCAAAACCGACCGCTCGACGCGACCTATCCCATTGTCTACATGGACGCTGTACGGGTCAAGGTCAGGGACTGGGGGGCGGCCCTGAACCAATTCTCAATCCTATTTGAAGGCCGGTTACCGGTTTACTGACAACTCAAACCCGGACCGTTTACACAAAATGCTTTACATGCCCTCATCTGGAATGTTGGATGATTTTATATGCTTTATCGCTTGACTGATCTTTGCCAGTGACTTTTGCAAAGTCACGCAAAATCAATATATTAGCGAACGCAAAAAAGCTCTTGGCACTACTTGAGCTTTTTTGTTGGTTTTCTGGCTGCCCTGTTATGCGACCTTGCGAATGACTTGCGGCAGAGCCACCCCGACGGTCTGAAATAGTTTTCCGCAGCATCCCTGGCACTCGGCACGGATCGCGAAATGCTTGCCTTCTTCTTCGATGGTCACGGTCTTCAGGGCTGACAGATCCTGTTTTATGTCGGCCCACTCTAAATCGTGGCCGGCGTTGTTGAGGCGAATCTCTAACTCTTTGCGCAGCACAAGAACCAGAAAACTGCAGAAAACATGGCCTCGGCTGCAACGTCGCTTTGCCCTGACAAGATCAACAGGGCCTGTTCGGAGAACCGTGACAAGGAACGGATCAGCGTCTTCACCCGGTTTTTATCCTGTAGCTGGTCCAGGCGGCCAATGGTCGCGATGACCCGTTGCTTGACTTTGCCCTGCTCTTTGCGGTTTTCAACGATTTGGAGATATTCGTACTTGTCGGATTTTTTGACTCGAGCGAACATGGGGAACCTCTTTCGTTAAAGACACCCCACTTTTAGCGATTATTTTCATATTAGTCAAGATGTAGATTTTATTCTGTGGCACTATCTTTTTGGTTTCTTGCCAACCCGGCATCGCTGAAAGCTAAGTATAGCAACAAATTTATTTTCTAACGCCGTTTCAACTGTCAAAGATCAGTTTGGGAATCTGCGGCAGCGCTCGCTCGGGGAAATTTTCAGCGGCGAGGTTTATCGCGACTTTATTGCCGCCCACCGTCGTAATGATTTACGGGCTCATAAAGTTTGTATGAGCTGTGAACGTTGTTTTTCGCCGGCGCCATGAGCAAGCTTAAGATGATTTGCCGGTTTCCGCGGCTCGGGTCAGTTTTCGGCAGTTTGCCCACAGCTCCTGTAAATCTTCGAGCACGATTTGCTCCGACAATAATAATCTTCGCAGCCAGGGGATGGCGCTTAAGGCGATGCCGCTTTCGAACTCCGGCAGTTGAGTCAGAAAATAGCGGACTGGAATAAAATCGACCTGCAAAGACTGGGGACCGGTTTTATTTATAATTAAAGCCACAAGCGCCTCGAGCTGTTTTAATTGTAACGCATGCAGCTGTAGTTTTTCTGGAATCTTTCCAGGCTTGGACTGGTGGTGGCCGGGTAAATATGGCTTTTCCCTTTCCGGAATGCCTGAAAGATAGTCAATGCAGTTATCAGGCGTCATTGGCCGACAGCCGGCCAGCTCTCTGCCGCCGGTGGAGATGTTGATGAAGGTCATTGAGTCGTTAATCTTTTTCTGGTGATCGACGATTTCTTCCAGGCTGCGGGCATAGGCGATGAACTCTGTCGGCGCGCTCAGGGGTTCCCCACTGTCGCTCGGGACCGTAAAAAACCTTTTCTGGGCTGCTTCATCTTCCCCTTCTTTTTTTTCAAGGCCGACGGCGTATTTGGCCCCTCGGGTGAACGCCAGGTCGCAACCACTGAGAATGACTGGGTTGCAACCGGCCGCGAGCACAAATTGCAGGGCTTCGTTGATCACGTTGCCGCCGGAATTTAAAGGGGAGGTCTGCGGCAAGGTTTTCGCAATCAATTCAAACAGAGGGGAGGTCTGGTTGTGAAACCAGTAAATCTCTCTGAAGTTATGGTCTAAATGTCCGGGATGGGTTTTCAGGGCCGCCAGCAGATTCAGCTTGCTAAGGTAATCCGCTCCCAGATCATCAAAATGAGCCTGTTTTTTCCCTTCGATGATAATTGTCAGGTCCGGCACGATGCCGGTCTTAGCCAGAGAACGCAGGGCTGTAGAGGACGCCACAATCAGGCAGCGCTGTTTGTCGTGAAGGTTTCGCAACGTCGGCAGGGCTCCGGGCAGGGATGGGCCGGCGCCGATCAGGATGGCCGGAATTTCTTTGTATCTTTCGTTCAAGAAGGAAGCATGCGGTCGAAAGAACAGCTGGTTCAGATTCTGGTTCTCATTGGCGGCCCAGGTAAAATAGTGCTTTTCGATGGTCTTGTTTTCCTCGCCGGCAATGGCGTTGCAAAGATCCAGTTCGCGTTGCAGGCGCGCGGCGATTTCCGGATTTCTTTCGACGCAAAATGAAAGTTTTAAGGCGCTGATTGAGCGCCAGAAGTTATGCACTTCCTTTATTTTTGTCAGGCAATTTTCTAAATTATAAAAAAAATGCAGGCGCGCTCCGGGGAAAATTTTTTCCGGGTCGGCCATACCCAGAAAAAAACAGAGAAGGCCGGGGTCCGGCTCGAGAATAAAGAGATCCGAAAAGCTTTTCTCGGACAGATCTTTCTGATTTTTGGCCAGGCCGCTGCCGAAAATGAGGTGAATCTTGTCTTGCTCGGGCGCTTTTGTGCTCGGCAAAAAGTCTGGCTGCTCCGGCCAGAGGAAGAGCTCCAGCTCGAAGCGGCTCAGTCTCCGGCTGCGGTTTATAAGCAACGAAGCAATCTCATCCGGACTGGTGAAATGTAAATCGGTGGAGCTGAGTCGCTGGATGCGCTCAAGAATAAGTGCCGGAGAACTCAACTTATTGCAGGATGGTCTAAAGTTCATGGCCTGGTGCCGCTGGTTCCGGGAGATTTTGGCTCGACCACAGCCTGGCCAGGGCGAGGTTTTCTTCCTGGGCAAAGGAGATGGTTAAATTGAGAAAGGGAGACTCATCGGGGCGGCGGTTTTCCAATAAAGCGGATTTGGTCTGTGCCCTGATGATCTTCAGCTCCTTTTCGTAAGCATTGAAATCGCAGGTGTTTTGCAGGAGTCGGAGAAACTGATTGCGAATTCCGGGCAGCCCCGGAGCCAAAGTCAGAAGCCGTTGATAACTTTCCCGGGCTTTTTCCAGCTCTCCCAGTTGGGTCAGGCTGACCGCCAGATTATGCAGGGCTTCGGTATAGTTCGGTTGATAACGTAGCGCCTGTAGAAACAGGGTTTTCGCCGCAGCGAAATCGTGTTGTGCGAGCAGTAAAAGGCCGAGGTGGTTTAAGGTGCGCGGATTGTCCGGCCGCAGGGACAGGGCTCGCCTGTAACTTAGCGCGGCAGCCTTGAAGTGGCGTTGGCGGTGCTGAACCAGGGCCAGTTGCGCCCAGGCGGATTCATGGTCGGATTCCAGCTCGAGACATTGTTGATAAGACTTTTCGGCCCGACTGAAATTTTTCAGTGCGCGATGGGCTTCGCCCAGGTTGTAATGGTAGGCGGCGGCCTGGGGATTAGCGGCAAGCGCCTGTTCAATCAGGGATACCGCTTTTTGCGGAGCGCCGCCTTGTAGGGCGATTACGCCGAGCAGGTGCAGGGCTTCCGGGTGGCCGGGAGCTTCGACCAGCACTTCATGATAGAGGGCTGCCGCCGCCGGTTGCTGTTTTTGATGCAAGGCCACGGCCTGGGTCAGCAGGGTATGGACGTGTTTTTTATTCATGTTGGGTGCCGCGGAATTTAATTTTGTTTGCAGAGCCGGCAATGACTCAGTCTGAGATCATTCATCCGGACTCGTGGCTTGTCTTAGTTTTTGAAAAATTCTTTCCAGATTTCTGACCGTGGCTTCGGTGTCAAACAGTGGAGTGGTAAGGCGCCTGGCCTCCAGTTTTTGGCGCAAAGCCGCCAGTTCAACCGGGTTCTGCGCCAGTCTGATTGCCAGCCGCCGGTAATCTTCGAGATTATCGCAAACCAGTTCGGACAGGTCGAGGGCGTAAAGATTGCTGGTTGAGACGCGTGAGGGAAAATGCCGGCCCTTGACCGCCACCAGCGGCACCCCGGCCCAAAGGGTATCGAGGCTGGTGGTATGGCCGTTGTAGATGCGGGTATCAAGAGCGAGATCGGCCAGCTGCAGGCGGGCGAGATGGTCGGCCTTGTCCGGCAGTTTGCCGGCGAAGATCAGCCGGTCCGGGTCGACGCCTCGCTCGGCGGCCTCCCTTTTGAGGTTGGCCACCATCTGGTCATTGCCGTATTTCAGCCATAAAACGCTGCCCGCCACCGCTTTTAAAATCTCCATCCAGACCGAAAACATGACTGGTTCAAGCTTGTAGGCGCTGTTGAAGGAACAGAAGATGAAGGCTTTTGGAGGCAAACCCTGAGCTGTTCTGGTGGGTTGGTCAGCGATGGCCGCTCGGTCGGCGATCATGTAACAATGGTCGAGATAGAGTATCTTTTCGCTGAAATAACGTTGTTCCTCGGGGGGAATCACGGTTTGGTCGGCGATCAGGTAGTCGATGAAATCGGCCCCGGTGGTGCCGGGATAGCCCAGCCAGGAAATCTGCACCGGCGCCGGGCGAAAAGCGCAGATTGCCAGCCGGTTGTCGCGGGTATGGCCCATTAATTCGATCAGAATATCGATGCCGTCAGTCTGAATCAGACGGGCGGCTTCCTCATCGCTCATCCGGCTGACATCGACAAAGCGATCGGCGTCCCGTTCAAGTCGGCGGCGATAATAACTCTGATCGTCGGGGCCGAACGCATAAGCGTTTACCTGGAAATTTTTCCGGTCGTGCAGGCGGAAAAGATTCAACAGGTTATGGGCTACGGGATGATCGTGAAAATCGCCGGACAGATAGCCGATGGAAAGCACTTTTTTGCCTCCGCTGGTTGAAAAGTGGTTTTCGGGAAATGATAATCTTTGAACAGGTTCAATGCTTTTGCTTATCTCCCGGGCTCGTTTTAAGGCGATTTCCGGATCCGGTCTTCTGGCGTTTAAGTCATGCAGACAGGGAAAATCCTGGTTGGATTTTTGTTCCTCTTCCGCGACCAGGGCCGCGGCTTCCCGCCAGGCGCAGTCCTGGTCGAGAAACCAGAGCCGAGCGGAACCGAGGCCGGGAAACGCCGGGTCAAGCTCCCATGCCTTTTTAAAAGCCGCCGCCGCCTTTTCCTGAGAACCGTAACTCTGTTCAAGATAGCCGAGGTTATTCCAGGCGCGGGCGTCATTCGGGTTCAGCCGCAGGGTTTTAAACAGGGCCGCTCGCGCCTGATGCGGTTGGCGCAGGTGAAAAAAGGCTCCAGCTAGATTAAAATTAAGTTCCGGATCGTCGGGATTTTCCTGAAGAAGCAACCGGTTGAGAGCCAGGGCTGCTTTCGCCATCTGGGGATTGTTCTTCAGCAGGCGGTGATAATGGCAGACGGCTTCAGTTTTCCGGCCGTCGGTTTCCAGAATTTGTCCCAGCAAAAAACGGCATTCAGGCTGGTCGGGATTGCCGGCCAGGGCCTCGCGCAGGCTCATGGCCGCAGCCGCAAACTCACCTCTATCCGCGAGGCTTCTCGCAATCTGCAGAAAAATATCCGTGGTCCCGTTTCGGGCCAGCGCGTATTCGAGGATCTCCCGGGATTTGTCGTTATTATTCAGTAGTGTACTCAAGGTTTTCGGCAATCCGAGAGCTTCTCCACAGCTTTCGATCGCTTGTCTGAGCATGGTCAGCCGCTGGTCGCGCCAGGCAAGCCAGCTCCGTCTTAAAACCGCAATAAAATTCTCGCTGAAGCGCGGCCCGTTCATTAAGTCGGAAGCCAGCAATTTCTCGCGTAATTGGCGATGGTAGGCGGCCCGCTTTTGGGAATCGGCTGACAGTTGCAGGGCGATGTCAATATATTCGGCCGGATTAGTGGCGATTAGTTCCTTGCAGTCCAGAGCGCGCAACAGCGCCGCGCCGACCCTGGCGGCATGGGTTTCGCCTTCCAGTACGACTACCGGAATCCCCATCCATAAGGCTTCAAAGGTCGTCGTGGTGCCGTTATAGGGCAGTGGGTCAAGGGCGATGTCGATTTTATGGTAAGCCGCGAAATGGTCGCTGAGGCGAGGGTGGCCGGCAAGCAGTCGCAGGCGCTCCGGGTCGATGCCGAGGCCGGCAAACCTTTCTTTCAGCCGCGAGGCGGTGTTGATATCCTGAAACTCCCGGGCCTTTAAACACAGCCGCGTCTTCGGAGCGCGCCGCAGAATTTCCGCCCAGAGCCCCAGACAGGGGTCGGACAGCTTGGCCGGGTTGTTGAAGGAGCCGAAGGTGATGGTTGTCCCGGCGCACTCAAGAACAGAAGCCTTTGGCGGCAAGTTCAGACTTTCCGGCGGGGCTTCGTAACATAAGAATGGTGCCGGCAGATAGAGTAGTTTCTCTGTGTAATGGGCGGCATTCTCCGGGGGATCCACGAGTTTGTCGCTGAGCCGGTAACTTTCTGTCTCCAGGCCGGTGGTGGCCGGATAGCCGAGCCAGGAAATCAGAATCGGGGCCGGGCGACGGGCCATCAGGGGCAGGCGGTTATCGGCGGTGTGGCCGCTCAGTTCAATCAGAATATCGATTTCGTCGGCAATTATCTGCCGGCAGAGCCGATCATTGTCGAGCGTGCCGACGGGTCGCCAGGTGTCGCCCAGGGCCGCTATTTCTTCGCTTACCGCATCGTTTTTAAGGTGCGTGGCGTAGAGGAAAAAACGCACCCTTCGGCGGTCATGATGGCGGAGCAGGGGGAGGACAAAGCGGCTGACCGCATGACGGCGGAAATCGGGAGACAGCAGTCCCACCCTGAGAGTTCTTGTGGGGTCGAGATCTCGGCGCTGGCTGATGGCCGCGGCCGCCGCTTCCGGGGCGCCATGGCGTTGCCACCATTGTCGGGCCCGCTGAAGACAGAGCTGCGGATCCGCCGAGAACATCAGCTGATGATAGAGGATATTGCTATGGACCCGGGGGTTTAATTCTCTGTGCTGCAGAAGGGCAAGAAAAACCTGTGCCGCTTCCTGAAAACGGCCTTGCCGCATATGAACCAGGGAACGCAGATTCAAGGCCGAGAAATTTTCCGGATTTTGTGCCAGAATGAGGCTGAGTTGCTTTTCGGCCGAGGTGATTTCTCCATTGAGCCAATAACTTTCCGCCAGTTTTTCCCGACAGAAAAGATTATCGGGAAAATCGTTTAACAAGTCGCTGAAATCCCTGATCGCTTCCGGGAAATGTTTCAGCCGCCGCTTGAGAGCGGCAATTTCACGGCGGCCGCCGAGATCTCCGGGTTTGAGTTTGAGGGTTTCATGGAAGGCGGTAAATGCCTGGTCAAAATGGTTCAAGGCCCCTTCGACCAGACCGAGATTGAACCAGGTGGCGGCATTTTGAGGATCGCTTGCCAGGGCTTTGTGGTAAAAACTGACAGCTTCTTCCGGCTGTTTGCGGGCAAGAAGCAGGTCACCGAAATTCTTGCAGAGTTCGGCATGGCTTGGTTGCAGATTCAGGGCCTGACGATAGTGGATTTCCGCCTCGGCCAAGTTGCCGGCGTCGTGTTCAAGGATGGCCAGATTGTAGCGCGCCGGAAAATGTTCTGGGGCCATGGCCAGGCATTGTCGGTAGGCGGCGACCGCGTTCGTGGCCCCGGCTTCCTGGGCCTTAAGCCCCTGAGCGAACCAATAAGCGGCCCCTTTTTCCTGGGGCGCGTTTTTTTTTGCCGGTGATTTTTCCCGGTGCCGGGGTTTTTGGTTTCTTTTCATGTTGTTTGCTTAATCTTTTCCGCCCAACGTGTAAAATTTTTTTTCAGTTCAGCGGTTTTTTTCGCCATCAGCTGTTTGATGGCGGGAAAGGCGGCGGCCTCGGCGGGACTGAGAATCTCTTCGGAACAGGTGGCGGTCGGCGGGCGGGAAAATTTTTCCAGCTGGCGATCCAGGGCGTTGCCGGGATAACGGAAATGCTGCATGGTCTTGCGCTTGATGCGGCCGCCCAGGAAGAACCGGCTTAACAGGGAGCGGTAAAAGGCGTCTTCACAACGCAAAGCCTGAAAGGCTTCGCCCTCGGGGTAGCCGCCGAGGCAGTCATGGCACCATTTTCTGATGCAAAAATTAAAAGGGACGCTGTTTTCTATGGCCTGTTGCCAGTGCGGCAGGATGTTTTCATCGATTCTGATGCCGGTCTGGATAAAATGCAGTTCCGGGTGCAGGTGCAGCTGATGCAGACAGAACAGAATATGTTCCTCGAAGAAAAGATCGTCGCCGTCGAGAAAGAAGATCAGCTCGCCGCGAGCTTTTTCGGCCCCCAGGTTGCGGCAGGGACCAGCTCCCAGATTTTGATGCTGATTAATCAGTTTGATTTGATAGGGGGCGGCCGCATGGTTTTCCACGACTTGGGCGGTTTCGTCAGCAGAGTTGTCGTTGACCACGATAATTTCGGCCCAGTCGCCGGGATTTACGATCGGCATGGTGGCGGCGCAGAAGGCGAAGGCGTCCAACACGCTGTCGAGACTTTTGCCGATGGTGGGCGCACAGTTATAGGCCGGGATAATCACCGTGATTCGGGGAATTCGGGGTAGGGATGATGTGGCCGATAGAGCCGCGTTCTCCCAGTATTCGAAAAGTTTGACCAGCTCCTGGTCGGTGGGATGAGTTTGCAGATATTTGTCATAAACCCCGGCCGCCTCGGTCTGGAGTCCCTGTTGCAGAAAGATCTTTTTCAGTTGGCGGGCGTCGCTCAGTAAATTTGCCGGTTTGCGTTCGGCCTGGGGAGACCCGCCGGGCGTCGCCGGCCAGGTTGTCGGCGAAAGTCGTTTTAAGTGCAGCTCGACTTCCTGATGACAGGCGTTGGGGATGAAACCCAGATATCTTTTGCCGTCCAGCCGAAAACCATCGGCGAATAGCTTCTGCAGGGCGACGCTCGAATATTCACGGCGCTCGCCGGCCCGGCAACGGCAGACGGTATTGACGATATTGATCGGATTGCAGAAGGTGCGCGACTGACGATAGATCAGCAGTCTGGGGGCCAGATCGCGAAACCGGTGGCGGAACGGAGCCAGATTATATTCCAGGCTGTTGGGATTGGCGAATTCGATTCGGCTTAGAAACGGCCAGAGATCGCTTTTCCGGTAAATCGAGCTGGAAATTTCAAGCGGAAAGGCGAAATCACCGGTGCCCGAGGTCCAGCTACAGGTAAAAATCTCCGGGTGTTTGGTCGCGCTGAGAGGCGGCACGGTCTGATTCTGATCGGCCATGTAAAAATAGTTATTGTTTTCTCCCAGTCTTAAAGAAAACCCCAGGGCTTCGGGATGGTTTTCCAGTAGTTCGAGAAGGTCGCGCGGAGAAAAAGGCTGCACGAAAATATTATCATCAACCAGAAACAATAAATATTCGGCGCCGCGGCAGAGGCTCAGAAAATCATCGCGGAAGTTTTTTTCTTCGATAAAATTATGCTCCGGGTAGCTTTCTCTGAGTTCGAGGTACTGGGCCATATGTTGCGGCGCAGAGGTTTTGTAAATGATGTTAAGTGAAACCATCTGCGGTTCTCGACAGCAGTCGGCAAACGTGTTTAACGTGCCGTCGAGTTGCAGGGCCCGGTCTTTACTGAAAACGATGCCGGTGAGGGGTTTTGCTGCAGGAGGAGATTGCGTCATGGCTCGGCTTTCCTCTGGAGTTGATGCCGTTGTCGGCAAAGCTGGGTTTCCCCGGCCAGTTGTATAAGGGCGTCGGTCATTTGGGCAATCGGCTCTGTCCAGTCTTTTGGCCGGCGCTGGCGAAACAAATGAAGACTCGGGTACCAGGGTGAATCCCGGCGCTCTCTGAACCAGCGCCAGTCGGGGACAGAGGAAAGCAGCACCCAGACCGGCCGGCCCAGGCTGCCTCCCAGATGGGCCGCCGCCGTATCCACTGTAATCAGCAGATCAAGCTCGTTGATCAAGGCGGCGCTGTCGCCAAAATCCCGCAGCCAGGGAGCGCAGTCAACCATGTCGGCATCGGGGATGCTGCCGTTGCTTTCTGTAAGCTGTGCGCGGGCTTCACCCAGTTGCAGGGAAAAAAAGGCCAGATTCAGTTTGTGAGCCGGATCGGCCCGCAAAAGTGGTGCCAGGTCTTTCAGGGAGCAGGAGCGCTGGCGGTCGTTGGCGTGGGTCGGCTGCCCGGCCCAGACCAGGCCGATATTGAAGTGGTCTGCGGCCAGTCGCTGGCGCCAGAAACGGCTTTGGTCCGGTTTCAGAGCGGGTGGGTTCGGCTGCGGCAGGTTATGCAGCTCGATTTCAAGTACCCGGGGCAGGCTCAGTAATGGAATCTGCAGGTCAAAGGTTGCCTGTGGCGCGCGGCTGAAAGAGAAAATTACCTGTTCATCGATGGCCGGATGGCCGACGAACAAGGGAGCGGTTTCCCGGCGGCATTCAAACAGCAGGCGGCCGCCACGGGCTTTGGCCAGGGGCAGAAAACGGGCAAATTGAATGGCGTCGCCAAATCCCTGTTCACTATAAACCAGCAGGGTTTTGCCGGGAAAGGGCCGGCCATCCCAGAGCGGTTGGGAAAATTTATGGGGATAGTTGCGCTCCCTGGTATTCTGCCGCCAGCGCCATTCATAGCCGGCCCAGCCTTCCCGATAATGTCCCTGGCTTAATAAGGTTAAAGCCAGGTTCCAGTTGAGGGTCGGATCTTCCGGATGCTTTTGCAACGCCAGATAGAAATCCGCCAGGGCTTCTTGCGGACGGTTTAAGGCGTGCAGGGTCAGGCCGCGATTGACGCGGGCCGGGAGCAGCCCCGGCAGCTGTCGGACGGTTTGCGAAAACAAAGTCAGCGCCCGGCTGAACTGCTGGTCGACAAACAATGCGCAGCCGAGGTTGTAGGCGGTCAGCGGATCCGCCGGCCGTTTCTGGTAAACCTTTTCTAGTTCCCTGATTCCCGCCTGGGTTTGCCCGGCGGAAATCAAGGCGTTGCCAAGATGATGACGGGCGTCGAGGTTGTTTTCATCCTCTTGTAGCAGTTTGCGAAAAACCTTTATCGCGGCTTCCGTGTGGCCGCTTTGTTTCAGGGCAAGGCCTTCGGCCAGATCGGTCATGAGAAAAAATCCAGTACCGTGTTCAAAAGCTTGTCCACCTGGATTTGCCAGGTAAAATTTTCCAGACGACGGGCCGCATTTTTTCCCCGCTCGCGGGCCTGGTCCCGGTGTTGGTAAACCTCTTCCAGTTTTTCAAGGATTTCATCCTGGTCGCTTTCCCCCCAGCCCTCGACCCCTGCCATGTGGCTGGTGGCTTTGACCGGTCCCTGTGTTGTCAGGGGAAATCCGATTTCAGGGTCGGCGAAATCCAATTGGCCGGTGTTGGCCGCCATGATGACCGGCAGACCACAGGCTAAAGCCTCCATCATCACCAGATTGGTGCCGCCTTCGCCGCGGTTGGGGAACAGGGCGACATCGGCTTCCCGCATGATCGGAGCCATGTAGATATTCGGGGTTTCAGCCAAGACCAGAAAACTTTTCGGCAGGAGCCCGTTTTTTTCCAGCCATCGGCCCAGGTTGGCAGCCTGAGGGCCGTTGCTGTCCGGGACACCGTCTACCAGCCCGCCGGCGACGATTTCGGCCATGGTTGCCGGCCAGCTGTTGTGCCAGGCACAGAGCAGCAGGCTTTCCGGGTGGCGCTGATTAAATTTTTTGTAGGCGGCGATGACGATGTCCTGGCCCTTGCGATATTCAAGTTTGCCGCCGGAAAAGATGACAAAACGCTCGCCGAAAAAACCGGCCTTCGGAGCCGGATGAAAAATCGTCGGATCAACGCCCTGAATGACGGTGACAATTTGATTGGTGAAGCCTTTTTCCCTTAAGAGGTTTTCATTCCAGTGTGACCCGGTGATAAGCAGGGGAAAATGGGCGGCCCGCTTTCGTCCTTGCGCGTTGAACGCGGTGTTTTCAAAAAAAATGACCCCGGCGTTGGCCGGACTTTGCAACAGGCCCGGTTGATGGGAAAAATTATTGCCGAGACCGTTAAGTACGATCAGCTTTTCGGCGTGGGGTTGAAATTTGGGGAATCGTTGTGCCATGGCGGCCAGTTTCCGGCAGGCATCGACCAACGGTTGCAGAAGTTGGTGTTGCAGCGGATTTTCCGGAAGCTGGCCGGGGGAAAAGAGCAAAACCGGTTGCAGGTTTTCTCGCGCCAGCAGTTGCAACGCCAAATTTATGCCGTAGACTCCCCAGCCGGTGCGGTCGTGCAGCTGCCAGCCGATGCCGATGTTTCTGATCATGGATGTTTACTGATCCAATTCTGACGGCTTCGTAACCACTTCATCGGCTTCATTGCCCTTCAACCTTTCCGGCCAAAAGGCCGGACGAGTGTCGCCGCGGCATCTTTCCATGTTCGCCGCAGTCCTGGGGTTTCGGGCGCCTCGCATGCGGAGCGGTTACCGTGCCATCCTGTTTTTCGCGATTTGCAAGCGTTGGTTATAGGTTTATCAATCCGGTTGCAATTACAATTTGGTTTGTGGTTCGGGTCGGGTTTTCAAATTTTTAACGGCTGAAGCGTTCAGCCTGGTTTTGATTTGAGCGAGCGGCGCTTGCCAGTTGCCGGGTTCGGACTGCCGAAACAGACACATGCTTGGATACCAGGGGCTCTTTTCTTGCTCCAGTCCCCAGCGCCAGTCGGGGGCGAAGGGCAGCATGGTCCAGACCGCTTTGCCCATGGCGCCCGCCAGGTGGGCGGTGGCGGTATCGATGGTGATAACCAGATCCAGGTTGGCAATGACGGCGGCCGTGTCGGCGAAACTGTGCCATTCGGGACCGAGATTACCGCGGAAACTGGAGAATTGTTTAAGCTCCCGAGCTTCTTCCGCCGGGGGACCGGTCTGCAGGCCGTAAAAATCGATGTCGTCAAGCTCCAGCAGGGGAGCCAGCTCTAAAGCCGGGCAGGAGCGGGCCGGGTCGGGAACGGGGTGCCCCCCCCAGACCAGACCGACTTTGAACCCTGCTTTGCCGGTCAGGCGCGCGCGCCAGGCCCGGCAAAGCGCCCCCGGAGCCTTAATTAGTGGTTCGGGGGGCGGCGGGCCGGCATCGTCTGTCTGGAAAACGCGCGCCAGGCTCATCAGGGGAATATAGTAGTCGAAGGCTTTTGGGTAAGCCTGTTGGTGGTCAAAAATCAGCAGCTGGTCGATTCCGGGATGGTTTTGGAGCAGCTTGCACAGTTGGCGCGGTATTTCAAACAGCAGTCGTCCGCCACGTCGTTTGGCCGGAGGCAGGTAACGGAGAAACTGGAGATTGTCGCCAAAGCCCTGTTCGCCGTGCACCAGCAGCGTTTTTCCGGCAAAATTTTCACCCTGCCAGCGGGGCTGGGTAAAACTGTGCGGGTAGGTACGATCGACCGCCGTTCTTTTGAAACGCCACTCATATTCTTTCCAGCCCCTGCTGTAATCGCCGGTTAACAGGTACATAAAAGCCAGGTTGAAATGGGAATCAGGATCGTTTGGTCGTAAGGCCAGATCCTTGTGATAGTAAAGCAGGGCTTTTCCGGGCTGGTTGCTGTCCTGATAAAGGCGACCGAGGTTGGCCAGGGCGTCGGCGTACGCGGGGTATTTATTGATAAGTTCGAGATAAATCTTTTCGGCCGCGGCAAGCTCTCCGTTTTCCTGATGAAAGAGGGCGAGGTTGTAAAGATAATCGGGATTTTCCGGTTCCAGTTTCGCGGCTTGAAAAAAAGCGCGCCCGGCTTCATCCTTTCGTTTCTGATATTTGAGTGCGCGGGCCAGCAGGGTGTAGGCCCGTGCGTCGGTGCTGTCGAGAAGAAGTTCCCGGCGCAGGGCCGCCTCGGCGGCCGGCCAATCGTTGATGGCGATAAAATACTCCGCCGCTGCCAGCCAGGCTTCGGTTCTGATTTCAGATGCCGTCATTGCAGGGCGCCAGGCTGAGATCCTTGCCGGTCTGATCCTGAAAAATTCGTTCCGCCTTATAAATTGTAAGAGTATGAAAGGATGATTGCAAGGTGGTGTCGCTCCATTTTAATACCTTTCAGGCCGGTGTCGGGGAATTTTGCGGGCCCCCGGGCCATTCTCTCGCCGCCGGATCAAACCGGCGGTTCATTTTCAATTGCATGTTTGCTGAAAAAATGTCAATATTTTTCTGTCCCAAGGAAAAACCGAAAATCAGTTGAAAAGCAAGGGCTTGTTCTTGTAAAACTAATGATTGACGGTAGCGCGCCAGGACCTGGTGAACGATTTTTAGAGGTCATGACAACGCTGGCGCTCAACCCGTAACTGGAAGGCGGAATTTGGAAGACAAACCTGATCGGGTTTTCGCCGGTCACATGTCGGCGGGCTTTCGCGGGGACTGCTTGCGTCGGATCAGAGATCTGGAAAAGGCGGGTCGCCTGGCCGATGCCCTGGCTGAGTTTGAGCGGCTGCTGGCCGCCGAGGCCCCCGTGTTTTCGGCCGCCCTGTTGCTCGAATATGGCCGGCTCCTGTGGCTGGACCGGCAGTCGACGCGGGCGCTGGCTGTCTGGGAACAGCTGGTGCTTGATCCTTCTGCGGCTTCGTATGCCGGAAAGGCTCTCTATAATCTGGCCAAGGCCCAGGCCGAGTCCGGCCAATCGAGTCGGGCGGCGGCGCTTTACGAAAGGCTTTTGGCACTCGAACCGGAGACTCGGGAGGCCTTGTTTAACCTGGCCAATCTGCGCCAGAAAACCGGCGCTCCCGAGGCGGCGCTGCCTCTTTATCGGCGCTTGCTGGCTTTGGAACCGGGGAGGGTTGAGGCTTGGATCAATTGCGCCCGGGCCTGCAAAAGTTGTGGGGATTATGAGCGGGCCGAATTCTGCCTGGGACGAGCGTTGGCGTTGGCGCCGACAGCGGTTACGGCCCATTGGAACCTGGCGCACGTCTGCTTGAGTCAGGGACGTTTTGCTGAGGGCTGGGCCGAGTACGAATGGCGTTTGCGGCGGCCGGAGGCTTTTATTCCTGCCGGGGTCGAAAAGATCGCGCCCTGGCGGGGTGAAAACCTGCGCGGCCGCCGGCTGCTGCTCTGGAGTGAGCAGGGCGCCGGCGACGCCATTCAGTTTGTTCGTTTCGCCGCGAAATTGTCGGGGCCTCCAGCCTGCGTGGCTTTGCTCTGCCAGGATAATCTGCGGCGCTTGTTGCAATCCGCTCCCGGAATAGATTTGGTTCTGCCCTTTTCCAGTTTGCCGGAAGGTTTTGATTTCCAGCTTTCACTGCTAAGTCTGCCCTGGCGGCTGGGTTTGCATACTCAGGCTGAACTGTCGGCCCGGCCTTATCTTGCGGCGGGGCCGCCTGTCGCCAAAGGCGGCCCCGCCGGCGTGGGAAAATTTCCTTTTCATCAATTTGACGACTCCAGGATCAAGGTCGGTCTGGTCTGGAGCGGCAATCCTTTTCATGTCAATGACGCCAGGCGCTCAATCGCTTTCTCTGAGCTGGCCCCCCTGGGCCGGATAGCGGGAATGTGCTTTTTCAGCCTGCAGAAAGCGGTTAAGCGGGAGTCTCTGCCGCAAGCTCAGCGGGAAATTCAGCCCTTAATCGATCTGGCTCCCTGGATGAATGATTTTGCCGCGACCGCCTGGGTTTTGCAACAACTGGATCTGCTCTTGAGTGTTGATACTGCCGTCGCCCATCTGGCCGGGGCTCTGGGGGTTCCGGCCTGGATTTTACTGCCCTGCGAGGCCGACTGGCGCTGGGGTCTGAAGGGTCGGCGCAGTTACTGGTATGATTCCGTAAGGCTTTTCCGCCAGCCTAAACCAGGCGACTGGCGAAGTGTAATCGCGGCACTTGGAGAGGCGCTGGCTTCATTTGTGAAAGCTGATTTTCTGCGCGGTTAGCGCTCTGTCGGAGAGTGACCATGGCCTGGCCCGAATTTTGTTTTATTCTGCTCATGCCGCAGACAGGGGCTCTGCTCGAGGTTGAAGCGCGCCTGTTTGCGGAGTTGCCGGCGCAACGGCGCTGGGCCGAGGCCGTGATTTTTTTTGAGGGTCTGCTTGCGGTACGGCCGGGTTTTTTGTCGGCAGTCAATGCGTTGGCCCTGGTCGCGTATGAGAATCGTGATTATGACGCGGCTTTGCGGCTGCTTGCCGGCCTGCATCGCCGGGAGCCGAAAAATATTTTCTGGTTAAATAATCTTGGGGTTGTTTTGGCTGCGCGAGGAGAGTGCAGCGGGGCTTGGGCGATGCTTGACCTGGCGCTTAAACTGGCCCCGGCTCACGCGGAGATTTTATATAATCGGGCCTGTCTGGCAATTGTCGAAGGCAGGGCGGAACTCGCTCTTGAACTTTTACGCGCAACCCTGGCGCACTTTCCCGAACATCGACGGTCTTTGTTCGGATTAAGTCGTCTGGCCAAGGAAAATGGTTTGCTTGCCGAGTCGGTCGCCTGCTGTCGCCGACTGTGCGATAAGTTTCCTGAGAATGCCGAATATCGTTTCAATCTTGGCCTGATGCTGCTTAAAGTCGGGGCCTGGGAGGAAGGTTTTACCCTTTACGAAAGCCGACCGCCGGTAGGCGGGTTGAAGAATCTGGCGGCGGGAGAAAAACTTTGGCGAGGGGAGCCCCTGGCCGGAAAAACCATGCTGGTTATAGCTGAGCAGGGCCTGGGCGATACGATTATTTGCGCCCGTTATCTGCCGCTGCTGGAGTGTTTGAACGCCAGGTTGACCGTGGCGGTTCAGGAACCTTTGCTCGAGTTGTTGCGAAATAGTTTTCCTGAACTTGAAATACCGGCTGCGAACCAAAAGAAATCTTCATCGTATGATTATCGGATATCGCTTTTGAGTCTGCCGCATCGTTTCCGGACGCGCCTTGACAATCTGCCGGCGGTCGTGCCCTACCTCAAAGTCTCAACGGCGGCCCGTGAAAGATGGCGTTCCCGCCTATCTAGACAAAAGAACGGGTGTTTGAAAATCGGGGTAGTCTGGGCTTCAAATCCGATCAATCTTAAAGAAAAACGCCGAGCGCTTCCCCTGTCCCTGTTTTCCCGGCTGTTTGCGGTGGCCGGAGCCGTTTTCTTCAGCCTGAAAAAGGATCAGGAAGCGTCCGACTTAAGCCTGATCGACAAACTGCCGGCCGAACTGCGGTCGCGTTATGTCGATCTCGCTCCGGAGTTGACGGATCTGCATGAAACCGCAGCGATAATGGAAAATCTTGACCTGATTATCAGTTGCGATACCTCGGTACCCCACCTGGCAGGGGCTCTGGCGCGGCCGGTCTGGCTGCTGCTGCCTTTTGACGCCGATTGGCGCTGGCTTGTAAAGCGTGAGGATTCACCCTGGTATCCGACCATGCGTCTTTTCCGTCAGCCGCGGCCCGACGACTGGCAAACGGTGTTGGCAAGGGTGGAGCGAGAATTGCGGCGGTTGTCTGCTACCGGTAATCATGCCGAAAATTAGGCTTGAAAACTTCCAAGTAAACCAGTAAAAGCTGGTTGCTTTTAGACATGTGTGGCCGCGATAGCGGTCTGGGGACGCTATTCAGAAAATCGATCAGACCTACGGGCCCGGAATTTTCCGGGCCCGTAGGTCTGACGGTATTCTCAAGGTCTCTGGGTCGAGAACTTTACGGATGCAAAAGTTCGCAGGCCATGATGGTCTGTTTGCACAGCACCGAGGTGGTTACTGAGCCAACTCCCGCAGGTACCGGAGTGATTTTGGCGACAATCGGTTCGACCTCGGCGAAATCTACATCGCCGCAGTATTTGCCGGGGTTGGCGGGGTCCTCGTTGATGCCGACATCAATCACCACCTGGCCGGCTTTGACAAAATCGGCTTTAACCATTTTCGCCCGGCCGACGGCGGCGATCAGAATGTCGGCTTCCCGGCAGACTTGGTTAAGATTTTCAGTGCGGGAATGGCAGAGGGTCACCGTGCCGTGTTCACGCAGCAGCAGCATCGCCACCGGTTTGCCGACGACCAGCGAACGGCCGAGAACCACGCAGCGTTTGCCTTTGATCGGAATATTGTAGAAATGGAGCATGTCCATGCAGGCGGTCGGGGTACAGGGGGGGAAGCCGGTCAGGTCATCGGCAAAAACCTTGGCGGCGCCACCCAGGGTGAGACAATCGACATCCTTTTCGACCGGAATCAGGGCGCGAATTTTACGCTCGTCGAGATGTTTGGGCAGCGGCGCGAACATCAGTATGCCATGTACGGAAGGATTGACGCCGACGCCGGTGACCGCTTTCTCAAAATCAGCCTGGTTGATATCTTCCGGGTATTCAAAAACCTCATAAGCCATGCCGATAGCTTCGCAGGTTTTTTTGGCTCCGCCTTCATAGAAAAGATCATCGGGTCGGGCGCCGACGCGGATGATGCCTAGTTTGGGCATGATGTCGCGGGCCTTTAAAGCCTCAACTTTCTTAGCCAGTTCCTCTTTCATCGCGTCGGCAACCGGTTTGCCTTTTAAAATCTCAGCCATCGGGTTTTCTCCTTTTACTCTTATCTGAAATGCAGTTCTCGGTTCAGAGCTCTACCCCATGCCCATGCCGCCGGCAGGGGGGAGCGCTTCTATTTTTGCAGTTTATTGAGAACCAGAGCCAGGGTCTCATCCGCCAATTTCTGGCCGTCTGCCAGCAGGCGGTCCATTTCTTCCTTGGCCGCTTGATTGAATTCCTGGTCTTTGATGCCGTTAAGGTTGATAATCACATTGAGGCTGCCGGAAATCAGGGCGGCCTTGAGAAAAACCACGCCGCAGGCGACATCTGAAATGGCGATCATGGTGCCGATTTCACCCATCCGCTGATGAATTCTGATGCCTTCGTAGGCCAGACGCATGATATCCATGGGCACGGAACAGGCGGCTTTGCCGCAAGCTTCCATGGTTTCGTCTTTGACTTTCTGTTGTTCCGGGGTGTCTTTGGGCAGACCGTAAGCTTTGGACAGAGGCTCAAAAACCTCGGCGTCCTTATCGACCAGCGCCTCAAGTCCGGCAATGACCTTGGCGCCCCGCTCAACCAGCTCCTTGACTTCAACTTCCACATCGGCATATTTTTTTTTGCCGATAGTCAGGTTGCCGACCATATTGGAGAGAGCCATGCCGATGGCGCCACCCATGGCGGCCGCACCGCCGCCTCCCGGAACCGGAGCTTTGGAAGCCAGAACTTCGTTGAATTCTTTGCATGACTTATTGAGCATGGACATATGGAACCCTCCTCTTGCTTGAGTAGTCAGATAAGGTGCCATGCTTTTTTCGGCATGGCGACGATTGTCTATTGTATTTAGAAGCGAAAACCAGGCCCCGCTTACAATGGATACTTCTCTTTGTCAAGTGAAAACCGGCGCCGGTCTTTTATGTCCCTGGCTCTCCCAGGGGACTGCGTTTGTGGCCATGCTCTTGCGGCATGATCCTGAATTGGTTATCTATTAGTAACGTCCTAGTACGAGCCGCTCCACCGCAGGTTATTTTCAAGTGGGTGGCTGCTATGGCGGTCAGAGGGCGCTCTTCAGTCTCGGATCACAGGTGGTTTTCCTGCTCTCGCGACCGTTAGGTTTCTGTTTTTAAACAGTCAACCCGGCTTTTTTCTGCCGGAGATTGGTTGTCTGGAGACGGCTCGGTCAGCGCAGAACAAAAAGAGCGTAAAGACTGAGGGCATAGATCACCAGGGTCGGCAGCGAAGTGAAACGCGGCCGGTGACCGGCAACCTTTTGGATGGAGGAATAGTGGGCTGAAAAAAGGAAAACGCCGGTCATCAACATGCCGATGGCCGCGATCAGGGCCTGGCTGGGGGACCCGGCAGCCAATAGCGAACCGGGGAAAAAAAGAGATCAGCGATAGCCAGCCAGAATAGCGACGTTAAAAATGTTGCTGCCGAAGATATTGCCGGCCGCCATGGAAAAACTGCCGATGCCGATGGCGCTGAAAGTGACCACGATTTCCGGCAGAGAGGTGGCGATGGCCAGCAGGCTGTTGCCGACGAAGGTGGTTCCCCAGCCGCTGATTTCGGCAAGCTGTTCAGCGCTGGCCGCCAGGCTTGATGAGGCAACCACAATCATGGCGGCATTGATCAGCAGGCTTTTTCTGAGCTCGCGCGGAACCCTTTCCAGGCCGGTTTTTTCGCCGACCTGGAAAGAATTATGGGGATGGTTTTGAAAGGCGTGGAGCTTTTTCAGGCCCATGAGATAAGTCGTTGCGATCAGAAGGGAAAAAATATCGAGGTGGAAAACCCGCCAGAAACCATGAGCCCCGAGCCCCATCAAGGCTAGACTGATCATGATGAGAGACAAATAGGCGGTCAGGAGATTTTCTCCGTCCAGTTGCTGCTTTGCTTGCAGAGGGCCGGTAGAAAACAGGCTGATAACCCCCAGAATGGCCAGGTTGGCGGCATTGCTGCCGAAAATGTTACCCATGGCCAGATCAGGAGACTTTAAAAACAGAGCGGCGCTGACGGTGCTTGCCATTTCCGGCAGAGAAGTGACCAGGCCCAGAAGGATAACCCCGACAAAACCCCGGCTCAGGTCGGTTAGCTCGGCTAAGTGATCACCGGCCAGGGTAAGTCGACGACCGGAAATCAGGACCGCAGTCGCGGCACATATAAAAACCAGGGTCCAGATCATGATTCTCGTTGGTTTTGGGTTCCGAACAAACCTTCTCCATTCCTAATACGGAAATAATCCCGTAACCCAAATGATTTTTCACGGCCCGCAAATAAGTACTCTTATCAGGCCCAGCAGAGCTGGATAAGTTTCTTCATCGGGACATCCCCTTCGGGGATAACCCGTGAAGCACTTAACATTTTCTTGTTCTTGTGGTTGAAAAAATGTTGAAAAAACAAGAAAATAACCTGTAAGGTCCTAAAAAAGCCCGACAGCTGCACTTTTGTGCTGTCGGGCTTTTCCCTCGTGTCGTTGTCTAGACGGTGATGAGTTCTTTAGGCCTCATTCTTTTCGTCTTCTTCGTTGCCGCCCTGGTTGTTTTCCCTGCGACTGTCGGTAGCCTGTTGCAGCAGTTCGCCAAATGAAACTTTGCCTTTCTGGAAGCTTTCAGTGATGTACTCACCGCTTTCCATTTTCTCTTTTTCTTCGAGATAGGCTTTGATGCTCAAACCGATTTTACGGTCTTCATTGTTGATATTAAGAACCTTGGCAGTCACGGTGTCGCCAACTTTCAGCATCTCGTCGGCTTTCTTTTCCTTGTCGGACGTGATCTCGGAGATGTGCACCAGGCCTTCAACCCCATCTTCAAGTTCGACGAAAGCGCCGAAGTCGGTGATGTTGGTGATGGTTCCGGTGACGTGGTCGTTGGACATCAGTTTCTCACTGATATTCTTCCAGGGATCTTCATTGAGTTGCTTGATGCCGAGGGAAAAGCGCTGGTTGGCGGTATCCAGGTTGAGCACCACCGCCTGAATGGTTTCCCCTTTTTTGTAAATCTCGCCGGGGTGTTTGAGGCGCTTGCTCCAGGAAATATCGGAGATGTGAACCAGGCCGTCAATATCATTTTCGATGCCGACAAAAAGACCGAAATCAGTAATATTCTTGATTTCGCCTTCAATCTTGGTGCCGACCGGATATTTGTCGATCAAACTGTCCCAGGGGTTGGGTTCAACCTGTTTCATACCCAGGGAAATACGTCGTTTGTCCGGATCGATACTCAACACCACGGCTTCAATTTCATCGCCGACATTGACAATCTGAGTCGGATGTTTGATCTTTTTTGTCCATGACATTTCGGAAACGTGGACCAGACTTTCGATGCCTTCCTCAATTTCAACGAAGGCGCCGTAATCTTTGATGCTGATAACCTTGCCGGTGACTTTGGTGCCGACCGGATAATTTTCCGCCGCCTTGGTCCAGGGGTCTTCTTTCAGCTGTTTGATGCCCAGGGAAACCCGCTGCCGCTCCTGGTCATACTTGATGATTTTGACTTTAATGGTTTCGCCGACGGTGATGCGTTCGCTGGGATGGTTAACCCGGCCCCAGGAAATATCGGTAATGTGCAGGAGTCCATCGAGACCGCCGAGGTCGATGAAGGCGCCATAGTCGGTGATATTTTTGACCACGCCATCAACAATCACCCCTTCCTGAAGCTTGTCAAGGAGCTGCTCTCTCATTTTCTCGCGGGATTCTTCAAGCACAGCCCGGCGTGAGATTACGACATTGTTGCGTTTCTGATTGTGCTTGAGGATTCTGAATTCGTAACGTTCGCCAATCAGCTTATCAAGGTTGCGAACCGGTTTCAGGTCAATCTGTGATCCCGGGAGAAAAGCCGCTACCCCGATATCGACGGAAAGGCCACCCTTGACTTTGCTGGTGACTTCCCCTTCAATGGTTCCGTTTTCGTCGGCTATCCGTTTGATGTCGTCCCAGACCTTCATTCTCTCAGCTTTGGTGCGGGAGAGTTGAATATTGCCGTGTTCGTCTTCGTAACGTTCCAGGAAAACATCTATCTCGTCACCTGCAGCAACCGTGCAGCGGCCATTGGGATCCTTGAACTGGTTGATTGGAATGTGACCTTCCGACTTGTAGCCGATATCGATAACGACATCGTTATCAGTCACCAGAACAACGGTTCCGGTGACCAGGCCTCCGACCTTTACGTCTTTGCCCTTGATGCTTTCTTCGAACATGGCAGCAAAATCGTCATCGAAGTCTTCCTGGTCGAGGTCTTCCTCATCGGGATCGTTTTGCAGGTCAAGGTTTTCGTCCATTACCGTCGCCATTGACGGATCTTCCTGTTCATTGCCGTTGGTGAGTTGGTTTTCTGTCATTGGTTTAAATTATACCCCCTAGTTAAAGTTTCCGGTCTGATGAATCCTTTTGAAGTGCGAACTCACAACTGTTTTTTCTCCGTTCATGAGTCGCGGGCGGGAAACCAGACCCCCTGTCGGAGCCCTGAAGCCGGGGAATGCGGCTGTTTCAAGGTCCTTGGTTTTTTGCTCAAATTTACTGTCGACCGGTTGCCGACAGATCCAAAAGGGAGCCTTTAGCATAGGAATTTTTTAAATGCAAACTTAAAATGGTACGCCTGCTTGAAATCAGCCGGATAGTGCGGCCGGACTAGGTTCGGCTGTCGGTAATCCTGATCGTTGACTTTTTTCGGGCTTAATGCGTATAAAAGACGGGCCGACGATCATGGTGTCCGGTCTGCGCCTGATTGCTGGGAACTTTGGTTGCTTTTGGTCGGAAATCGGCGCATTAAGGTTGCAAACTCCAGGGGAAGAGCTTTTGGAGCCGGCACTTGCCGCCTGATACTGGCGGGGTGTTTTCCCCAAAAAAAAGATAATTTTCCAATGGCGATTGAACGCAGTTGTGTTTTGGGAGGTCGGTGATGGTTTGGGGCGCGGCGTTGGTCTACGCGGGTCTGGTAACCCTGCTCTTTTATGATGGCCTCAAGCACATGGTGAAAGGCTGGGGGAGTGAAGATTACAGCTACTGTTATCTTGTTCCCTTGGTTATCGCTTACATGATCTGGGAAAAAAGGGAGGCCTGGCGGCGTTTTCCAGCAGAGGTCTCCGTTTGTGGTTTCGGGCTGCTGTTGACGGGGATCGCCTTTTTCTGGATGGGGGAGCTTGGGGGAGAGTATCTGACGCTTTATTTAGGAGCCTGGCTGGTTTTGTTGGGTTTGGTCTGGATTCATGCCGGTGGCGCTCGTTTCCGGCAGATTTTATTTCCGTTGCTGATGATTCCGGCAATGTTTCCTCTGCCCAGTTTCCTGCATGACCGCCTGTCTCTGAAACTGAAGCTGCTCTCTTCACAGCTCGGAGTCGAGATCATGCAGTGGGCCGGCATATCGGCTTACCGCGAAGGTAATGTTATTGATCTTGGGTTTACTCAGCTGCAGGTGGTGGATGCCTGCAGTGGGTTGCGCTATCTTTTTCCGATAGTCATTCTCGGCTTACTTCTGGCCTGGTTTTTTCGGGCGCCATTCTGGAAACGGGGGCTTCTTGTGCTCTCGACCCTGCCCTTGATTGTCCTGACCAATAGTGCCAGGATCGCGGCTACCGGGCTTCTCTATGAGCCTTTCGGTTCCCAAGTGGCGGAGGGTTTCTTTCATGATTTTTCCGGTTGGCTGATTTTTATGGTGACGCTGGCGATGCTGCTTCTGGAAATGTGGCTGCTAAGCCTTCCCGGACGCCGGAAAATTTCGCCTGGCAAAGAGATCTCGGGCTTGCAGCGTGGCGGGAGTCTTTTCCTGAAAACACCTCCGGGGCGGCAAAAGATAGCTTTGGCGCTGGCCGCGCTGTTATTGTTGTTGACCTGGGGGCTGTCACGCGGGATTGAGTTTCGCGAAAAGGTTCCGGTGATTAAACCTCTGGCGCAGTTTCCCTTGAACCTCGGTCCCTGGCGGGGAGAGTTTCAGGTCATGGAGCAGATTTTTGTCGATGCCCTGGATCTGAGCGATTATTTTATTATCGATTATGAAAACGACAAGGGGCAGAAAATAAATTTTTATACGGCCTACTATGAAAGTCAGCGCAAGGGGGAGTCGATTCATTCTCCGGCTTCATGCTTGACCGGCGGCGGCTGGGTTTTTCAGAATGTGGTTGAGACCGAACTGGAGATAGATGGTTACGGGCCGATTTCGGTGAACCGGGTTTTTATGGTGAAAAACGGCGTGCGTCAGCTGGTTTATTACTGGTTCCCGCAGCGAGGGCGTAATCTGACGAATGCTTACCAGTTGAAAATTTATGTTTTCTGGGATTCTCTGACCAAACAGCGCACGGATGGCGCCCTGGTGCGCCTGATCACTCCGTTGGCTGAGTTTGAGGAGGCGGACCGGGCCGATTTCAGGCTTCGGCAGTTTATGGCCGAGGCGCTGCCTTTGCTTGATCAGTTTTTGCCCGGAGCCGACCGCTGAGGGTTTTCGTGAAAAAAATTTGCGAAAGCTTCCGGTGGCAGACATCCACTTCTGAAAACTGAGACCTCGGGTCGAGGTACGGTTCTCCGGCGGTTGCCTTGTCGCGGTTACCTCCGACATCCTTGGAGAAGGTTGGTTTTGTGATTTAAAGGAATTTGGTTGAGCGTGACTTGATTAAATGAGGAGGTGGCTATGCTGCGCGGAATGAAATTGTTAGCTGTGCTGGGACTGGCTTTGATTCTGTTGGGCTGTGGTGATGGACCGCAGGCTAAACGGGACAAGTTTTATGACAAGGGAGCGGCTTTTTATGAACAGGGAGATTATGTCAAAGCGACCCTGGAGATTAAAAACGCGATTCAGACGGATCCGAAGTTCGCTCAGGGCTACTATCTGCTGGGCATGTGCTCCTTTAAACAAAATGATTATAAGAAAGCCTACGGTTATTTCAACAAGGCTCTGGAACTCAATGACGCTCTGACGGCGGCCGAGGTTATGGTTGGGCGTTTGTTGCTGATGGGAGGGGAGCATGAACAGGCCCTGGCCCGGGCCGACAAACTTCTGACCGCCAGTCCGGAACACGCGGAAGCTCAGCTGTTGCGCGGAGCCAGTCTGGCCGCCCTGGGTAAGGAGAAGGAAGCCGTTTTTGTGTTGGAAAAATTGAAAGCCGCAGGCTCGCAGGAAGCGGACCTTTATATTATGCTGGCCAACCTCAGTTTGAAAAATGATGATTCCGTCAAGGCTCAGGCTTATCTCGAGGAGTTGCTTGGCGTGGATCCGGGACATCGCGCCGGACGGCTGTTGCTGGCCTCGGTTCTGGAGCGTCAGAATAAGCTGGACGAAGCGCAAATTCAGTTGCAGGAACTGATCGGGCAACAGGAACCGGAACATCAGGCGGAAGCTCGTTTGTTGTTGGTGCGGTTTTATCTGCGGCATCAGCGCCAGGTTGAGGCAGAAGCCCTTTTGCGAAGCCTGTCCGCGGAAAATCCGAAAGAAGAACGCTTTCGGGTTCTGCTGGTGCGTTTTCTGGCGGACCAGGGGCATGAGGAAAAATCTCTCGAAATTTTACGTCAAGGACTTAATGACTTGCCGGAATCCCTGGTCTTGACTGAGATGATGGCAAAATATCGGCTCGGTCGGCAGCAGGTCGACGAGGCGCGTCAGTTGCTCGGGGCATATCTCGAACGGATGAAAACGGGGCCTCTCTTTCTTCAGGCCAAGCTGATGCTGGCTCAGATTGCGGTTCAGGAGCAGGAGTTTGATACGGCCCTGAAGCTGGCGGATGAAATTCTGGGCGAAAACGGCAATGATTTGGGCGCCCGGATTCTTAAAGGTGATCTCTTGATGCAGCGGCGGGATTTCGACGGGGCGATTGTCGAATATCGCTCGGTGCTCAAGGAACTGCCGCAGAATGTACCGGTGATGTTCAGTCTGGCCAAGGCCCATCTCGGCAATGACGAGCCCAAACTGGCCCTGGAATTGTTGCAGAATGCTTTTGAACGCGACAGCAAGCTGGCTCCGGTCGGAATTCTGCTGTCCCGTCTCTATCAGCAGGAAGGTAAGTTTGCGCAGGCCCTGGGCGTGGTGGAAAAGGCTTTGCAACAAAATCCTGAAAATGACGAGTTGCTGGAGATGACGGCCAGTTTACTGGTGCGCCGCGGGCGCTCAGCCGACGCGCTCGAGCTTTGCCGGCGCTATCTTGCCCAAGACGCGGAAAATCCACGTTATAATGTTCTTCTCGCTCAGGTTCAGGTGGCGATGCGGGACTTTCCGCCGGCCCGCACAGCCCTGCTCCGGGTGCTTTCCCGTGATCCGGATAACCGTGCCGCGCTTTTTACCCTGGTGCGGTTGGAGTTGTTGCAGGGATCGCCCCAGGAGGCTTTGAATCACGGCCTCGAACTGCGCGAAAAAGATCCGGAAAATCAGATTTATGGCTTACTCCTCGCCAATCTTTATGAACAGACCGGAAGCTTTGCCAAGGCGGCGGTGATCTATGAAGAGGTTCTCGAAAAAAATCCCCGCTCCCTGGTGGCAGCCAATAATTTGGCCTACTATTTTGCCGAGTATCAGCCTGAAGTGCAGAATATAGCCCGAGCGCAGAAACTGCTGGAGCCCTATCTTGAAAACAATCGCTCCGAACCGGTACTCATGGATACGGCAGCCTGGGTTTATTTCCGTGCGGGTGATTATGAAAAGGCGCTGGCTTTACTGGGTGGGGTTGAGGAAAAAATCAAGGAGGTTCCTGAAGCCCTTTATCATCTGGGCATGATTCAAAAGGCTCTCGGTCATCGCGAAGCCGCAATTGTCAGCTTGGAAAAGGCGCTGGCCGGAGAACCTTTTAGCGCCGGAAATGAAGCCCGGGTTGTACTTGAGGCTTTGCGACGGTAATTTGTGGGCTTTGTATGCGGTTGTTCGCTGGCCAACCAGCAAAAAAGGAACCCGAAAGGATTCCTTTTTTGCTGGTTCGTGGTTGATGCGGGTCGCGGTTTTCAGGGAAAACCTTCTCCGGGGGGGCGCAAAAGTTTTTTCCTTCATCAATATAGCGCCGGAGACCTCCTTGGCCTTGATTTGAGGGGCGGGAAGTCATGGCATCTCGGCTAAACTTTTATAAACTATTTCCCGCAAATCACGGGAAAGTTCAGGCTGGCGGGCAAGGTTTTGCAGTTCCAGGTGCATCCTTTGCGCATACGGGGCGGCAAAGCGGCGCCAGCGGCTGAAAGCGCCGGCCAGACGGGCCGCCACTTGCGGGTTGAGCTGGTCGAGTGTGGCGATCTCGGTTGCCAGTAGACGATAACCGGAACCGTCCTGCTGGTGGAAGGCGGTCTGATTACCGCAGAAGCCGCCCAGCAGGGCTCGAACCCGGTTGGGGGTGTGGCGGTTAAAATCAGGATGCTTGAGCAGTTGTATGATCCGGTTCAGGGTGGTTACCCGGCAGGTGGCCTGCAGGGCAAACCAGCGGTCAAGGAGCAGGGGGTCGGGGCGGCATTGTTCAAAGAACAGATTTAGTTCGGCCGGTTCGGTCTGTGGACTCATTTCGAGCAGGCCGCTGAGGGCCGCGAGTCTGTCGGTCAGGTTGTCGGCCCGGCTGAACTGGTCACGGCAGAGGGCCCAGGCACCTCCGGTTTCGGCACCCAGGGCGCCGAGGTAGTCAAGGGCAAGATTTTTCAGCCGCCGTCGGGCCATTTCCTCGGGAAGCGGTTGGTATGGTTCGTGGCTCTGATGGAGATGGTAAAGTTTGTGCAGCTCTTTTTCCCAGTCGCGGGCCAGCCGGGTTTTCAGCTGCTGCCGGGCCTGGCAGATCTGTAGCGGGTCGATGACGGCCAGTTGTTCGGCAAGGTGAATTTCATCCGGCAGGGTCAAAAGTTCGGCGACGCAGTCGGCCATCGTGTCGGGCCAGGTCTGATCCAGCAGGGCGCCGAAGGTTTGGCTGAACAACAGCTCGGTCTCGGAGTACTGTTCTTGGGCGCCATTGATTCTTAGGAGAATTGCCTTGATGGCCAGCTTTTGCGCTGCCTCCCAGCGGCTGAAAGGGTCCTGGTCGCAGAGTGTCAGTAACGCCAGCTCATGATCGTTGTAGTCATCAATGATTTTTACCGGGGCGGAAAATCCGCGCAGCAGGGAAAGGAGAGGTTCCTGTGGGCAATTCGGAAAATGAAAGACCTCCTTTGGCTTTCTGATTTCGAGGATCAGGGTGTCACCCGCAGTCCTTTGTCGCTCTGCGGATGCCGGGCAGGACTTGGTCGGAGTATCCGGGAAAAGCAGGGCGATGGCCAGCGGCAGATGCAGCGGTAGCTTTTCGCTTTGTCCCGCAGTTGCCGGGGTCTGCTGTTCAATGGTGAGCTGCAGTTCAGCTGCGGCCGGCAGCCACCGGCGCCGAATAGTCAGGGTCGGGGTTCCGGCTTGGTCGTACCAGCGCCGAAATTGTTGCAGGTCACGGTCTCCGGTCTCCGCCATGGCGGCCAACAGATCCTCAATGGTCGCGGCCTGGCCGTCGTGGCGTTGAAGATAAAGGCGCAGGCCCCGCCTGAATTTTTCCCGACCGAGGAGGGTGGCCAGCATGCCGATGAGCTCCGCTCCTTTTTCATAGATGGTCGTCGTGTAAAAATTGTTGATTTCAATATATTCCTTGGGTTGGACGGGATGGGCCAGCGGCCCGGCATCCTCGGGAAACTGAAAACTGCGCAGGCGGCGGACCTCGCGGATGCGCCGGCCGCCGCCGGGGAAAGCCCAGGCTCCATACTGCTGATCCCGAAAAACCGTCAGGCCCTCTTTCAGGCTTAATTGAAACCAGTCCCGGCAGGTGACACGGTTGCCGGTCCAGTTGTGCAGATATTCGTGCGCGATCACGCTTTCAATCGCTTCGTAATCACTGTCGGTCGCGCTTTCCGGTTGGGCGAGGATGTATTTTGCATTAAAGATATTGAGTCCCTTGTTTTCCATCGCTCCGAAATTGAAATCATTAACCGCAACGACCTGATAAAGGTCGAGATCGTATTCCAGACCGTACTCTTTTTCATCCCAGGACATGGCTTTTTTCAGGGCTTTGATGGCGTGGGCGCATTTGTCTCGGTTTTGTTCTTCAACATGGAAATGAATTTCCACCTGTCGCTGTGTGTTGGTTGTGAAGCTGTCTTTCACGGTTGTCAGGCGGCCTGCAACCAACGCAAAGAGGTAGGCTGGCTTTTTAAACGGGTCCTGCCAGACGGCAAAATGACGTCGCCCGGGAAGCTCTCCCTGGGCAATCAGGTTGCCGTTGCTTAAAAGGACTGGAAATTCATCCCGGTCGGCTTCAATGGTGGTGGTAAACCGAGTCAGGACGTCGGGCCGGTCTGGAAAATAGGTGATGCGGCTGAAGCCGTGGGCTTCGCATTGAGTGCAGAGCAGGGCATTCGAAGCGTAAAGACCTTCGAGACTGGTATTGCTTTCCGGGTTGAAGGTGGTAACGATCTCCAGGGTGAAATGAGCCGGCGGAGTTGCGATGGTCAGCTGTCTGGGGGTAATCGTGTACGCGTTTGCGGTCAGCGGGTGGCCATTTAGTTCGATTCGGAGCAGCTCCAGCTGCCGGCCGTCAAGCTCTAAAGGTCGGTTGGCCGGGGTTTGGGGGGCGCGCTTCAGCTCCATCTTGCTGGTGACCAGGGTCCGTTTTCGCCCCAAGGAAAAGTGCAGAGAGAGGTCGACAACGGTAAATGCCGGCGGCTGATAATCTTTCAGGTAAATGGTCTCGTTTCCGGAAGGTTTATTCATGGTCTCTACTCATTTTTTGTTATGTGGAATTGAAGTTTAATGGCTTTATGACCACTCCACCGGCCTCGTTTTTCTTCAACCTTTTCCGGTCCCAAGGCCGGATGAGCGTCACGGCGGCGTCCTTCTATGTCCGCCTCATGCCCTTAGGTTCAGGGCGCCTCGCGTGCGGAGCTGTTTCTGCTGTTCCATCCCGTTTTTGCGATTTTCAAGAGTTGTTACGAGTTTCTTGAGATTGGTTGAGTGTTTTTGCGGCGGCCTGCCTTCTGCGGTTGGCTATGGTCTCAGCCACAAGCGTAGCAGCGAGCCCGAGGCCAGGAACAGGGTGAAAAGAATAAAACTTTTTTGCGGTTTTTGCCGGGCGGTAAACAGGCAGAGCCAGCCCAGCAGACTCCACTCCGCCAGAATGCGGGTGAAACCCCAATCGTCTTCCCATATGCACAGCGGCAGGCAGGTGGCGAAAAGCGTCCAGAAGGTCCAGGCCAGGCGAATTGCCGCAAGGTTTTTTCTCTGTGCGGAGTTGTGGTCTCGCAGGCGCTTTGAGCAGGAAATCAAGACCTGCAGGGCGAGCCAGAGATGCCAGGCCAGGTAAAGAATCAGAACTGAAGCTTCAAATGGTTTGGTCAGATATGGATGTCGGGCCAGCTGGATAAAAAAATCTTTTAAGGGCCAGGGGTTGAGACTCGGTCCGCTGAGGAACGGAGGGTGGCCCCACAGGTTGGTAAGATAGGTTTGCCAGCCCAAAAAGATAATCAGGGGCAACAGGAGCCAGAGGAATTGGAAATCTTCGGTTTTTCGTTGCCCCTGAAGACGATCCCACATCGTCGTCAGACCGAGTGCGGCAAAGGTAATCAGGGATGGCTCGCGGGTGAGTACGCTGCAGGAGGCCAGGACCGCGCAGCCGGCGAGGCGGTGTTGCAGGAAAAAATAAAGCGCCGAGATCGTGAGGAATCCGCTCAGAGGTTCCGCCAGATTGCGGCCGAAACTCAAAATGAAACCGCTGCTCAGCATGACCAGAATCCCGTAGCCGGGATGCATGGCATAAGCCCGAAGGATCAGGGCGCTGATTACGGCAATTCCGATCAGGGCGCAAAAATTGATCAGTACCATGGTCCAGGGGACTCGGGCGGGGTCGCCGGCCGCGGTCAGCCAGGCCAACAGGGGATAGAGTATGCGTTGTTGGCGATAAGCCGGAGAATCAAGGGTGATGCCGTGGGCGGTTTTTCTTTTGTCGAACGGTGCAAAAGCCAGGCGCGCAAAAAACTGACCATCGTAACCGTGGCTTTGCGGGAGAACTTCTAAAGGGGTCGGCAGCGCGGCCGAGTCGGTGCAGCGCTCGCCGCAGACGATAAAACGTGAAATGTCGCGGCCGGCAAACCACCAGCGGCCGACAGTCAGGAACAGCAAGATCAGGGCTGCGGTCGCGGCAATTTTCGGAATGGTAGAGGGGATGAAGTTTTTCAAAACTGTTTGTACTTAAGCGCGACCAATAGGCAGTAGTCGGCCGGCGCCGTCACCCGGAGAAGGTTAAGATTTTTGCCGTAAAAGTAAAAAAAATGGCCTGTAAATTAGTCATTTACAGGCCATTTTAAGATTTTTGGTGCCGAAGAGAGGACTCGAACCTCCACAGGAATACTCCCACTAGACCCTGAACCTAGCGCGTCTACCAGTTCCGCCACTTCGGCAATGTCAAAAAACTTTCTTGCGGTTGCAAACTCACAGCTTCAAGCTTTCTCCCGGGAAAACTGCCCGGGCGAAAAGGGTTGACACTTCTAGACCAAAAAAAATATAATGTCAAGACAGGAAAAACAAAAAAATGGCCGGCCGATTATTTTGTTTGCTTGTAACTCTTCAGCCTGGTGGTTGGCTGCCGAAATTCATTTGCGGGAATCAGGATATCCGGGTTGGCTGAAGGGTTACGTTTGTTTTTTTGAAACGCCATTTTTTTGCCCTCGAACCGTTTCCTTAAATTTAAGCAGAAAGGATTAGTTGTGCAGATCTATAATTCGCTGAATCGCCGCAAAGAGGAATTTGTGCCGTTGGAGCCCGGTAAGATCGGTATCTATGCCTGTGGGGTTACCGTGTACGATCTTTGTCATATCGGGCATGCCCGCTCCCTGGTGGTTTTTGATGTGATTTATCGTTATCTTCAGTATCGCGGTTATGAGGTTAACTTTGTTCGCAATTTCACCGATATCGATGACAAGATCATCAATCGTTCCCATGAGCGCGGTATCTCGTGGAAAGCCCTGGCCGAGCAGTATATCGAGGAATTTTACAAGGATATGGATCGTCTGGGACTGCTCAAACCCACGCATGAGCCCCGGGCTACCGATTACATCGGCGAGATTATCGCGCTGGTGAAGAAACTGGAGGATAAAGGGTTGGCCTATGCGGTGGACGGCGATGTTTATTACCGCCTGCAGGCGTTTAAGGGGTATGGCAAGCTTTCCGGGAAAAATATTGAGGATCTGCTTTCCGGAGCCCGTGTAGATGTTGATGACCGCAAGGAGTCGCCACTTGATTTTGCTTTGTGGAAAAGCAGTAAGGCGGGGGAACCGAGCTGGCCCAGCCCCTGGGGCGAGGGACGGCCGGGCTGGCATATCGAGTGTTCGGCCATGAGTCGGAAATTTCTCGGTGAGACGTTCGATATTCATGGCGGCGGCAAGGATCTGATCTTTCCCCATCACGAAAATGAAATCGCGCAGTCGGAGGGAGCTCATGGCAAGCCTCTGGCCCATTACTGGGTGCATAACGGCTTTGTCAATATCGACCAGGAGAAGATGTCCAAATCCCTGGGTAATTTCCTGACCATTCGGGAGTTGCTGGAGACCTGCCATCCCGAAGTTCTGCGTTTCTTCGTGGTTTCCAGCCATTATCGTTCGCCGATTGATTTTTCCCGGGAAAATGTCGCTGTGGCTGAGTCCGGTTTGGAGCGTCTGTATCTGTTGCTTGATCGTCTGCAGGAAAAAGCCGGGGCGGATCCGGCGCAGCCGGAGCTGCCGGTGGAAGAGGCGATAAATTCCTGGCGCCGGGAATTTATCGCCGCCATGGATGATGATTTTAATACCGCCGCGGCAATCGCGGTGTTTTTTGAAATCAGTAAAGAGATTAATCGTCGTCTCGACGAGGGTCGGCTTTCCTCGCCGGAGGCGGCCCGGGTGCTTGCGTTTATGCGGGAAATCGGTTGGGCTCTGGGGCTCTTGCAGGAGGCTCCGGCGGCTTTTCTGCAGCGGGCTTCATTCGAGGCTCGGGATGAGGGCCTGACTGCGGCCGAGATCGAAGGGTTGATTGCCGAAAGGGCGGCGGCCCGTAAGGCGCGTGACTGGGCGGAAGCCGATCGCCTGCGTGACCTGCTTGAGCAGCGTGGGGTGGCGCTCAAGGATTCGGTCGAGGGTACCAGGTGGCAACGCAAACGGTGAGAGCGGTTGAGCGCAGGCGGTTTTTTCGGCGGAGCTCACGTTTTTCGGTTTCCGGTTTTTTCGATCGCTTCGGCCCGTGGGGAAAATAGAGTCGTTTTGAAAGCGAACTTTTGTGAAAATGTCTTGACATTGGCGCGTAAAGTTGATAACTAGCTCCTCCGCCGCTGTTAATCGGCAAAAGCACCAATGATTGTAGGCGCATAGCTCAGGGGGAGAGCGCTACCTTGACACGGTAGAAGTCGGCGGTTCAAATCCGCCTGTGCCTACCACGAAAATTCGCTAGAGGTGTCACGGTCGGTGGGTTTTTATCTGCGGATTTTTCGTGGCGCCTCTATTTTTGTTTTTTGCTGCCTACTCGAATCTTATGCTGACTCTTCATCTGACACCGAAATCCTCGCCTTTTTCACCTCTGTCTCTGCCGGCGGATGGCCGAACGCTTTTTGAGTATCTGGCCGAGCAGGATAAGGCTCGTTTGCGAGAGGTTGTAGCCGCTCGTATTGGTGAGCGGCTGGTCGATCTCAAAAGTGTGCCGGCGGATGGAGACGAGGTTTTCCTGGTTGAAAAAGATTCTTCCGCCGGTCTCGAAGTCCTGCGGCACAGCGCCGCCCACGTTATGGCGGAGGCGGTAAAGAATTTGTTTCCTCAGGCCATGGTCACCATCGGACCGGCTATCAAGGACGGTTTTTATTACGATTTTGATGTGGACAGGCCGTTCACCCCGGAAGATCTGCAGGCGATTGAAAAACAGATGAAGGAGCTGGTCAAAAAGGGGCGCAGCTTTGTTCGGCGTGAAGTTGAGCGGCAGGAAGCGCTGGCGCTTTTCCGAGACCTGGGTGAAGACTACAAGGTTGAGCTGATTAACGATCTGGCGGCCGACGAACCGCTGTCGCTGTACCAGAGCGGCGATTTCGTCGATCTCTGCCGAGGGCCGCACCTGCCGGACACTTCGTATCTGAGAGGGGTCTTCAAGCTTTTGAGTGTCGCCGGCGCCTATTGGCGCGGGGATGTCAAAAACCGTATGCTGCAGCGGATTTATGGTACCGCCTTCGCGGATAAGGAGGCCCTGCAGAAGCATCTTTTCCTGCTGGAAGAGGCCAAAAAGAGAGATCATCGCAAGCTGGGTCGGGAACTTGATCTGTTCAGTATTCAGGACGAAGCCGGGGCCGGCTTCGTGATCTGGCATCCCAAGGGGGCTTTGCTGCGGACCCTGCTGGAAGATTTCGAGCGGCGGCAGCATCTGAAAAGAGGCTACCAGATTGTCATGGGGCCCCAGATGCTCAAAGCCGATCTCTGGAAGCGTTCGGGACATTTTGAAAATTACCGGGAGAATATGTATTTTACCCGGATTCGGGAAGATGCCGAGGACTGCGGCGAAGGCCAGGAGTATGGCATCAAGCCGATGAACTGCCTGGCCCATATGCTGATTTACAATTCGCGACTGCGCAGCTATCGGGATCTGCCCTTGCGCTATTTTGAGTTGGGAACCGTGCATCGGCATGAGGCTTCCGGAGTTTTGCACGGATTGTTGCGGGTTCGCTGCTTTACTCAGGATGATGCCCATATTATCTGCGCTCCGGAGCAATTGCAGGCGGAGATTGCCGCTATCCTTGAGTTTGTCGCCGAGGTCATGCGGCTCTTCGGTTTTCCCTATTCCCTGGAGCTCAGTACGCGGCCCGCAGAGAAATCAATCGGTAGTGACGCCGACTGGGAGAGGGCGACTCAGGCTTTGATCGAGGCTCTGGGAAAGAATGGCCTGGAATATCAGGTTAATGCCGGAGACGGGGCCTTTTACGGTCCCAAGATAGATGTTAAACTTAAAGATGCGCTGGGGCGTGAGTGGCAGTGTGCGACCATCCAGTGCGATTTTACCTTGCCCGAACGTTTTGATTTGAGTTATATAGGGGCCGATGGAGATAAACACCGTCCGGTCATGCTGCATCGGGTTATTCTGGGGTCGATCGAGCGTTTTATCGGAATTCTTATCGAGCATTACGCCGGGGCATTTCCGTTGTGGTTGGCTCCTGAGCAGGTACGGGTGTTGACGGTTACCGAAGCTCATAATGAGTACGGGCGGGAGGTGGCCGATAATTTGCAGGCCGCCGGCATTCGGGTTTTCGCTGATCTGCGCAACGAAAAGCTCGGTAAAAAAATCCGCGAAGCCCAGCTCGACAAGATTCCTTATATGTTGGTGATCGGGGAGCAGGAAGTTTCTTCCCGGAGCGTGTCTCCGCGCCTGCGTGAACAAGGCGAAACCCTGGAAAGTCAAAGTCTCGAAGATTTTATCAAGCATCTGCGCAATGAGTTAAAGGCCGCTGAACTATAAGTATGTAGTTGTCGACAGTTATGTCAGGAGGTTTCCCATAGTTGCTGAAAAAGTAAGAGTCAATCGTCAGATTAAAATCCCACAGGTAAGACTGATTGGTGATGGCGGCGAACAGGTCGGGGTTGTTGATACCAATGAGGCGGTAGCCTACGCCGAGGCGCGGGGGCTTGATCTGGTGGAAGTCTCTCCGCAGGCGACTCCGCCGGTCTGCAAGGTAATGGATTACGGAAAGTTTAAATATCAGCAAAGTAAAAGGGCGCAGGAAGCCAAGAAAAAACAGACCGTAATTCAGGTTAAAGAGATCAAGATGCGACCCGGTACCGATGTTCACGATATTGAGGTCAAAACGAGGAGTATCATCCGCTTCTTAGAGGACGGGGACAAGGTCAAGGTGACTATTCGTTTTCGGGGGCGGGAAATGGCTTATGCCGAACAGGGGCATGATCTCCTGGTTAAGGTCGCGGAACAGGTTAAGGAATACGGGGTTGTCGAACAGCACGCCAAGCGTGAAGGGCGTCAGCTGATGATGGTTCTGGGGCCGGCGAAGAAAACAAAATAGTTGTCTGTCTGAGTCCCTGGGAGAAAATGGCCGTCGGCTGGTGGGGACCGGTGAAACAGGCGTGAATATATTCAAGAGTCAAGGAGTCTGAGGGTTATGCCGAAAATCAAGTCCAATAGCGGTGCTAAAAAACGTTTCAAGCTTACCGGCACCGGCAAGGTGTCGCGGCGTAAAGCTTACGCCAGCCACCTGCTCAATTGTAAAACCCGGAAAAGAAAACGTAATCTACGCAAGGCGACCCTGGTGGACAGCGCCAACCAGCGCAGTATCAGCCGGATGCTGCCCTACCTATAAATAGTCAGGAGTATTAAAATGCCAAGAGTAAAGGGTGGGTTCAAGGCCCGCAGAAGACATAAAAAAATTCTGAAAATGGCCAAAGGCTATCGTGGGGCTCGCAGTAAGCTTTTCCGCAGCGCCGCCGAGACGGTTGATCGGGCGCTGAATTACGCCTTCCGCGACCGGCGGGTGCGGAAACGCGAGTTCCGCAGTCTTTGGATTCAGCGGATCAATGCGGCCGCCCGTCTGCATGGCCTTTCTTACAGTCGTTTCATGGCTGGTTTGAACCAGGCGGAAATCGAAGTCGACCGTAAAATCCTGGCCGATATCGCGGTCAACGATCCGGCCGCCTTCGGAAAGTACGTCGATCTTGCCAGCGCCGCCCTGGCAGTCTGATCGTTTATGAAAGAGCGTTTGCGCGGACTGCTGGATGAAGCCCGGGGAACTATTGCCGGGCTTCAGTCTTTGGTTGATCTGGAAAACCTGCGGGTCGATCTTCTGGGACGCAAGGGAAGCCTGACCCTTCTTCTGAAGGAGCTGGGCGGTCTTTCCCCGGAAGAAAAACCGGTGGCGGGTAAACTGGCCAATCAGGTTAAACAGCAGATTGAGGCCTTGCTTGATGAGGTTCGGGTTAAATTCGAAGAGGCCGAGTCGCGCCGGCGGATGGCGGCCGGGGCGGTTGACGTTACCCTGCCGGGACGCCGGCGCACGCTTGGCCGGGTTCATCCGATAACCCAGATTACCGAGGATGTCTGCGCGATCTTCAAGCGCATGGGCTTCAGCGTGGCCCAGGGGCCTGAAGTCGAGTTGGATTATTATAATTTTGAAGCCCTGAACATTCCGCGGGATCATCCTGCTCGCCAGATGCAGGATACCTTTTATGTGGATGATGATGTGGTGCTGCGGACCCATACCTCGCCCGTGCAGGTGCGGGTCATGGAGCGCCAGTGCCCGCCGGTCAAAATTATCGCCCCGGGTCGGGTCTATCGCTGCGATTCGGATCTCACTCATACCCCGATGTTCGATCAGATCGAAGGTCTGCTGGTTGACCGCAAGGTTACCTTCGCTGATCTGAAAGGGGTGCTGGTGGCTTTTCTGCAGGCTTTTTTCGGAAGTCGGGCCGGGGTGCGTTTTCGTCCCAGCTATTTCCCTTTTACCGAACCCAGCGCCGAAGTCGATATCAGTTGCGTTATGTGTCAAGGCAAGGGTTGCCGGGTGTGCGGCCAGACCGGCTGGCTTGAAATTCTGGGTTGCGGTATGGTTGACCCGGAGGTCTATCGTTTTGTTGATTATGATCCCGAAATTTATTCCGGTTTTGCTTTCGGCATGGGGATCGAGCGTTTGGCCATGCTGCGTTACGGCATCGATGATCTGCGCCTGTTTTTCGGCAATAATTTACGTTTCCTGCGCCAGTTCTAGACCTGCTCAATCTTTCCGAAATCGATCTTCAACCCGGCGAAGTTAAGGGCCCGGCTGAGGAGTGGCGTCCGCCTTCGATGGGACGTCTTCATGAGTGTATGCGCCGGGGCGATGATTAACGAAACCATCAAGTATTAATTGGAAGAGTAATGCTCATAAGCTGGAACTGGATGTCTGAGTTTGTCGATCTTACGGGAATCGACCCAGAAATAGCGGCCGCCCGTCTGACTATGGCCGGACTTGAGGTGGCCGCCGTCAGGCGGTTGTGCCCCGCCGGTCTTGAGCAGGTGGTCAGCGCCGCTATCATTGATCTGCGGGCTCATCCTGAAGCCGATAAACTCACGTTGTGCCGGGTCAGCGATGGTCAAAATGAGCTGGCGATAGTTTGCGGGGCCCGTAATATGAAAGCCGGGGACCGGGTTGCCCTGGCTCCGGTCGGCGCCACTTTGCCCAACGGACTTACCATTAAAAAGTCTAAAATTCGCGGTGAGCTCTCGTGCGGAATGCTTTGTTCCGCGGCGGAGCTGGGATTTGAAGAAGAGTCCGCCGGGATTATGATTTTGTCGAATGATGTTGCTCTGGGGCAGCCGGTGGTTGAACTACTCGGACTCCAGGACACCATTCTAGAGGTTGAAATAACCCCTAATCGCGGTGACTGTCTCAGCGTGATCGGGGTTGCGCGGGAGTTGGCGGCTATTTTCGAACGTCGGTTCAGCCTGCCCGAACCGGATTTTCCCGAAGAAGCCGGCCCGGTGGCGGAGAAGGTTACGATCACGGTCAGTGATGCGCAACTTTGTCCCCGTTATGTGGGGCGGGTGGTTGAGGATGTCGTGTTGGGCGAATCCCCGCTCTGGCTGAAATCCCGTCTGCTGGCGGCTGGAGTGCGGGCGATCAGCAATGTGGTTGATGTAACCAACTATGTCATGCTCGAAACCGGGCAGCCTCTGCATGCTTTTGACCTTGATCAACTGGAACAGGGCCGTATCGAGGTGCGTCGAGCCGGTGACGAATGTGATTTTACCACCCTGGACGGAGTGCAAAGACGGCTTGATCCGGAAACCCTGATGATCTGTGATGCTCGTTCCGCGATTGCCGTGGCCGGAATCATGGGTGGTCTTAATTCGGAAATCAATCCCCAGACGCGCAATGTCTTGCTGGAAAGCGCGTTTTTTCAACCGGCCTCGATTCGGCGCTCGGCGCGCCGGCTCAATCTGAGTACCGAAGCCTCGTATCGTTTCGAGCGGGGGGTTGATTCTGAGGCCACGGCGCGGGTTGTCGATCGGGCCGCCGAACTACTTCATAAAATTGCGGGGGGGCGGGTATGTCGTGGACAACTGGATGTCTGTGCCGATCCACGTCCGTTATCTCCGATAGCACTGCGTATTTTTCAGGTTAACAATCTGTTGGGACTCAACCTGGAGTCGAACACGATTAAGAATATCCTCAAGCGTCTGCAGCTGAAGATAATCAAAGAGGATGAACAATTATTAACCGTCGTGCCGCCCGCCTGGCGCTTTGATCTCGAAAGAGAGGTTGATTTAATCGAGGAAGTCGCCAGAATTTATGGTTACGATCAGATTTCGGTCACGCCGGCCCGGATTTCTGATCCCGAGGTTGGGGATGATGAAGCCTCGATTGTTCAGGGTAAAATTCGTCGCCTCATGAGCGCCTGCGGATTTAATGAAGCCGTCAATTACAGTTTTATAGATCCGCAGACGGTAGCGTTGCTGCGTTTCCCCGCTACTGAGCGTTTTTACGATTTTGTCCGCCTGCGTAATCCGATTAGTTCCGAGATGGCGGTTATGCGGACCTCTCTGTTGCCGGGTTTGCTGCTGAATCTCAGGGATAATCTTCGGGTTAACGTCAAGGATATTCGTCTTTTTGAAATCGGCCGTAATTTTTTTCAATGTCGCCAGGAAAAATTGCCTTGTGAGGAGCTTTGTCTGGCCGGGGTTGTCTGCGGCCGGCGGGAAGCCGAACATTTTTCTACTCCGGAGGATCTGTACGATTTCTTTGATCTCAAGGGGTTGCTCGAAACGATCGCCGCGGAATTGGGCGTTGAACTTAACTTTATTCCGGAGAACTACTATAATTGCTTGACTCCGGGGCGGTCCGCGACTATTATGCTGGACCGCCGGCCGATAGGTTCACTGGGTTTGTTGCATGAAGAGGTGGCCGGGGCCTTTGATATTGAGCCGGAAACCTACGGGTTTGAGCTATCATTGGGCTTTTTGGTGGAGGCCGCAGGCGGCAGGCGCGTAGTCTATCAGGGGGTGACTCGTTATCCTCCCGTGTACCGCGATCTGGCTTTTCTGCTTGATGCCTCATTGCCGGCGGCCGAAATTCTTGAGTATCTACGCCAGCAGCATAAGTTGTTGGCGGCGGTCGAAGTCTTTGATGTCTTTCAGGGCGACGCCTTGCCGCAAGGGAAAAAAAGTTTGGGCTTTCGCTTGACTTTTCAGGATCTTAATAAAACCTTGACAGATAAAAAAGTAAATGCGATTATTACTCAGCTGATCAAGGGGGTCGAGGAGAAGTTTGCCGGGACCGTGCGCTGAAAAGCGGCAGACTTTTACTAAGAGGGCAGGTGGCAATGACAAAAGCCGATATGGTTGAAGTAGTTTATGAGCGTATCGGGGTCTCGAAGCGGGAAGCCGCGCGGATCGTCGAAAATCTGTTCGATATTCTCAAGGAGACCCTGGAGCAAGGGGAAAACGTCAAGATTTCCGGCTTTGGCAGTTTTAATATTCAGCATAAAAAGCCCCGTCGCGGACGTAATCCGCAGACCGGGGAAGAAATCACTATTTCCGCCCGTCGTGTCCTGAGTTTTAAGGCCAGCAATGTCTTGCGTGACCAGCTAAATCCCTGAACCGCGCCAAGTTTGAATTTTCCGGAATCTTGGGTGTAAAAGGTAAAGAGTGGGGTGAATGACCTCAGAAGAAAGGGTTCCTGATAAGCTTTTTTTCCGGATCGGCGAGGTCAGTCGGATAGTCGGAGTCAAACCTTATGTTCTGCGCTACTGGGAGCAGGAATTCAGTTTTATCAAGCCGGAAAAAAGTAATGGAAAACAAAGGCTGTATCGACGTTGTGATGTGATCGCCTTATGCCGGATCCGGCGTCTTCTGCATGAAGAGCGCTACACCATTGAGGGAACGAGAAAGAAAATCAGAGAAATCATGGCTGCGGGACAAGAAAAGAAGGTGTCGCCGTCCGCCGAGATCTGCCTGAGAAATTTAAGAAATGAATTGCAGACGATTCGCTCGTTGATCGAAAACCATCTGCAGCAAGAATAAAGAATTAGTTATTAAAACGGGACGTAGCGCAGCTTGGTAGCGTACCTGAATGGGGTTCAGGGGGTCGGAGGTTCAAATCCTCTCGTCCCGACCAGTTATAAAAACGGGCACTTACATTAAATTGTGAGTGCCCGTTTTTTTTGTGATGTCTTTTCAGTCGCGATGAAGGCTTGGTTGACGGCAGGGTTTTTGTTAATGCCAGAAGAAACTCGTCGTACGCAAGACCGTCCTCTTGGGCCTGACGGTTCTGTTCTTCAAAGTGGCAAAGCATGTTCAAAAGCTTGAGCTTTTTGAGATTATTCTTGAGCGGCAATAGAGTTGCCGGTTTCATATCAC